>ERZ859923.134-NODE-134-length-56359-cov-27.194160_pt1 | contig 56359 bp, 49 predicted proteins | sample MGYA00510116_ERZ859923 | MGnify/ENA primary metagenome ERZ859923 (study PRJEB30046, sample SAMN00715168) | human gut metagenome | study: EMG produced TPA metagenomics assembly of the A metagenome-wide association study of gut microbiota in type 2... | reverse complement strand
CTGCTCCGAGTTAAATATGTAACCTACTTTTGCCATAGCTATTATACACTGATTTATAATTTGCTGACAAAGATACTTATATTCCATCAAAGTATAATCATACTCTGATAATTATTATAGTTAATTAAAGATTGATGTACTGCACTTTCTTGGATATATTATCATTTCATATCATACTATAAAGTATGAATGAGAATAAAACATAAAGTTTGATTTAGTTTGAATGAATACCCGATAAATAGTCGTAAATTCGCACTGCAAATTTCAAACAAAGTCCGAAATGGAAAGTATAAATATTATCATATCTGCGGCAAAAAGCCGATTGAGGGTGAAGTGCAAACAATCTTGCACTTCAAGTTTTCGCATATCATACTTTGAAGGTAGAAAGCATATGTCCATGTTGTCTGCCATCATACTTGCCATTCTTTTGCTGGCATCCTGTTCAAAAAATGCCAGTGAATCATCTTTCCATGATGCAAGGGAGGCATTGGATGCGCAAAAGGAGTTCCTTTCAAGGATGAAATCAGACAAGGATTTGTCTATGGAACACCTTGCCGACAAAATATCCAAATGGCGTACTTTAGAAGACTCGGTTTCTGTTTGTCTGATGCGAGACACCATCAAAAAGGCACATTCGTTTCCGATGGAAGAATTTTCCAATGTCCATGACTCCATCCGTGACGAGTTTATGCGCATAGCTACCGCCAAGCGAAGGACATTTAAGGATGTGCTCCTGTTGAAGATGAACGCCTCCCCTTATAAAAGTAAGAAGGAAACGGACAGCCTTTCCTTGGTGGCTTCAAAGTTTTTTGAGAGTATGGACACCATACCATTATATAATAAAGGTGACAAGACAAGGATCTTGACCACCTATCATTTCTTCTTGGAGAAGGTGAAGAAGGAAGGCATTGCCAACCAATCACAGTTCCTCGCCTTTCTGAAAACGGAGGATAGGCTGTTCAGGACATTTCTATCTCATCTATACGAGATGAGCGACGTGTCGGTTTCGCATATAACAAGTGGAACAGAAGATGTGTGCAAGATGATTGCTCAATCTTCAAGGAAAGGAAACTTACCGGCAAGGGATGCCGTGGCATATATGGCGGTTCGTACCAATCGAAGAATCATAGCCAATGCGCAGACTTGCGTTGCTGATATTAAGAGTGGAAAGGTTACTTCCGCTGAACAACGGACTGCCTATTTTTGGATGATACTGCAACCATTCCTGTCCATTGATGACTTCGGAATGGCGATGCTTTCAGAGAATCAGCGAAAGGATTTGGTGCAACTGTCAATAGATGCTTTAGGCACAATCGCCTGTCTTAGCCGTTCCTTGCAGATGGACAAGAATATGACAGACGGGTTACCAGATATGTTCATCAAGCTATACATTTCTTCATTATAAACACAATAGTTATGCTGCATAAATTTCTCAACGACTTCCTGGCACTTGCACCATTGCAGTTGCCAGAGCTTATCAACCAGGAGCGCATGGAACAGCCAGTCTATGAAGACGGCTATGTCCTGCTTGACTTCAAATTGGAAAAGCCTTGTCCTCTCGAAGAGGTGATGAACCTGTTCGAAGACCAGATGGAACTGGTCATCCTTTACCACAAGGTGACTTCCATACATACAGAGTTCGGACAGTTCTGCTGTGCCTTCTCCAACCCTAATTTCGGGCGGATGTACAAGATGAATGCCAGTACGGATGCCAATGGAAATGTCCACTCCGTCATGGTGACAATCTATGAGTCCTTGGAGTTCATGTACGGTGACTTGTGCCACGACATGGAACTGCAAGCGAGGACAGGCTTCTTCAAGTACAAGCGTGACAAGGCGGACATGCTGATGTGTTTCATGTGACATTACGTTCCATTTATGAGCGACATGCAGCTTCAGAACATCGTGGACATCATCCACAAATGCCACACATGGATAGACGTTGGCAGTTCGTTCCATTGGAAAGACACCGCAGTTTCACGGCATGGCATGGTGCAGACCGTCTGCTGTCGGTGTATTACCCTTCGGGCCTGTCATTCCAACAATGATTATGTCCGTGGGCAAGAGTGGCATATTCCCCTGCTTGACATTGACCGAAGTGCCAAGATTCTTATGAGAAAGGATGCTGGTTTCAAGAAACGCCTTGCTTCAAATGCTTTGACAATGGCGGATGTCGAGCGACTTTTCATGGAAGTCACCTATGGAATTATTGAGTTGGAGCTATTCGAAGGTTATTGACCGTTTTACATTACAATTTGATCTATGATATTCAAGATTATCTTTCTTTTCTTCCCTATGTTTCTTCTCTTGGCATCAACGATGTGCTACAGGAAGAACAATCGGATGATGCAGAGATTTTATCTCCGCATGGTGTTTTCGCATAATTTTCGAAAACTGTACACATTGCTGTTGCTGATGGCAATATTGGTGTTCAGTTTCGTGGCATATCAAGTACAGCCCAACGAGATTGGTGCTCATGTAACGGCACTGTTGGCATTGTTGCTGTTCAAGTTCTCCTATGCAGACAATCTGCTGCATAGGTTGCATGACAACAGGAAATCATGTGCCATCGCTTTTACAGCCTCATTGGTGTTCATGTTCACTCCCCATTTGTACACATTGGGGGTGATGGTAGGCTTGCTCTTGGTGGCATCCATCTACTATCCGTCCTCAAAGGTCATCTTCAAGGCACAATGTTCTGACAGTGGCAGACACTTGGCGCAATGTCCTGAGGACATCGTGAACTTCTACTTTTAGTCCATTCTTGGAAAATGCCACTTGGTACTGGCACATTCCACAACACTCAGTCTAAAATGAGAATCATTATTTCACAACATCAACAAGACATTTTCAATGAAACATATACCAAAGGAAAATATAAAGGTAAGTCTCTCTGTCGGCTTCCTGGCATCTCTCCAGGACCGACATAACGAGCGGTATTCCAAACACGAAGCGTTCTGCTATCTGCTGGACAAGGCTTGTGAACACTACATGCCGAAAGCCGTAAGCAAGGAAGTGGCAGACGAATTGAAAGATTTTCAGTTTATCACAACCAAAACTCAACTTGCGGAGGACTGGCATTGGCATCGTGCCACCGTGCGTCAGTTCCTCGAAAAATTAACGGAACATGGGCTGATACACTGCAAGGAGTTTGAAACGAAATACACCATCATCACGATGATTGGCATGAAGGAAGGTAACGTTCCGACAATGCGAAATAGCATATTAGAACCAATCATCCGTTTCACAATGGACAGTTGGTTCAATGGCACTTCCACCACAGAAGAGACTGCCGTTGTCTGTGGTCAGATTGTAAAGGGTGCGGTAGCATTATCGCAAGAAAACAACTCTGCTTCTACATCATCTGACAACCAACTTTCATCTGATGATATTGCCACTTGCATGATTGGCAGACTTGTGGATTGTATGCCTCTTGTAGATGAGGAAGAACATAACAAACTTCAGTTGCGTAACGCAATCTTCAAGTTCTTCACTCGTGTTCTCAATCGAGACTGGCTCCAGTTGTTCCTTCTGATAAAGGAACTGCCCGACATCGCCAGTCATGGAAAGTCTGCTTCTGTCAAATTGAACACAGCTGAAGACATGAGCCTTTTCCAATCCCTGTGTTCCGTTTATAAGGCTTGCTGTCCTACCTCAACAGTTGAGACAGCTGCCAAGCCAGTTGTAACCGCCAAGGCGGACAACCATAAGTAGAGTTCATTCTGTTCCATTATAGCTGCCTTACGGACATTCTCCTTTTAAGACCTCACGGTTCGGTACTGGCATATCGCACTCGTCGTGGCTTGCCTTTTTTAGCGCATCGGGCTTGCCCGCTGTTCACGAATTTAGGGAGTGTGGTAACTCATTACCCCTACGACCTATCAGTCTTCGGGAGAGTGTCCGCCAAGGCAGCAAGCAGGGACACTGTTTTTCTGACACATATAAGCATATCAGAGATATGGAAAGAATAGCAAAGCAGGTTTTGAACGTCAGGGGACGTAAGGGATGCGCCGCCGCTCTCAGCCGTGAATACCAACGCAACTGGAGCGACCGGGCTTGGCAGGTAGCTATTGCAAAAGGCAACTATGACCTCGGCAGACAGCATCTGAACTTCCAGATTTCCAAGGGAGGCAAGATAGCACCTATCGACAAGAGTAAGTCTATTCCACAGTTGATGGCTGAGAACTTGGCAGCTCGTGGCATCAAAGACAAGAATGAGGGGTTGGCAGAGCCACGCTTCAGAACTGTAGCGGATTTCATTTTTAGCGGTTCACAGTGGAAGATGCGAGAACTTGCCTTCGGTGAACAAAAGGTTGTATTTAAGCCTGGTGACAACAAGGAAAATTATGCAGTCAAGCGTATGCCTGAGATTGAGCAATGGGCGACGGACATTTATAATTTTGTCGCAGGAAAGTATGGTGAGGAGAATATCGTTGCCTTCTATGTACACTTGGACGAGACTTCACCACACATCCATTGCGTTCTTCTGCCAATCAAGGACGGCAAGTTTGCCTTCAAAGAAATCTTCGCAGGTGCCAACAATCGGGAATATAGTCAACGAACATCGAAACTTCATGACGAGTTGGCGATGGTCAATGAGCCTTGGGGACTGGTGCGTGGAACGAGCCAAACGGAGACTCGGCAACGACACAGACCTACGGAGGAATACCGCAAGCACCTGTCCGAGGAATGTTCTTCAAAGGAAGAGGAACTGGACAACCTTAACAAGGCTGTAAGCGATCTTCGGGTGGAAATAGCACTGGCAGAACGTCGTGTGAAAGGTCTCTCTTCTATGGTGGAACATCTGGAAGAAGAGAAACATCAGAAGATGTTGGAGATTGACAAGTTGAAGGTGCAGATTGCCAACAAGGAGGGTGACAGTTCCATCATGTCGCAGAAGTTGGAAAAATTGCAAAACGAGTTGGCTTCCGTTGATGAGAAACTGGCTGACAAGAAAGACAAGCTCGCTGTAGCTGACCAGCAGTTGGATGAGTTGAACAAGGACATGGAGTTTGTCAAGGAGCGGACAGAGACGCTTCGACAGGATGCCATGCAGTTCTCTCGTGAGGCTCAGACTGGTGCTGGCGCACTTATCAAGACAGCTATGTTGGAAAGCATGGTCACTGACTACCGTTCCAAGATGGCATCGTTGCCACCTGAAATCAAGGTCGCATTTGACGGTTCGCCATTGGAAACCATAGCCGAGCACACTGCCGAAGTTCTGCATTGTGCCACATTGTTGTATCTTGGCTACATCGACCAAGCTACGACATTTGCCGAAGGGCAAGGTGGTGGAGGTGGTGGTAGCAATGACATGAAATGGGGACGCAACGATGACGAAGATGACAGGCGTTGGGCGCACCGTTGCCTTGCGATGGCAAACAGGATGATGCGACCGAAAGGCAGCAAGAGTAGAAAGCGTTAATAGAAAAAATAATCGACAAATTGAAATTTATGATTAGAAAAGCAATATTTATGATGGCATTGTGCGTGTGCGGACAATTACACGCCAATGAAGAGACAATAGATGATGGCACGGATGATTTGGTACCGTCTGGCATAAATGAGGATATGCTCCGACAGATTGAGCCTACATACCTCAAAGAAGTGGCAGTTCCTTCTGCATGGTCTTCCAACTGGTTCGTTGGTGTATCGGGTGGCACTTCCGCTTTTGTAGGAAAACCGCATGGTAAAGGAAACTTGTTCGATAGGATGAAACCTTCCTTGGCAATAGAGGCAGGAAAGTGGTTCACGCCAGAGACTGGGGGGCGGTTGAGTTTCCAAGCTTTTCAGTTCAAGGATGCCAGCAAGAATGTCCGTGATTACAAGATGGTTCATGCGGATTTTCTTTGGAATGTGACCAACAGTTTTGTCAAAGACCATGCCACCACACAAAGATGGGGATTCATTCCGTATGCTGGTTGCGGTATTATCCATAACGAGGATAACGGCAAGAGTCCGTTTGTCATCAACTATGGTGTGATTGGACAATATCGTTTAACAAAGCGTTTGGCGGTCAACATGGAATTGGGGGGCGCAACCACATTCCGTGACTTTGATGGTGTGGGCGCATCCAATAAGTTTGGTGACAATTTGTTCACCTTGTCTGCCGGACTGACTTTCAACATCGGAAAGGTCGGTTGGAAGAAGGTTGTAGATGCCGCTCCTTATATCAACCAGAACAAATGGCTGGCAGATTACACCAATGAATTGTTGGCTCGCAACCAAAAGTTAAGCAAAGCTCATGCGGAGGATGCCAATGTCATCGCTGAGATGAGAAAAATCTTGGAGATTGAAGGATTGCTGAAAGCCTATGCCGACCGCCTGACATATTATGCGGATAGTACGGAGCATCGCATCTACCCGAAAAATGACTACAGCGGTTTGAACTCGCTCCGTGCAAGATTGGCTCACAAGGACTGGAATGGCATGGGGAAACCAAAAATAAGTCGCTCTCTGGAGTGTAGTTTCTCAGTTTCAGATTCTGTTTCTTGGAACAAATACGTTGCAGAAATGGCAGGTGGAACCAAGTGCATCGGTTCGCCAGTGTTCTTCTTTTTCAAGATTGGAACCACGCAGTTGGTTGACGTTTCACAGATGGCAAACTTGGATGAGCTTGCTCGTATAGCAAAGGCTTATCATCTCAAAATTTCCGTTGTTGGTGCTGCCGACAGTGCCACAGGAAACGATGGCATCAACAATCCTCTCAGCAAGTCAAGAGCGGATTATATCACGCAACAGCTTGTGGCAAGAGGCATTGACAAGTCCATGATAATATCAAAAAGTAAGGGCGGTATTGATAAGTATTCACCAATTGCAGTCAACCGTCATACGGCTGTCAGACTATTTGCACAATAAATGTGTTTTACTATCATTCATACGATAAGCGGTAATCTGCAAAACAATGATTATCAAAAGAAAGAGTCCGTTCGTGATGAATGGGCTCTTTCTGCTATTGGTTGTTTTGTTCTTTCTCCTGTCGCAATATCTTGTTTATGACAGTGATGACTTGCTCTTGTATATAAGCTTTGAACATCGTGTCATCCTTTATGGCAAAGTCCAACTGTTCATATACTACAGTATTGACAGAACTTCTGAGTTGTTTTAACTTGTCATTTACTGGTATCTGTCGATGGGCTTGCCAATAGAACGTAACTTCATCTTGCACTATCGCTTTCAACACCATTTTCTGTTCACGGCTGAGTTTCTTGAAAGTCTTGTTTTCTCGTTCTTCGTTGTTGCCATATAAAATAGTATCGATATATTCATCGGCATCAACAATCTCAAACTCATTGTCCCCGAAAGGCAAGTCCAAAATCTTCTTGTTGCTTTTCTTCATCTCACCCATGCACTCCTTACAGATGTGTTGGACATGACCTTTCCCCGAAAATGACTCGTTCGACTTGTATTCACCACAAATCTTACAGTAATGTCCTTTATGCTTCTTCTTTGCCATATCTCTTATCTTATCAAGGGTTATGCAACTGTATGAGAATGCAGGATGCATCATCTTCCAAGTATTCTATACGACTTGGCAATTTGTTTTCTACTATAACAGAATCTATGCAATCCTTGGATTGATAAAATCCATCTGTACATAAAAACAACAAGTCCATGTCTGATATTTTCGTTTCTTGAATGGATATAGGGTTGCGGAAACCTCTTCCATTCACACAACGAGTCAGAAAGGTACAATTATCACCTTCCTTCTGGTGGTCTTCAGTAAGTTGATGTATACCTTTTTCTTTTTTGTAATATAGACGGACATTTCCTTGCCATGCGTAATAGGCAGTATCATCTTTTATGTATAAGACGATAACTGCTGCTCCCATTTTGCAACAAAGAGCCTTGCATTTATCTGCAACAGCAATGTCTGCTTGTTCAAAAGCCTTTGCTAACAGCTCTCTTATATCCACAGAATTATGTTCTGCCAATATTTTATAAATACTTTGTGCAACAGTGGCAGCTGCGATCTCACCATATTGTAAGCCACCCATACCATCGGCAAGGATAGCGATGCAACTCCCATCTTGTAATTGTTTGCACAAGATAAAATCCTGGTTTGTATCACATAAGCCTTTTTGACTACAATAATTTATATCTATCATTATAAATCCCTTTCTTCTGTAGCAGAGCGAAACACTTCTGAAATGACTTGCCATGTTCTCCTTACTTGGTCATAATTCAAACCCGATTGAGAATTGAGAGTTTGGCTTATCAAATAGCTTCTCTCCTCCAACTGCAATTCCTCGTCAATTTTGTCTGCATAATATACAAGTTGGTCTCGGTTCAATAACTTTGCCAAATCGTTTGCCAGCCAATAGCCACCAGCTACATATTCGTCAAAATCTTCCCAATCATACACTTCCATATACGCTTCTCGATCCAAGTTTGCCATAAGGTAGTTGTCCAATATGAACGACATATCCTCTGCATCCTTGTTTGTGGTTAGATGTCTGTCCATCCAAGCATTGAACTTCAGCAAGAATAATCCATGCAAAGAAGCTATCTTTACAGTGAATCTGTCATCAATACTAACCGTTATAGCATCAGAAAGCACTTCGTCAAACCCTTTTACGGACATGGCAATTGTTTCTTCGGGTGGCCAATAGATGTTGTCATCTTCCTTGGCGACATATCCGTATGGAACAACATCTATCTCATAGTCACCATAATAGAAGCGTTGGTGTTTTGCCTTGTCCTTCTCGAAACCATCCGCAATCAAACTATTTTTGATTTTGTCAAATTCCTGCCAGTTTGGAACAGCTATAGCCAAATCCAAGTCTCTTGTCTTTCTACGTGATGACGTGTTCAGCATCTGCTGCATGACTATATCTCTAGCGGTGGCTCCTATGATAAAGAAGTCGTGATCCATTCTACGGAAGCTATCTGTAAGTTTCTCCAACAAATCCACAAGAAATGGATTGTTTATCTTTTCACTCGAAATCTTTAAGCTCATTCTTTAATATGCGTTGCGCAGCCTCCAAGCAGCGACTATTGCCACTACCCATCAAGTCTGCATAGATTAATATAGCAGGAACAGTTCTGTTGTCTGTTTCCCAATTCCAAAATTTGTTGTACAGATGAATTTCCCCATTTGCATCTTGCTTGACGACACCTGTTCGTATAAGATGTGCTGCAGGTATTTCCGTGTATATGTCGAAAAGTCCTGGTTGTAAGTAGCCATCCGTCAAGTTTGCGGCAGGTTCTCCTCCCCATGACATGCCCTTTGGCAATGCTATGTTTTTCCACTCATTTCTATTCTCTTCTGTTCTAAATGCCATTGTGCCTACCAACAATTTGGGTTTCAATACTTCATTGTAATTGCTAACCCATAAGTCAAGCAGTTGCTTCTTGTCTTTTATTATGCGCCCGTTTTTAGTGTCACAAACAAAGCCACGTCTTGCAAGTTCATCCAAAACGTTTTTCACGCTTCCCAAAGATACGCCAATTTGCTCTTTTATCTCTCGATAAGGCTTCTTTATATTGTCTGCATTTTGCAACAGATAAAACACAACCTTCAATCCTGCATCTTGAAACACAGGATAGGTTTTCATCTTGGATTCTATATTTTTCCTTCCTTGATTAAATATTTGGAAAATCAAGTTTCCTGCCTTTGTATATCTGACAAGGCAGTTTCCTGCACAGTCCAGATAGTTGATACCTCTGTTTGCCAATTCTGTTGATACCTGTGGCGTGACGTATTGCGTAACAAGCAAGATTTGCTGTTTGTCATTGTTCATAGTTTGCATAGTCGCTAATGTCGGATTTAATGTAGCCTTGGTTATGTTTTCCCTTACATGACACAAAAAATCTACATTCATGATCTTAACAATGACATCATTTTCATTGGTACAATTTCCTTTGACGGCTGTTGTTGACACAACATCCCCCACAGGAAGGCTTGCTCTAAAAGCATCCAATGCTTGGTTTATTATGCTATTATTTGTCATCATTTTATATTATTTGTTCAATATACTGGTTGTGTTCAATTTGATTGAACACTGCAAAGATAATGAACAAAGCTTAAACTAACGAACTTTTTGTTCAATATTTCATCTTGTTCAATACTATTTAACATAATGCGAAGATTGAACAGGGATATTTTCAGAAATACAATTCCCGAAAAGTGACACAAATGACAAAAAACGGGAATGCTCGAACTGTATATGCCGGTTCTAACAGATCTCTCTATTATCAAAAAGTGGTAATCATACCTGTTTTAGTCACTACACATCTCCCATACACCTTCATCCTCCCTTGTTTTTCCTTAGCAAATTTAGTTCAGCCCACCAGACCGTCAAGTACCGCCTTGCTATTGTGAGGTTATTTCATCAGCAGCCTTCCACCAATCAAAGATTGGGGTATTCCGAAGAAATGACCTCCCAATTCCTTGTCTTGTCTGTCTCCATGCCCGAACTCTTGATTGCACGTAAAATCAATTCCCTCGATGAAGTCGTAAAGGCTTCGAGAATAGGGAAGAAAAAGAAGTTTCACAATTTAATCCGAACAGATATGAACGATATGATTAACGAAAGAGACAAGGAGTTTGCCAATGAGTTTTCACGCTTCGTGAACGGCAAGATGTGTTCCGCATCCAAGGTGGGTGCAGAGTTTGCCAATGACCACCGCTTTCTTGTAAACGAGAAGTTCAAGGTGATGATGGCTTTCATGGAGCAGTTGGCAATAAACTATCAGAAGGGCTATTATGACCTTCGCAATGAATGGGCTTGCACTTTGGCACATGCAGCCATTGAAGCCTTGCGTGAGCAGCAGCTCTACTATCCATCTTCATCAGAGTATTCACCCAATAAATAATGCAGTTATGACAAGCAGATTGATTACACCACAGTTGGCGGAGCAGTTCAAGCAATATCCGCTTTATTCACAGGACGGCAAAAAGAAGGATGCCATTTGCCAATGCGTCTTCTTCATCGGCAAAGTCCGTTGGTATGTATTGGAAGGTCAGCCGGAAGGCAATGACTTCACGCTGTTCTCTATCGTTGTCGGTCTTGCCGATACAGAATATGGCTATGCTTCCATCAAGGAAATGGAAAGTATCAGCGTGGATGTCGGACATAACCTTCCAAAGATACCGATATTGCAGGACAAGAGCTTCAAGCCTTGCCCAATCGGAAACATTCCCGACGAGAGATTGCAGTCGTTTCTGTCTGACATGTATGACAGGGAAGAAGTTTAAACCATTCATCAGCCGTAGGCTTCTTGCCTATGGCTGCTAAAAATCAAACTATATGATACAGCAAAAGATAACGGAGATAGCCGAAATATTAGGATGGAGCGTTGATTTCTCCGAGCCACAAAATGGCAAGACAGATGTAAACTTCGCCAAATATACTTCCTATGGTCAAGATTTCAATTTCAGCGTGGAACTTGAAGACGATGATATGGAAGCCTTCATCGACAATATCCATGAGTATTATGGGAACTTTGATGTTGACGAGGAAGCGTACATTTGGATTGGCTCAGACGGTCACGGCAAAAATGGCGCACCTTACCACATTGCCGATATAGTCAAAGACATGGAGGAAGTCGAAGTCATGATGGCTGACCTTTATGAGGCATTCAGACAATATTATTCACAGTTGGAACTTCAAGCCGTATGACAATAGAACAATATCTTTACCGCCTATGTCGAAACATTCTCAATGAGCGTTTCGACTGGCGCAAATACCTTACCACCCGAAGCTATTTCGGCAGAGACCTTTGCGTCACTCCGCTCCATGTCTCCTATGGACAAATCGGCTATACCATCCATTTCCCTTACTCTCGTGACCCAATGCCCGAACTCGCATATGATTGGGAAATGGACGACCTCACCATCGATGAGAAAGATTGGCAGAAATGGCTATCACCCGAAGAAGATGATGAGGAGGAAGAATAAAACTCCCAAAACGAAAAATCCAAGATGCCTACACATTATTATATATGTGCGCATCTTGGATTTTTGCATGTTTGCCACAGATTGACTCGTTACCGACGGAACGCAGACCGTGCGACTTTTTCCTCTTCTACCTCAGTCTGCTCATTATCATTTGATGATGCAGATTGCTTCATGTCCTTCGCATCCTTGTTTTCTTCCGATACTGAAGCTGCAACATCCTCACTCTGTTGCTCCTTCATTTCCAAAGACACTTCGTCTATTCTCTGCGTGAGAATAGACGTTGCCTTTTTCACATCCATCAAGGTGGTCTTGATGAAACTTGGCGTCTCCTTCAGACTGCCGAGCCACGATTTCAGATAGGCGGCACTGTCTTCCTTCAGATTCTTGGTCATGCCATACTTCTGGCACACCAACGCACTGCCCAACTCTGCAACAAGTTCCTCCCTTGCATATTCATCTGAGCCAAAGCCCGATTGAGGATGCAAACGGTTCAACTGATTTTCCGCTCCTGTCGAGTGAACCATCTCATGAAACGCTGTTCCATACCACGACTCACCGTCTTTAAACTGTGCCTTCTCAGGAATGGTTATCTGGTTGCGGGAAATGGAGTAGAACGCATTGTCCTGGTGTTCGATATTGATGGGGCAAATCCATTTCTGCTCCTTGAACATCTGGTCAACAGCAGGAAATGAATACATGTCACCTTCCTTCACCAATGCCTTTTCTGGCTTGTTCTCCGCTTCCAACTTGGCATACAATTCAGGTCTTGCCTCCTTCAGATTGGTCTGTGCCACATTGAACACCTGGTACATATTCAACTTCGGATAGACATTATACTCCTTCTGCTCCTCAGCACTCATTCGCTTGTAGTCGTCATAGGGTATCTTTTCTTTTGTCTCCTTGTGTACAATGGTGAAACTTGTCAGCATCACGGGAAAACTCTTCTCTCCCTTATTGATGCCAACCTTGGGCAACGGCTCGCCATTGGCATCCACCATCTGCTTCTTGTTACCTTGCTTGTCGGTCTGATAGTTCAAACCCACTGCACGGTTAAAGGTGCAGAACACTGGCAACTCGTAGCCTTTCTTCTCGCAGAGCATGGTGAGCAACAAGGCATTCATGCCGTTATACTCCCTGCCAGACAGGTTCTTCGGCCAACTCAATGTACCTTCCGTAAACCAAGGCTTTTGCCATCCGTCCTTGCTTCCCAACGACTCAATCTTCTCAATCATCATGTTGGCGAAGGTGTCCAAGGCTCTGTCCTCAGCATTCTTTCCATCGCCATTATTCTGTGGACTCTTATTGTAATATGCCATACTTGCTAATTGTTAGGATGATACGGTTTCTTCTCCCACTGGTTCAACTCCGCCACCTTGCAGCCTAAGTTGAGTCTGTCGTTATACACCGAGATTTCCAACTCGCCCTTTGCCTCGATGGTGGCTTTCGACTGCAGCCATTCTTCCTTTTCTTCCGAGAACCGGACAAAGCGCACCCATGTAAAGGCAAATTCTTCTCCTATCTTCTCTGCACTGAAAGCAGAAAACATCAGGAAAGCCTTACCATTTTTGCCTTTCTTCATATCAATGTCCTTACCGACCTTGCCCTTGAACTCCATGTCGCCCACGATGCCATCCTTGCTTTCCGATACGGGAGACAGGTTCACTTCCGATACTTTCAAGTTGAAATACAGGTTGTCATCTTTCTTCTTGAAGGTCAATACACCTTTCAACTCAATGCGGTTGCCCACGACAATGCCTTCCGCATCGTCACCATCCATGATACAACTGACAATCACGGTCTTGTTGATACCACTCTTGGCTGGCACCACCACATCCACGGAATATGTCGTAAAAGGCATTCCGTCCTTCCCATTGCGAACCACTACAGCCTTGCTGACGGTTCCGCACACACTTACGTTACATTTAATCATAGCTCAAATACTTTTTTATTCGTTTTCAATCGACCAAGATGTGGAACCTCCAAGTATCTGATTATTTCCAAATGTCAATCATCCATCATGGGTGCTCTGGTGATTTCTCGAAACAGCCAAACTCCCACCATAACATTGAACCCGATATATCCGACAGTTGCATACACTCCACCCAACAGATAGGCACCGTATGCCACTGCCGTAAATAGCGTCAATCCCATCAATAGAGGAACCGCTACCGCTAACAATCTTTTCATTCTTTCCTTCATGTCCTTACTTTCTTTGCATTGTCTGACTTTGACCTTCTTGCTGTTCCAGGACTTGCTCATAGTTTTGCGATGCCTGTTGCGTCAGCACGATAGTATTCACCATTCCAGCGATGCGCATTTTCTTGGCATCATTGCTCAGGTTGGTATCACCCAACACTTGCGACAATCTACATAACTCCTCATTGGTCAGCTCTCTCGTCACTTTGGTAGTGCCATTGTCCGCTTGCAACACAGCCTTTCCATTGTCGCCAACGTTCAGCACACATTCATTCATAGTCGGTATCAACGGTTTCAAGTCCACCTGCCTTTTGCTTACAGCTTCTGAGATTTGCGCTTTTTGCTCTTCCTCGCTTTTACTGTCTATTTGCACAGCGAGGGCAAGCAGACTGCTATACATGGTAGTCACCAGTCCCATTATCGGGTCTGCACTTGACAATCCTGTGCTTGCGTCCTCGGATGAAAGCAGTTTCTTCATCCAATCGTCAGGTGACAGACTCGTGTCCACTGCCGAACTATTTCCCTTGTATTTTGCCAACAGGTCATTGCCGTTATACAATGCTTGTTGCTTCAGATTGCCTTTCTGCGCTATCTCCGCCAAGTACGATGCAGGATCCACGTCCCTTCTCTTGCCGTCTGCCGATATGTTTTTCACTCCGAAATGCAAGTGTTCGCCAGTAGTGCGTGTGCCGGTATTTCCCGATACACCTAACTTTTGCCCAGCTTTCACCTCGTCACCCACCTTCACAGCAATACTGTCCAAGTGCATATAGGTGGTTTGCACCTTGCTTCCATTCGCTCTTGCGTATTCCACTGTCACAGACTTGCCACCGCCAGTATTGGCATTGTGGTTCACAGCTACCACCTTGCCACCATTCTCGGTTGCCAACACATCATCATGCTTGGCTCTGATGTCAATGCCCTTGTGCATCTGCTGTTTGCTTTTGTCCATAGGGTCTTGACGCATACCGAATGGAGAAGTGACAAACAAGAACTCGTCCCTTTTCACAGGGAATGAGTATTTGTCGTTGGTTGTTTGAGATGCAGTTTGCTTCTTTTCGTCATTATTGGATGTCGATACCGAAGACGATACCGTTGCTGAAGTCCTTGCATTCTGTTCTACGCCGAACTTCTTGCCCTCAGCCCTCATTTCTTGCATCACCTGTTGGTCATACTTCTGTAATCCATTAATCTCGATAATCTTTTGCAAACTAGCAGCATATCCTCCATTGGTGGCATAACCGCCTCGCTCAATACCTTTTGTCCATCCCTTGTAGTCGTCGGGAGAGAGTTTGAAGCATTGGCTGTAGCGGCTATTGTTCTTCAATATCTTGGAATGGTGTTCGTATGAGTCACCCACCGTGGCATACTTGCAGAACTTCTCATTCGGCTTGTCATCGGTATAGACAAGATAATCGCCACCGTTCTTCAGCCAACTTTTCGAAGCCTTCACGCCAAAATGGTTGTTGCCCAACTGCGACAGTTCACTCTGTCCATTACGGCTTTCTAAGATGCCTTGCGCCAAGGTGACGGAAGCAGGGATGCCATATCGCTTCATTTGTTCCATCGCCTCGGCAGCATATCTTTCTGCATATTGCTGATTCTTGCTCATGTCTTTTATATCCTCATTATTATCGTTTCATACCGCCAGAACGCTGCTGTTCCTCAGTATTTTGCTCCTCTTGCTTCTGTTTTGGTGCCTCCAACTGGTCACAGATAGCTACTCGTTCTCCTGCTCGGATAAGCTTGGGTAGATAGGTGTCCAAGGCATGATGTGGAAAGCCAGCCATGTAGGGACCAGCTTGGGTGTTTCTCTTTGTCAATGTAATCCCCAACACTTCCGCTCCTCGCTTGGCATCCTGTTCATACATCTCATAAAAATCACCTACACGAAACAGCAGCAAAGCATCTGGATGCTTAGCTTTCAACTCCTTCCATTGCTTCATGATGGGAGAGTCCTTGGTCTCTCCCTTCTGCTTATCCTTTGTTTCTTCCTTCTTTTCCACAGTAGCGTTATTATCTCTTTGAACAGTCGCATCCTTCTCTTCCCTAATATCTGTCTTTTCCTCAGAGGAAGCTTGCTTGTTCTCTTCCTCATGATATTCTCGATGCTCTTCCTCATTCTTATCGGTGGAGACTTGCGTTTCTTGCTTCACCTCGGTTTCCTCAACTTGCTTCTCAGATGCAGTCTGCTCCTGCGTCTGTCCTTTCTGCAGGATGTCAGCAAACAGGGTAGCAGCAAGATGCTTTTTGTACTCGTTCTTGTCTTCGGCAATCCACATTCGTTGCCATTGGCTTGGTGATACCACACGAGGCTGCAACTTGTCTGCGCCATCAATGGTGGCTGCACACAGAATGACATCGTTCTTTGCCTTGAACACGTTCACTTTCTGTATGCGGTTCATGTCCACCTCGTTGTGCTGACCACTGCCAAACAAGTCCACCTTCAGGTCAGGCTTTGTCTCTGCCATTGCATAGTATTTCTGTGCCAGTTCCACTCTCAAACTGTCCATCGTGTCCTGCGCCTGTTTCAGCGTGGTGAAGAAGCGGTTTAAGTCCGCCTTGTCGGGATAGATGGAAAAAGCCTTTTGTCCTTCTGGCTTGATATACATCGCCCAACGCTTGTTGTCATCCTGCACCATCTGTATGCAGTCGAAGCCCACCTGCTTGCTCTGTCTCACAGCATCACTCACGTCTATCTTGGATATGTCTTCCAATTGCCAGTTCTTCAGTCTTGCAACGGTGATGTCCTTTCCTGCGAAATAACTGTCATCAGGATGGTAGCCTAATGCACCATCGGGATTGTAGAACTTGACAGACAGAAAACCTTCCTTCTGCAAGGCATGTTCAATGCGCTGCTTGCTCATGCCCGACACCTCGTTGTTTACTTCCAATGATGCTCCTGCAGGCAACACCACATCGGCACTCTTGTTTTCTTTGTCCCTTACTATCACCACAAATTTCTGTTCGCTGTCAGGATGCTTGGCTATCTCATCAGCTACAAAGTAATGCTTGGGCATCTGCGCTTGCATCTCGGTGGTCTGCTGCTCGTTCTTCAAGGATGAATATTCTATTTTCTCGCCACGCTCTGCCTTGCGAATAACGTCCAAGGCATTGTTCACATCACTCTCTATGGCATCTATCAGACATGGATTTTCCTTCAATTCGCGGTTCCAGTAGTCCACCAGTCCCATATTCTCCTTGGAAATCTTGGCTGGCATACCCATTTCCATCATCTTGATGCCCGAAGCCAGTTCCACAACCAGTTTCTCTTGCTTCACGGCATCCTCCGATGGCGCAATGCCGTTTTTCATCACCATGCCCTCCCTTGCCAGTCGCTGTTGATGTCCTGTAGCACTCACCACTTGGCGCAGCATTTCCTGCACATAATCGCTATAATGCTCAAAGTTTTCTTGCTTTGGCATATACACAGCATCTTTTTCTGTGTCATAGTGTGCCACTCCGCTTCCGTCTTTGCGCACCGCCATCAGGTTTTCCTTCATCTTCTGGATGAAGTCATTTACTTGGCTACGCAATGCCTTGTCTTCATTCGCACCGACATTAGCCTTCACCACATCTTCATATTTCTCTTTGTCTTTCAGTGGCAGCATGGTTTGGTCGATGTTAAACAGCACTCGTATTTCCCGATTATGTATGCCCTTGTACTGTGTCTGATCGGTTGCCGACAATTCCTGGTAGTCCTTTCTGCTGATGATGTCTTCCGGATTATGTCGGTTCACATACTTGTTCCACGCATACCAGTTGAACGGCACACCTCTCTCATGCGCCATCACAGACTCGTCTCGCTTCTTGGCTTCGCTAAATAACGTGTAAAGATTTGTAGAAAATCCGTTCTTGTCGGAGTTCAATCCCATCACGAGGGCATTGAACGGACTCACTGCCGCTCCCTTTGGGTAAAACCGTGGATATTGCTTTCCTTGCTCATTCAGCCAGACACCCTTGTTGTCGGCTGCTTTCGACAGGGCCTCGGTAATCAGTGACACTTGACGCTCTGCCGCATTCTTCTCTTGTGGACTTTTCTCTTTCATTGTATGATTGTTTTACGTTTTCTTTTATTATCTTGAACGTTGAATAACTTCTCGCTGCTCTGCGTTTTCCATCGCCTCGTTTCTCACACTTCTCACTTCTTGCTCGCCATAGTTGCGTTCTGCCATCTGTCTCATCTGGTCACTCTTGGCAAGCACGGCATTGGCAAGGGTGTTGAGTGGTAAGGCTCCTGCTTGATATGCTCCAACCACATGCTCTGGCAGTTGGATGGTGTATGGCACTCGGTCGATGGTTGCCACCAAGCAATTGCCTTGCAGCACAGGGTTGGCTATTCGGGGATTCAACGGCTCATCTGGATAGGACTTATATTGCACTGCTTGTGATGTTGTATTTTCGTATGATACAGCATTTCCATCATTGCTTTTCCGTTTGTTTGCCAATGCTTCATGTCCAGCCTTGTTCAGCAGATTGGCACCGCCCATACCGATGAGTGTCATCTTCAATAGCGGATTCTTCACGAACATTCCTGCAAGGATGGCGGCTATCGGCATCATATTGTCCTTCAAACCTAATGATTGCGTCTTGCCAGTGAACAGTCCAACAAGGATGTCGGGCAACATGGCTATCACATAGCCGAGATTATTGCCGATGTCGCTGAAACCATTCAGTCCGAAGTTCTTCAACAGTCCTTCCCATCCGTTGCTGTTGTCACGCTCTGGCTGTTCTTGCTGCGTATCTTCCGATTGTTGCTGTTCTGCATCTTCTTGTAGGGCCTCTGTCTCATTTCTTTCTTTGATGATACGCTCAGCTTCTGCAACCTTGGCTGCGTCGTGCTTGGCTTTCTCTTCCAGATAGGCATCTTCCTTGCCGGGTGCCACTATCAGCGGTACATTCTTGTATTTCGGATCGTTCCGTTTCTCTTGCTCTTTTTGGAAAGGAAACTTAAAACTGTTATCTGTCCATGCCATAGATGTAAATGCTTTTTGTGGGATATGTATCTTGTTATGGAGTTTGCTGTTGAGCGTCTTGACATAGCCATTGTCGGTGGCATTCACTTTCTTGGCTTGTGAGCGAAAACCAGTGAAGGCATTGCCGTTCTGTCCGAATACGCCCTTGCTGATGCTCAATTCCATGGCTTGCTCTTTCCGCTGTTCGCCGTTTCCCTTCTTGGAATCGAGAATATAGCCCAATGCCATGTCGCTCCCCACCAAGGTAGCCAATGACTTCCAACTACCGATACCGCCCATAGTCACGGCATCCACTACCGAGGCGGTAGCCCTTCTAGCAAACTTCTCCGTCTTGCTTGGCTTATAGGCTTTCTCGCCACGAGCTTCTATCTCAGCCGTCAATGGTGACTTCATCAGTTCTTCTTGCAGTCCCCAGATGCTGTTTTGTGCTGCCTTTCGCAAGATGTAGTCCATCGTTGATTTGGGTGTATTGTCCTTGACGAGCTTCCCAATCATCAGGTCTTCCATCCTTTGTGCAACGTATGCGTATGCCAAATCCTCGCCACAGGCTTTCGACAAAGCGTCATATTTGCTTCGTCCAATTTCCTTCACCACGGCATTGCGCCACTCGCCAGCAAGAAGAGCCAAATCCTTCACGATGTTTTTGTCCTTCCATATCTTCTGGTTGCACATCGCCAGATAGTCCTCCGTGGTTTTGCTGTTCCATTTGCCTGTTTGCTTTAGAACAAACTCGGTGTTGTCGGCATACGGATTGGCAGAAGCAAGCACTCCTGCCAAACTGCTCTGGTATCTGCCTCTTTCCTCCAGTTGCTTGTGAGTCAAGTCATCTCGCACCTGTTTCATCACAGGTGCCAGCTTGCCGTCAAAATATCCTTGAAGGCAATACTCCAGTTCAGCAAAGCGTGTAGGGTTCTTGATAGTACTCATTATAGCGTTACGTTTAGTTGACCTAATATCTGTTCTCTTGTCTGCTCGATGGCTTGGTGATACACTTCCATCTGTTTTGGAAAGTATTCCTCCAGCCAAGAGTCCTTCTCTATTCTGTCATGGATGAAGAGGATGGCTTGCTGCAGTTCTATCTCCACGGAGCATTCTCCTTCCTCTCGGTTATTGAACCACGCCTTTGTCCACCATCTCACTCCTGCACGGTCGGGATAGACGCTCACCAACCTTGGAATATCAAAGCTCTGCACATCGATGTCCAGTTCAGCAAGCGGGTCGATGATGCCACTCGTCCTTATGGCTTCGTCATGGAGTTTTTTTTTAGAACTTCGCTCAATGTGGACAGATAGATGCCATGCCGCAATGCCAAATAGTTCAAGAAATCCGCAATCAGCAGGTTCTGCACCTTGCAAGCCAAGGGCATAGCTCTCTGCCCGATGCCTAACGGATTGCTGATGGATGGCATAGCTTCATAGAAATAGTGTTTCGCTGCAGATAGCGAAAAAATGTTTCTCAACGACTGCTCTGCATGTTGCGGTGTCACATACATACCTTTATACAGGTCTTCCATATACGATGGCATGAAGCGTAGCATCAGTTCTTCTATCTCTTTCTGATCTTTGTCATACTGTGTGGCTATATTCATGTCGTAGGTCTCAAACTCAGGAAAACCAGTCTTACCAGTCTGTTCCATTGCCTTCACATTACCATATAGCATTGTTAGGAAATCAATCGGATTGATTTCCTTGCCGTCAAACTTTACCTCGAAATGCAGTCTGTCACCGCTCAATGCCACGATGTTTCCTGCCTTCACGGTTTGTCCGAAGTTCACGAACACGTTGGCAAGATGGGAATAGGTCACTTCATACTTGCCGTAGCGTATCACTTGGTAGATGCCGTGTGTCGCATCATTGCCAATGCCCGATACCGTTCCGCTTGCCAAGGCTGACAGCAGATAGTGGTTTGCCTCGAAGTCGAGTCCGTGGTGGAAAAATACGTCTCCTGTTACAGGATGCTTCTGTTTTCCATAGCCAAGTGTCAGTTCCACATCCTTGCCTCGCTCCTCAAAGGGCATGCAAAAGCCACTTTTTGATTGCAGCATCATTTCTTCTGTATATCTCATGTTGTTGTCGTTTTTATGTTTATCGTTTCATGCCGCCACTGCGTGTAGTCGTTTCTGCTTCGTTCACATTTCTTCCTTGATCGCCATCACCACAGACAATGTTCTTGATATTGGAATTGTTGCCGATGAGCATCATGCCGAGCATGGCTCCTGCTATCTTGCCAAGCCATCCGAAACGTCCGAAAGTGAGGAACGCTGCTGTTACCAGTCCTGCAAGGCTCAGTCCCGACACGTTGCCTTTCCCTAAGTTCTTGAAGAAGTTGCCGAACATCTCCAGTCCGTTGTCTCCGAAGATGCCACGGAAGAAGTTGCTCATTCCGCTCCACTTACTGTTGATGTCGCCCATGGCACCATTCACCGCATCCACGGCTTCCCCTGCTTTGTTCTTCAATCCTTTTACATCTTCCACGGCTTCGGATATTTTCTCTGTGGTGTCTTTTCCGACCACCACGTCACTGGCTATCTCCACCATGCTCTTGTCGTTGACAAGGTTCTGCCATGCCACATATCCTGCTGCGCTGCCCACGGCGGCTGTTTTCATTGCACTTCCTGCGCCTTTTAGTGCTTGGGTGGGATGCACAGCCGTATTGCTTGCAGATTTCAGTCCTTGCTTGGCGACACTACCCGCACCTTTCAAGGCACTGCCACCATACTTTGCTATCTTTGCCCATATACTCATAGTCGTATCTTTTCATTGTTATTTGATCTTTCCGTTTCGCTTCCATCTGTTCATGCAGTCCTTCACGATGGTTTTCTTGTCTGCCTTGTCGTGGCTACCTTCCTCTATCTCTGCCCAGATGTCCGCCATCGAGGTGTACTTCACCGCCTTGGTCAGCCGTTGCAGCTTTTTGTTCATTACCTTCAGCTTGGGGCGGATGCCGAAAACGATTTCCACTCGTTCTTTCTCGGTCATCTTGTTGCCTGACAAACATACAAGTCTGATGTCATTTACTATCTCCACGCTGCCCATAATCAACTCCCGATAGATCTTGTTGCGCTTGGCTGACAGTGCCACAGCAAGGGCATTGCTCGGATGTTTATCCAGTTGTTTGGTGAATCCTCCCAAGTTATCCACCAGTCGGTCTATCTCGTGATAGAAGCCATATACCTGTGCAGCATACACCACGATGGAGCGGAACGAGTCCAAGTAGTTGTTGAACTCTCGTTGCAGATTGGTGGTTCCTTCCACTTCCTCTTTCAACCATATATGACCAGTAGTCTGCATCAGCATCACCTTCTCCTGGTTCTTCAACTCCTTTTCAGCCTTGTCTGTATATGCGTATATCATTCCTGCCAACACAGGGTCGTTCTGGGCTTGCACCTTGCAGACGAAAAGCAACATTATGCCAAAGCAAAATATCCATGTTCTCATACTCAAATGTTTTTATATTATTATGGTGTACTGACTTTGGCAGCTCTCCGCCACCGCCCCAATGCTTGCGTAGCAATCTCACCATTACTTCTGTCTATCATCCCTGCCGTGACATTGTTCCACACATCACTCATTGTATAGTAGCGGATGCTCAGATACAGTTTGTTGAGCTTCTTTTGGAAAGCAGATAGTTTGTCGTTTAATGCCCACAAGGTCTTGGAGCGGTCTGCTCCTGTCAGCATATTCTCTGTGCCACCATTCGCCACGGCATCGTTCAATAGATTGAAAACCGATACCAATTCCGTTGCCGTCTCGATATACAGGTTATTCATACTCATGCTTGCCACAATGCCCTGCGGATTATTGGCAATAGCTGCCTTCAATTTGGCGAGCGTGATGAAAATCTTCACGCCATCATCATACAGATGGGTACATGCTTTCAGCGAAGAGGCATAGCCGTTCACTGATTTCAAGTAGCTGTTGTACTTCTTCTCCCATTTGTGTATCTGGTTAAACTCAGCAGCCATTGTATTCTGCAACAACGCCGTCTTGGTCTGTCCGTTGATTTGCTTTTCAATCTCACTGTTGATAAGTTCATTGCCTTCTGCCAATGCCATCCATTCCAAGGGATTGGATGACACCAATTGTGCCTTGGCTTCCGATGCCGTTGCTATGCCGATAATTGCCATCAACCATATCTTACCTATTTGTAATCTCATAGATGCTCCTCCTGCGTTTGCTGGTTTCTACTCGTTCTCTGATGGTTGTTACCAAGTTTTCCTTCATCGGTACTCCGATAATGTCAAGCCTTGGTGTCGTTCTGTCTCCAGAATATATGCTCACGGTTTTCAATCGGAATAGTTGCTGCATGAAAGTTTGACTTTCGTTGAAATCCACCACACGGTATAGTTCCTGATAATCTACTTCACGATGAAACACGCCATGCTCAAACACTAATTGTTCGTTACTGATGATGTACCGCATCCTGCATAGATAGACCATTCGATATGCCAAACATAGGGAAAACAAGAGCGAGAGGACAAACACCAAAGTGGAGAGAACGGCATCATCAATTCCTGCATATACAAAGCCTACACTTATAAGCACAAGCAAGTGCAGCTCGTTGATGACGAACTGCATCCAATGGGGCTTGATGATGATGTTTCTATACCGATATGTCTGCTGCATAGTTCTCCTTTTTGATAATGACACCGTGCTTTATCTGCGGAAGCCCGATGTCTGTTCCTCTTTTTCCTTCTGTTTGGCTTGCTCTTGTTGCCTCTCAGCCTCTTGCGCCTTGGCGAACTCGAAATAGTCGAAGTCTATCTCTCCTTGGTCTATCAACCGTTGGTCTCGTTTGCCAAGCAAGGCATCGTTCCAGTCTTTGTATTGTCCCAAAGGATGAAAGGCTTGCACCGTGAAGTCTGCAAATCCCATTTCCTTGGCGATTGCTTTGAAGTTCTTCACAAAGCCACGTCCTGCCTCGTCTTTGTCAAAGCCCAAATAATGGTTCGCTTGTCGGGTTTCTTCCAGCATTCCCTTTATTTGCCCCTTTGTCGGTGTACCTCCGGTCGAGACATACACGTTCTTCACTGGATTGATTTGGTACTCTGCCATAGCATCGTAGGCACTCTCGAACCATAGAATATTTGTGGCTTCTTTCAATGGCTTACCTGTCAGGTTGGCTATCCACAGTCCTTCACTGCTGTTGCTTCCTTCAGTCTTGCCCTTGTATGCCTTGCCGTCTTCTCGCCTGGGTCTACCATTCCAACGATGCTGTCTGGCTTGGACGGCAAGGATAGTGGAAAGGCGAGATTGGCAAAGCTCAATCCGTCATTTCGACGCTTGGTCGCCAAGAAGAAATGCTTGTGAAAGGCGAACTGGGTTCCCATGTTGATGCCTCTTTCCTTGAAATAAGGATAGTGTTTCCGTTGGGTGTCCTTTTCCCTTGGGTTGAAACGCAAGATGTCATAGTCTGACAGGTTGAAGGGCTTGGCATCTCGCTTGGGTTCTGCCACTCTGCTTTCACGCACGTCAATGGGATTGTTCAACAGTCTGTTGCATACCACATTCACCAGTCTGTCCAATGACATCCCTGGCTTATAGTCGTCAAACAGCGTCGGATGCTCCTTGATGAAACCTATCACATTATAGTTTTTCTGTTCTGGTGGCTGAAAACAGCACTTGCCATTGCCTGTGACAATAAACTTGTCGCCTCTCACTCGCTGTCCATGACTGTCCACCTTTACATACGACGGATAGCGCAAGCCATCTCGTTTGTTCAACTGATAGCCTGCGTCCACCAGCAGCTCCTGTATGTTCAGACGCTGTAAGAAATCATTATATGTCAGTTCGTTGTTTGCCATAAGCGTATTCCGTTATAGTCCTTTCCCCATGTGAGGATGCAATACTTCTTGGTTCATGGCAGCCTCAAAGTTTCTCGCCGCCACATCCATTGGCGTATCTACTCCTGGCTTGAAGTAGGGACGAGGTGGCGCAGGTGCTGCACCATGATGGTGGTCAACTATCACTACAGGTGCGCCATGTGGACGATGTAGCTCACTGCCTACTTCTGCAGCAACACCCAATCCTGCTAACAGTGCAGCTCCAATCTTTGTTCCCAAACTGGTACGGTCTTTCATATCTACCTCACCGAATATCTTGGAAAAAAGTTTCATGCGATGGTAGTCATCCACTGCCATGAACTTGTCATACTGCTTCTGCGTTATCTCGTGGCTTACTCGCTCACCGTTGATGATGGCTGTCATGAGGAACTTGCCTTCTTGCTCCGCTGGCTCCACTCGTATCTCACCAACAGTTACTTCTCTGCCATGCTTGCCTTCGCGGAACCATCCCTTGCTCTCGTCCAAGTCCTGCCCATCCACAACACCTACTTTATTGTTCATAGGTTCTTGCTGCACTTGCAGTGGCTCGACGGTAGATTGCAACTGCATCTTGCCGTCCAACTCCTGCTGCACCTTTGGACGCAAACCGATATGGATGCGCTCCTTGCTGTTGAGCATGTCCATCGTTATCTTGTCTGCGAAATCGTCCTTGATGACATTATTCAATATATCCAGTCGTTTGGCTACAGATACTTGCTTGACAGAATTGTTGGTCAATGCCTTCAATTCATCGTCGGTCAAGTCATACACCATATCACTTTTGGTGCTTTCTGATTGGATGGTGAGTGTCTTTGCCTTCTCATCGATGATGATACCGTGTGAAGACAGGCATTCCTGCCATTGATCGTTGGAGAAATATACAGGTGAGCTTATCAGTTCCTTGTAGGGTTTGGCTGGCTCTTGACTTCTTGGACGTGTTTCTACGGGTGTCATCACGGCTTGCAGGTTTTGTAATACATCTGCTTGTGATGCTACTTGTTGCTGTACTTTATAGTAAAAGCCATAACCTCCAGAGGTTAACTCACCAGGTTTCAGCCTTCTGTCTGGTCTTTCCGCTACCATAGGTGCTCCTGCATAGAACATCTGTCCTCCGACTCTGCGTAGATGATAGCCGTCCTGCATTCTCGGTGTCCAACCTAAAAACTCTGGACTCCATCCTAACCGTCCGTATTCTCCAGTACCAATCCTATATCCATGCAGTCCCATAGCCACTCTTCCATTGGCATTTCTTGCATGGACAAGGTTTCTCGGCATATAGAAGTCTTTGCCGATGATGCTGGTAAAGACATTGTACGCCTTCTTGTTGGCAGAGTTGGTTCCCCAATCGGTCAATGCCAACATCTGTTTCTCGGTGAGGTTATAGGTCAGCAGTGGGGAGTCATGTCCCTGTACCGCTAACTGATAACCGTCACCGTTGGCTATGATATGGGCTTGCATACCATTGCGCATCAGGATGTCACGCATCTCTGGCTGCAAGTCCATCTGTCTTGGATTCAAGTTCTTTCTTATCGCCATAGCATGATTTTATTAAGCGTTCTCTTTTTCCATTCCTTGCTCTAACAGTTCGTCTTTGTACTTCACAAACTGTTCCGCACTCTCGTTGCCGATGCACAGGGCGTGTTCCTTGCAGTATTCTTGATACTCGTTCTGCCATTCCTCACTGAAATGGTTCACATAATCAAGCCAACCATATTCGCCGCTCTGCATCTTCTCTACGAGAATGTCTTCTGTATAATAAGGTCCTTTTCTCATTTCTTCCCTAAGTTTGATGTTTCACTTTACTTTCTTGCAACGGCAGAAGCATGTCTTCCTGCTGCTTTTTTCTGCTCATTCCACAGTTCTTCGGTATATTCCTCCTCTGGAACATAGTCAAGATTACCGTCATCATCCATTACCCAACAGCCATAGATGCCGAAGGTGTATTTGTCCCACTCTCGCTTGCCCTCCTTGCGCCACTGCTCACCATCACCGTTGGCGAAGCGGATGCCAGTATCGCTCTTCAGGTCGATGCCTACGGTCACAGGTTCGTCTTCTACGGCAAATGTCAGTGCCTCGCCATTTTGGATGCTCTTTAGTTCAGTTCCTCCAAGACAGAGTTCGTCAGATAGCACCTGCAAGTTTCTACCAATCACAGGTGTCGGCACAGCCATCACTTGGTTGGTCTCTCCGTCAATCTGTACAAATGCCTTGACATGTGTGCCATCTGGTATATCCACATCTGCCACCACAGCCTTGCCCTGCTTCAACAGTTCCTGCTGCTCCTTGGTGAATTTGTCCAATGGGGCATACTTCAAAACAGGATAGAACATCACATCCACGTTTCCATCTGCCATTCTTACCAAGGCGAATCGGGTTCTGCTCTTGATACTGTAACCCTCGTTTACCTCCATGCGAACAGGCAGCACTGGCGATGGGCGACCATTGCTGATGTCATCCAAGGCATGCATCGGCAGGTCTTCTATCATCTCATGGGTAAGACCAAACTTGGCAAGTGTCTGGTACGGCACTTCGCTTTCTTCAAATGAGTTTCTTTTCATATTCTGATTATATTTAGAATGATACTTTACATATTGCCATGCAAAGACAATGCAAACGAGCGCAATGAAAGTTTACTTTCTTATTGCCGAGTGCAGTTTGTCTTATGCAAAGATAGCCCAAGAGTAATGAATACAAGAAAGCCTACGCTCCTCTGCCCAATCTTTTCCGTTTTATTATGATTATATCATCATTTCATACTCTCAATCATACTTTAATCTTATTTTATGTTATACTTTTATAGCATCGACAATCACTCTTGATATCTTTCCCTAACTTTGCACCATGAAATGGAAAATAGTGGCATTATGGGTAATAAGTTGTCTGGCGGTATCGAGTGCAAAGGCGCAGTTCAATACCGTCAGAGACAACGTATGCCGTTACAAAGTCAAGAAAGTTGAGGAAAAGCTTCTACTTCCTGCCAATCAACCTGTAGATTCTATACAAGCAAATCTACTTCAACAGGAAACAGACTCTGTGGATAACAAACAAAAACAGTGGACAAGTAGCTATCCAAGCTTCACTTATCCACTGAAATCTATCAAGGTCACCAGTCCTTATGGCTATCGCTGTGACCCTTTTACAGGTAAACTGTCATGGCACAACGGTTTGGATCTTCGTGCGAAGAACGAACCTGCCTATGCCATGATGGATGGTATTGTCGAAAAGGTTGGGTATGACAATCGTTCTGGCAACTATGTTACATTGAGGCATGGCAAGTTTTATATCAGCTATTGTCATTTGTCTTCAATCATAGTCCGTAAAGGTGAAAGTGTATTTCCCGGTATCATTGTTGGTGTTACTGGCAATACAGGTCGCAGCACTGGCAGCCATCTCCATCTTACATGCAAAAAGGATGGCAAGAGTATCAATCCCGCTATCCTTTTCACAGCTAACAGTTCTCCGTTATAACGAAAACAGGCCGATATGAACTCTTATTCACATCGGTCTGTTTTCGTCACTGCCATCTACTTCTTTTACGTGTTTTTATCACAATTGGTGTATAAGGCATTCCTTCTTGGGTCATTTTCAAGCCCTCACCATCAAATTGAGTAATTTGGATCTCTGTATCATCCATGATGATTTCACTTTCATAATAGCATGCCAAAACAGAAAAGTAAGTGAAGTCATCTGTTCTCCTGCATATCTTATACCATTGATCTGTCTCACTTTTCTCTATCAGATACGTATTATTGATGACACAGATATTGTCATCTGCCACAATTTCCCATTGCCTTAATGGTCTGTTCATGAGTCCAGGGATATTTCTTACATAGCACCAGTCGCCTTCTTTCAAGATGTTCAGATAACCACGCTTGAACAGGACTGGTCTTGTATAATGTTTCCGATGTGTGATAGGGTCAACCCAAAAGCTTTCATTACTCTGTGCATCATCCACATGCCAAATGCCGTCTTTCTCTATTGTTATCTTATCTTTCGCTGTTCCAAGATATTTCTTGATAGGATAGAGATTATCAACAGGATAATATTCATAATGTTTATATGAATTCTTAAGCTTTTCTAAACTCTCCTTCCTTTCTTCTTTGTCTTTTAGAGCAAACTCAGCCAACTCCTCACGAGAATCCACTTTCTCCAATTGACTGCCGATATTTTTCTGCACATAATATTGCTCATTCTCATCAACATACAGTCGTGAGTTGCCTTCTCCTTCTTTATACAGATACACCTTATTCGGCTCGTCCCAAGGAATAAACCTATGCTTCCAGTTCAGTCCTGTTCCTACTTGCAGTTCCAAGGTCTTCACCGTCAGATAGGTCTTTTCATCAATATACTTCGATAGGATGCGAGGGTACAGTTTTTTGCCGTCCTCTGTACAGAAGTCGATGCCCATCAGTTTCACACTTTGTGGCTTATTGGCAAACCACAACCTGTTCTGTAAGTCTATCCATTCTTTCCGACCTACTTTCTTTCTTATATAGCAATAGGCAAAACCATCGTTGGTCACTTCTATCTTCTTGTATTGGCATTCCAATATCATCTTGCCATCCTTATCCTTAATGCCCTTCAGTCCTTTTTCGTCTTCTACAATCCGATAGCCATAGGTGTCTATAATCAACTGCTGCTGACGCTCATGGTTGATGATTTTCATCATCTCCTCATCACCATCCATCATCAAGTCCATCCTGCAGTTGTGATTATAGACCTGCATGCACGCCTCTTGCAATATGTCTTCCAGAGAAGTACGTTCTTCAAACATGCTCTGCCAATCTCTATCCACGGATGGCAATCCAAACCGCTTATACAGTCCTACATTGTCCAGTATCACGCAGTAATCTTTCCCCTCTGCCACTCGCAGTCCACGTCCTACCATCTGCATATACTTAGCCAATGACAGCGTAGGCCTTGCCAACTGTATGAACTCCACATCAGGACAATCGAAGCCCTCCGAGAATAAATCCACACTCACCAACACTTCTATATCACCAGAAGTGGAATTTAGGGGAGAGGAGAGCGAGGATGATTTGAATCTTTCAATAAGCTCTTGCCGCTCTGCAAGCGGTGTCTTGCTCGAAATCGCTACAGCCTTGATACCATTCTCCCGATAGAACTCTGCAATATGCTCTGCATGTTGAATACTGATAGCATATACGATACCTTTCTTTCCAGGCACATACTCCTTGATGGTAAGGCATAGTCTTTCGAGTGATGGCTTCACATCCATCACCTCGTTCAACTCCTTCTGCTGATAGTCACCATCAGCCCCTCGCTTCTGCAACGAGTCTATCAGCAGCTGGTCAGCACTGTCTGGTTTGATGGAGTAGTAGTCATAAAGGCTCAACCGTCCTTCGGCAATAAACTTCTCCATGCTCCATGAGCACAGCAGGGTATCAAACAAATCCGTAAATCCTTTACCGTTCAATCGGTATGGTGTTGCCGTCAGTCCTAACTTCTTCGCCTTCGGATAGGCATTCATCACCTCTGCGTATGTCGCTGCCAAAGCATGATGTGCCTCGTCAATCACTATCAACCCCGGCTTCTCTTCCATCTCTCCATAGTGTCTCGACAGCCATTGTATCGACGTCACTTTGATGGAGGTAGATTTTAGGGAAGGGAAGAATCTTTCCAAGGTGTCCTTGATTTGTGAAACAAGTTCACGACGATGGGCTACTACCCACACTTCCTCTTTCAAGAACAAACCTACAAGGGCGGCAAGCAGATACGTCTTTCCCGTTCCCGTCGGCATTTGCACCATGACAGCATCATGATGCTTGAATGCTTCCTGCACTCTCTTCACCATTTCCTCCTGATAATCAAAAAGCTGAATACCCTTCATCATTTCAGATTGATTGTCTGTGTTTTTCCCGTGATGCCTGTTACCACGGCGATTCCATTGTCACGAATCTCCACCTTCTCATATTTGGCATCAACAATCACTTTTCCTTTCAATGTCATAACACCCCAATGTCTGGGAACCAGTTCAAAGGCGCAATAGGCACCGACAGGTTGCGCTATGCTGTGGTAGAGGGGTGGCACGATAACTTTACCATCTACCTTCACTCCCCATTTCTTTCCTGCCTGATATAATTCCACATGTCCTGTCTCTGACTTCTCACGCAAAAGAAGCATCTCGCTTGCTTCCATTTCCTTCTTTTGCAACATCATCTCATGATAGTATTTCTTACCAAGGCGAGGCATCACGACATTCAAATCTTCCTTCTCATTCTTGGGGGTATTGCAGCCTATATAGGTCTTCTTCATATTTGAATCCACCAGGTAGTAGTCCTGCTTGCTGTCCATGACAACAATATTTCGGCCATATAGTTTAGCACATAGCCAATATACATGCTCATTGTCATTACGCAAAAAGCACACATCCTTACTATCTATAGAATCCTTACGCATCAAACCGTCACCGCCTTCATAATAGTACCATACCTGGCAACCACTTCCTACGGAATAATTATTGTGATATATCAAGTAATGCCCATGGTTCAATAGGTCATATTGTGAAGGGCGATAAGGTAAAGCAAAGTTCTCGTAGGTACGAGACCTAAAAAGTCCATTATATTCAACGAGCTCCCATCCATTAATGGTGATTACCTTGGGAGCATCCTTCGCGTGAATGTCCTCGTCGATAACGACTCTCGCCAAGAGGTCGTAATAACATACAGTCTTTCTGCGAGGTCGATAGAACAGGATGTTTCCGTTCAGTAGTTTCATGTCATAGTAATCGCCTGGTTCCAGTACTTGTTCTCCTTGTCGGTTCACTACCGTCATCTTTCCATTAGGCAGCTTGATGATGGCAAACTCCCCTTTGCTATCCACAAACTCCCGATACAGCAACGACTGCATCAGTTCCTCATGGCTCATCACCATCATCATTTCCGAGTCTTGGTGAATCTGAATACCGTCTTGCACCGCATTCATCAGGAAAAACTCTCTTTCCTTGGCTGTCTCTTTTTTCTTGCCAACTTTCAGCTTTCCTTCAAACATCGCCTTCCAGTTCCATACTTGCGAAGGCAATCCGAATACCCGATACAGTCCCACGTTATCAATAATCACGCAGTTTTTCTTTCCTTTAGCTACTCGCAATCCTCTTCCCACCATCTGCAGATACTTGGCAAGCGACAGCGTTGGTCGTGCCAGCTGTACAAACTCCATATCCGGACAGTCAAAGCCTTCCGAAAAGATATCTACATTCACTAATACTTGAATGTCGCCTTTCTTGAAAGCTTCAATATCTTGTTGTCTTTCCGTGACAGGTGTCTTCGAGTCTATAGCTATGGCTTTCAAGCCATGTTCTTGATACAGTTTTGTGATTTTCTGAGCATGAGAAATATTGATAGCATACACGATGCCCTTTCTGTCTTTACCAAATTCTTCCAAACTCCGATAGAGCCTTTCGATGCTCGGCTTCTTATTCAGCAACATATCCATCTCCTTGTTCTGGTAGTCACCATCTGCTCCTCGCTTCTGCAAGGAGTCAATGAGCCGTTGCGTCACACCATCCGATTTGATGCTCACGAAATCGTATGTTGCCAATCTTCCCTTGCTGATAAACTCAGGAACACTCCACGACTGCACCAATACGTCAAAGAGGTCTGTGAATCCCTTACCGTTCAATCGGCAAGGTGTAGCCGTCAGTCCCAGAAACTTAGCTTTCGGGAATCTCTCCCACATCTCCTTATAGGTCTTGGCAAGGGCATGGTGCGCCTCGTCAATCACTATCATTCCCGGTTCTTCCTCTATCTCGTCATAGTGCTTCGACAACCATTGTATTGACACTGCCTTTATCGGCATTATGTCAGAAGAAGGATTAACAGAAGAATCTGAGGCAGAAGTTGTAGCAAGGCGGTTTACACCGCACAAACAATCTGGCGAGGGCTTTGATGCCCCGCCAACCTTAGAGCGTAGCGGTTTCGAGCGACGAGGAGGAGCGGTTACAACCCCTGTCCCCTGAGGGGAAAGGGGCTTGGGGAAAGCGGTGGAGCCTCCCTTAAGGGTAAGGGAGGACGGGTGGGTTTTCGAAAAGATTCTTTCAATAGTTTCTCGAATTTGAGAAACCAACTCCCTTCTATGGGCAACAATCCAAACATTACAATTGGAATGTTCCCTCAAAAACGATTCTACGATTGAAGCGAGTAGAACAGTTTTACCTGTTCCCGTAGGCATTTGTGCCATCACGGACCGATGAAGGCGCAACGCCTTCTCAATCCGTTCCTTCATATCCTCTTGGTAATCAAATAGCTTGATTTCCTTCATTCCAAAGTAATTATTTCTTCAATAGATTCTCAACATCCTTGATGGCTTTATCAAGGTCAAAAGCCACTTTACCTTTGAAAATCTCCCAACCATAAGACTTCAATTGCTTCAGCATCTTCACAAAGGCTTCTCGCCAGTTGGATGGGTCGTGTGGTAATGTCTCCATTACCACCTCATAGCTATCACGCACAATCTTTTTCATGCGAGCAGCCTGTTTCGGATAGTCTGCGATATACCAATCTGAGTAGTTGGCACCACTGAAGACAATAGACGAGGCGATAAAATGAGCATAAGCATAGTTGTTGCCTTCCAGATAAACATGTGCTTGCTTCATCCAACCTTCCAACACACGCAGACCATAGTTGAGGTCAGTGGAATCCTCCACCGTCCACTTAAACACCTCATTGATTTTTCTTACAAAGTATTGCGACGGACTCTTACTCGTAGGCTTATACTTATAATTCGGTTGCTTACGACCTTCCTCTCTGTTTCGCTTCCGCTTCCTTGCAGCTTCCGCCTCAATAGGGTCCTTACCAAGATTGAAATCCAGATTTCCCCATAAATCGAAATCTGAAATTTCATCAGGATCTTCCTCGCCATAAGCATCCTCATAACAGCTTACATGTTCACCTGAAGGTGTTGTGAAGTATGAACAAGAACAGTCATCACGCTCATCCTCTTCGATACCATCCCATAGTTTTTGGTTGTCCCATCTTTCATAGACAGCCATATCCATCCACATGCCGGAACCATTGATATAATACTCACCATTCCATCCCACTATCTGGCAGATAAGGCACATCTCCAGGTGTCCATCAGGAATAGGAGTCGTGACAACAACAGGAGCGTACTGCTCGTTATCCTTGTTCATCAAGGTCAACCTTCCATCCACCGATGCCACCACCCGGTAGCAGTTCAATAGAATACCTCTGATTGTGGAAAGGGAATGTGCCGTTACAGCATCTCCCATCCGCTCAAAGCAATGACCAAGGCGTTGCATCACCGTTACTCCTTCCTTATCCTTCCAGTTGAATGCAAAATCAGAGGACACCATGTTGGATGCAATCCTGCCATCTTCATTGAAGAGTTGCAGATACACCTCTTCACGGTAATTACAGTTCGGAAAGAGCAAGCCGACAGCCAAGTCTGCATGGGCAAAGAACAAAGCCACAGACTTCAATTCGTTGAAATCATGAGATTTCCACGCTCTCTTGAACCCATTTCACAAGACCGCTCTCTGGTGCTTTTCCAATGGCTTCACTCACAATCATCTTCACTGCGTTCACTGTTGGAGCTGACAACTCCATCAATTCGCACCAATGCCCCACCATATCTTCCGAACGGCGATACAGCTGGGCATATACACCATCCAATTTCAGATGTCCCATGTTCTCCACATACAACAGTATCTGGATGACATAAAACTCATTGATTTTTTTGCTTCTATCTTTCGTAACGGAGCAAATCCTTTGATATATATCGTAATAGAATGGCACCTCAGCCTGTAAATCCATCGTTGGATAATGCTGATGCTGCCATCTCTCAGCAAATTCTTCTCTTGTCATTCCGCTAAATAAGCACTAAATATTACTACAGGATGCTTCCCAAATAACTCTTGAAATAATATTTGTCGGGATAATCCGCAATAAGCTGTCTGATACCATTCTTGATAATCTTATCCACGGCAGCAGACTTTCTCATTACGCGCTCTATTTGTTCCAACAGCCAGTTGAACTCCTTTGGCTTTTCTTTGAGCAGAGCCAATCTCTTGATGTCCTTGAATAGTATCTCTCCCACAAAGGCATGGTCTTGCTTGGGTACATACTTGATATATTCCGGATAAAGTTCCCACAGGTTCCAATGCTTATGTACAAACATATCCTTGAGTAAGTCCAATCGTTCCTCCTTGATGAGGATCTTGGCTTCTGCATCCTCATAATCATGCTCCCAATCGGGCATTTTCCAAAGTTCATCAAAGAAGGCTGCCCATTCATTTCTGTCTATCACCTCCTTCAGAGCCTCGTAATATTTGATTCGGTAGCCACTGACGATAAATCGTTTCTTGCATTCTTCTATCAGCCAATTCTTGTCACCTGATAGTTTCAATGCTTTCACCACTTTGTCCTCCCATTTCTTGGAGTAGGAGTGAAAGTCATCCTTATTATCGTCTATCACCTCAACAGCTTTCTTATACTCACCCCATTCAATGAGACTGTCGATATAATGGTCACGGATATTCTCGTCATCACGTTTCTCCAACATCAGTTTTTCTGCCTTTGCACGCTTTCCATGCGCTGCCCAGTAATCAGCCTTTTGGATGTAATAGCGATAATTGAAGTATTTCTCTTTCTTGTTTTTCAGTCGTTTGCTGATATGAGCCAGATATGCCTTTTCATCATCACCGCAAAGCAACGGCATTGCCTCATCAACAAACCACTCAAAACGCATAAAATAGTTATCGCCAATTTCCTCGCATTGCTCAGCAATCTCTCCAAGCATACCCAAGCGAGAATCCTCCTCTATCTCATTACCATTGATCAACAACTCCCTCACCATGTCTGCCGACTGGGTGACAATGTCCTTCAATACCTTGTTTTCCTCTGCCCAAACATCATATCTGGCAGGAGTATAAGCCAGATGGTCATGCTTGAACTCTCGGCAAGTGATAGTCATCACATATCCAGCTATCAAGGCAGCATCAATCAGATTACCTTTCTTCTTCATGCTCTTGGCTTTCCTCATCATAGCTCCCAGGTCTTGCTCTATCTTCCTCCAGTCCAGTTGCGGTTGTCCGAATCGCTTGCCCGACACTCCTGCATGGGCAAAACAAGCCTCCACCTGTTCCTTATAGTTGCCACGCTCTGGCTTCCAATATTTTTCCACCAAAGCCGTAGCAAAGTCCTCATGCGTGGCTGCATACTGACGAACAAAGTCTTTCATCTCCTTGCCCGATATTTTCGAGAGTACCTTATCTATCTTGTCTATTTGAGTGTTCGTGTTCATTGTTTGAATGATTATATCAATATAGTTTTATTATTCTTTTGCTCCATTTTGTTTTGACAATTCAGCCAATTCTTTTAATCTATCAAAGAGAGCACTTGAATTTTGCTTGGGCATGGCTAACCATTTTTCAATTGGCATCCCTAAACCATATTCATCTTCACCTTCAGACTCTTTTTGAGGTTCTTCTTTTGGCTCAAATCTCAATGGCTGTATCATTTCTGCAACATCATTATCTTTATACAAAGCCGCTCCTGTTAAATCATTTCGAACTAGAATTTGATAATGTGGAGCAGAGATAAGGTTCTTTTCTCCGAGAAGACAATAGAATAGGCATTTTCTTTGCTTCTTTAAGTATTCATTAAGAAATGTTCTCTTAATGAGTAATCCATGGAAACTCTCACCTAAAATCAATCTATTTATTGCTACGATTTCTCCATTATCACTCTTTCTTACTATTCCACGCTCTGCCGTATAAAGCCCAAGCGAATCCATTATATCACGGCATGGAGCATAAACTGTCGATGCAATATTTTCTTCACTTTGAATACCTCTAAAATCCTCCTGCAACTCTGCTTCGTATGTCAATTCTACATCACATGGTATCTTCTCATCAACATACCCATCCTCATATATAGAAGACGTGTATGTGTTCGCCCATGGATAGTCATTCCATAGAAAATCAATAGACCCAGTTGATTCAGGCATCCATCTTCCATAAAAATTGGCAGTTTTTGCCCATTCTGCAAAAATTGACTTGTTTTTCAAGTCCACAAGACAAGTGTTATAATACAAGAAACGTTCTCGTGTTTGTTCTTTTTCAACATCATCCTTTTCTTTCCTTGTATCATATCCTTGAAGTACAACCCACTCACTCCCGTCACAATCAAGTTGAATAGGATTAAAGGGTGGCATACATTTTTCATCATCAATCCAAGATTTTATGTTCTGCTCCATAGTAGAATCTTTTGGATACTCATCAAAAAGACTTTTGACTACATCGTCCAAGGTATCATTTTCTCTTAAAGAAGGATCCAAATAAATACGATTAGAAACTAACCAAGGATAGTTAACTGCCCTAAAAACTTTTTTTTGTGACCATCGGTCTTTGCAAAGTCTACAGGTATCTAACAGATAGGCATATACTTCGCTCAAACCAATCCATTGGTATTTCTTTCCTATTCGTTCCGTTCTATGATAATGCCCTGATTCGTATGGCACACTACTATCATACTCATCCAAAGCCTTATTCCATCCATATTTGTTTTTTATCAGCAACGCAATGGCTTTTGCCGTATCCTTGATGGAAATATGCTTGTCATCTTTTCCTATAAACTTGTCCAAGTCGTCAGATGTATTTCCACCCATAGTGTAACGATAGAAATCCCATATAAACAAGGAGCGGTGCAAACTATCTGCACCATGATTTGTCCCGAAAAAATCTTCTGGAATATCTTCGTTTGGAATATTTTCATAAGGATTACTGATAGATGGATCATATGGAGGTTGAGCAGTATTCCAATATGTATCATCACAAGAAAGATGCCACTGCCATTCCAATATCTTCAGCGTCCAATGGCGTAAGACAAAATCATTAGGAGCTTGGCCATGTTTAGGATACAGCATTTCAACAATTACCTTACTGATGGACAAATTACAGTTTCTTTTTCTTACTATATATCCGTAAATGGCTGCATACAGACCTTGCAAAACATAAGGGTCATTCACATCTTTGAAAACACTCATTAGGTATAAAACTTCATCTACAGTATCTGTCTCTTCTAACTGATTTACAATATGCCTTAATGCAGGAAAACGCACACTTGGGTAAGAAGCACTTAACAGCCAGACTTCAAAAACAAGCAATGACTTCTTGTTTATTCCATTATTATTCCATAATCGCTTCAACTCATCATCTATATAATAGAAAGAATTTGCAGATGCAGACAATATCGTATCTCTTTCGCTCATCCTCATGGAAAGTAATTTTTGATGAAACTCACTTATCACTGATTCATTATGACTTTCCAACAAATTAATGAATACATCTGGCTGTAGATAATGAGGATTAGCATCCAATATTTCCTCCATTATTGTTCCGTCTGTTTGCATAAGGTCATTTGTAACATTTCTGAAAGCCAAACTTTCGATAAACAGTTCCGTCAATTTGCCATTAATAATCTCTTTATAATGCCATAATTCCACAGGAGGATTCCAAATAGACAGAAATGCCTTTATGAAGTTGAATATTTTCGTATTATCTGTGCTTGTTTGATATTCTGCTGTAGTAAAATCAATAAGACGGCATAGAAACTTTAGTTTCGAATAATCATCATCCTTATGTCTCAGAAGAACATCTGCTTTCAAATAGTCTCCCATACTGTCATATTCAAAAGTTATCCATTCCCTTCCATCATACGTTTTGTATTCCATCAGCAAATTAGCCCTGAGGGTATTGTTGAGCAAATCCTTGCTCCACATTCTGTATGGACACAGACGATACGAGTAAGATTTCGCTTTTTCTCTTGGTATGTCACCACATTGTAGATTCCACAAAGAATAATATGCAATTTTCTCTAAAAGGCATTTTGTGTAATTCATACGAGGGTCTGCATCAGCCCCTACAGAGACGATATGGTTTCGCTTGTATATATAGCTCTTGTATATTTCTATGATATTAGGAGATTCAGAATCTCTATAGTACGCTTCACTATAAGCTTCGCAAAAAATTTTCAAGAACAAAGGATTGCTGAATGACTGTATCTGATTAAAATCATCAATTTCTTTATCGACATTATAATGTGTGAAAAATTTCTTCACAGCCTCTCTAACATCTCTAAACCCAGGAATCGATAATCTTGTAAAACCTTCTATTGTCTCATTTAGGACATCAGTCTGCACAGCTTGTTTTCTGATGGATACAATGATTTTAATTCGACTCCATTTTCTAATTTGATTCAACAGCGTTGGAAGTTTCTCTTGCCAAAAATACATTCCTGCGCCCTCGTTTATGGCATCAATAATAAATATAGCGAATTTCCCTTCTTTCTGCATTTTATCATTGAACAAATCAAAGGAATTAGGCTGTTTCCATTTTAATTTTCTCAAAATGGTATTCAAAGGCATTTCACTGCCAGAAAAATCGGTACCAAAAAGCAAATAAACATTTTCCTTCTTACACAACTTTTCGGAAATCTTACACAAAGTGAAAGTCTTGCCACATCCTGCATCACCAACGATAGCCAAACCTTTTTTGCCCAAATACTCTTGCATCCGAAGATATTGCTTAGCCTTGGAAATCATATCAGATATTTGTTCTCTTTCTTTTGCTGTAAACAAATGCACTGAGGAGTCAGAATATGACTTGTCTCTTAAATTCTTCAACTGATAAAGTCCTTCAACAAATTCATTTGTTATAATCTGATTATCAACATACTGTTTTTTGAACTTTTCAATTTCTGCCTTTTTCTTTACCTCCCTTGTTGATTCTGAAAAATTCTTATAGCCATTTACAATTATCTCCAAGTCATCATCAAATCCGATACCAGCAAACCTCGATATTATTCTTTCGGTATCTTTATCGTCAACTTGCAAATCACGTGAATATCTACTTCCTGCCTGTTCCTGCGCTTCCAAGATATACTTAACACATGTTCCAAGTCCGAAATCAGAAGTATCTTCCAAGTCAGCATTAGCTTCATGCTTTATTCCTTTTTGTGTAAGATTTTCCGTAACGGAATGAATGGAAGTGTATCCTAACGAATTATAAAGCTCATCCGTAACGATACCCACGACAGAGCCAAAATCATTGACTACAGGAGAACCTGACATTCCCATATAGGTTGACAATGCAAACGTGTCAATTCTCCTAACAACAATGTCAAATTGATTTGGAATGCTTGTTATGGTACGGACATTCACCACAGAGAACGAAAAGGCATCTACGCCGTTACCTAATTCCTCAGGATAGCCAACAACGGACAAGACTTGCCCCTTTCTGCAATCAGAAGCCAATAAAGAATATGGAGAGCACTCATTTTTATAGGAAACACATGTCAGTATGGCTATGTCTCTACCTTTTGCCAGTTCCTCACAAGTGCATTCCACAGTTATGCCATTTACATTTATAAATATATCACTATCGTCAGCTACATATTCTGCTACAACATGAAATGCTGTCAGCAATTTCGTTGGTGAAATGAAGAAGGCTGTTCCTCTTTCACTTCCACACCAAACTGGAACCACAATGCTTCCAGCAACATCCTCAATATTCAAATGTGTATTCATTTTCATTGGTTAGTTTTGCCTTACAGCTTTCTAAGAGTTCTTTATATTCATCTTTTATCAAACATTGAAGTTCGGTAAGATTCTGTATTCTGTTATAATGAACCGTGTGGGATTGAATTCCATCCTCAATAGGATGAAGTATGATTTTCGCCAACGTTTCATAGTTGGGGCCTTCATCTTTCTTTCCTCCAGTTAGGAAATAGTGTTCAGAGTCAACTAGTAGGGATAGTTCATTACTCATATTGTTTTTGCTTCCATGATGCGGTATCTTGATGGCTTTAAACAAAATATGATTACCGTCATAGTGCTTCCTTATCACTTCATACAATTGAGAGGCAATAGCATCACCACCCAATAATATTCTCTTTCCATTGAACTCCCATACCAAGGCCAATGAAGCTTTGTTGGGTGAAGTAATACCAGCCTCATTCGGATTTGCAGCTGCTTTTTTCTGCAAGAACGATTTGGTTATCATAGATGAACTTATTGGTATCATCTTTTTTATTTGTGGCTTCGATGCAGCTATCCTTAAAAGCATCTCCCAATAAGCATCTTGATTTTCAAATGCTCCTTGTGGTGGTCTTGAGTGAACGCATTTCACATATTCCTTTACAAAGTAATCTTTCAGATTATCCCATGCTTCACTTGATGGAGATAAAACGAAGAACTGCCCCCATTTTGTATCGCTCCCAACATTCATAGTGTCACCTTCTATAAGTATTTTCCTGTTCCACGCTTTAAACCATTTGTCATTTGATTTCAACAACAGACTGAGAAGCGCAGCTTGAGGAGCACTTATTTTGGTATTATTCGGAATAGGTGCCAAATGTATGTTTGCAATATATTGATCTAACAGTTCCTTATCTTCTGTCGGAATTTTGGCGGTTGTATTTTCATCATAATTCTGGAAACAATTGAATATAATCTTACCAATTTCTAAGTTTCCAAATTCTAAAAGCATTTTAATAATGCCTGCAATATGATCATCATCATAGTGGGTTACAATGAGCATATCAATTCTCATTCCAAGATCATGTTCTACAAATGCCTTAATCTTTGGCGTAAAAACTCCACAATCGATCATGATGTGAAAACTTTCACCACTCTTTTCATCCTCTAAAATCAGGAAAATACAATCACCACATCCTGATTGAAATGTTCTTATCGTTGCTTTCATAGCCCAATATTGCATTTAACCTTTGTACACTATCTATTCTGCCTTGAACTTGCCATTTTTATAAATGCATCATCTTTAAGATTTGATACATCAGTCAAGCTCCTACAATGATTATGTAATGTTAAGAGCGAATGGAATATATCTTTCTTGTCAGGAAAAGCTTCTGCTAACCTAGATAAGAGATTGTCTTCCGGTAAAGATGATTCTCCCAATATGGCTCTTTTGTAATGAAAATCCCATTCTATATTGCCGTTATTATAGAATATCACCAATCTGCAAAATAAATTCAAGCAAGTGTTCTTGTCTTCCTTTATCAACTGTTCGAAACGTTTATTCCAATGTTCCCTCATGTCATAGTCACATTGTATCTGTATAATCGTGTCTATTTCTTGTATGCCAATGTTACCCTTGCTTTTTTCAACTTTTTCCTTGAAGAATCTATCTACCAATAGAATGTTTGTTTCATCCACATATTTTCTGTCAAATATAAAGTAGCCAAGTTGGTTTGACATGATATTTAAGCAGACCAACAATATGTTGATGTTTGAACAAGTCGTACACAACAGAGTAAAATTATCTAGTTTGTCCTTTACATTAACTTGTTTGTTTCTTCCGTACATACAAGCAAGCACATTGAACAACTTATGTCTGCTTGGTTCCCAACCTTCATAATCAGCCAAAGACTTTATCATGCTGTGGACGGTCATATCTCTCTTGTATTTATAGGATAATGCTATAAAGATGAAGAAACGTTTCAGAACATCAGTCTCCTTGCATCTTTTCACATAAGGTATAGAATACGTAAATTCCGACAAAAAATGAGCATCCCTTTGAGTTTCAAACATTTCAATAAGCCTACTACGATATACATTCTCGTCTGAGTTCAACATATCTATAACTTCCATTCTTGATACCATATAGCTTGCATCTATATTGGCAAAATACTTGAAAAACATATTATGTCGGCAAGCACGATTAGGAGCTACATTTTGTGTACCTTGACCAAACAAAAGATTCATTAAGCCAGGCAATATGTCATTAGGGGTTATAATCGTTTTCTTTATAGTCTCTTCAAAGTTTGGAACCACAACTTCTTCTGAGCGTTTTTCTTTATATGGAGTGTTAATATCTTTAGCGCGTATTCTTTCCACTTGTACCATGGCTTCTTTCTCCTGTCTTTTTTGAATGACATTCAAATCACCTTTCCATTGAAGTAGTATATCATTTCCAGAATGTACTACATTTAATAAATTCAGACTGTTGTCTCTCAATTGCAAGTAATATTCCATATTCAATGTCTGAATCAATGTCAACAAGAACAAATCAAAGAGATTTAGTTGTCTAACCTCTTTCATTGAATCTATGGAAAGAAAGTAAGAATTTATAAAACGATATACATCTCTCATATTAGGAAATGCTTCCCTAACGTATGCTACTTTCCGGATTAGCCAAACATACCATGCACTCGTTTTTTCATCTATTCCCAAATCTTGGTATTTCCCTTCCAACATTTTCAGTAATTCCCCAAAGGCAACATTCTCATTGGCAGGTAATTGAAATTCTAAATTAAAAAATTTCTTCAAATACTCATTAGGATTGTTTATATTCAAACTTTTCAACATCCGTTTAAGATGAATATTGTCAGCTGCAACAATATAAAACACATTCGGAAAGTCAGCTGTATCACGGATGATTTTCAATACCATCATTAATTCCTTACCTTGTAAACGATCGACATCGTCAATGGTAATTATGATGGGGCAATCTATCTTCATAAGTTCATCCCTTATCAAGTCATGAGTCGTCTTCAAGGTACTTTTGCAACCAAACAGTGAAGCTAAGGACACTGTCAACCACCTCGACTCATATTTAATAGAAGACAATAGTAATCTGACATATTGCTGCATTGTCCCATTCAAACGGGGCAAATATTTACCGACTTCTATTCTGAATGTATCAAAGAATTCGTTAATTATACCTGCTTCAGAATCGCATAGCCAAGGCTCAAAATGGATATTGACTACAGGAACTTTTCTACTTTTGATTTCTTCTTCCAACATCATTAAGAAAGATGTCTTTCCTTGTCCATAGTGTTCTCCAATATGAATGACAAAAGAATGTTTGTTCCTTTCTTTACTGCAAAATGAAGAATATATCTTGTTCAACAATAGTTTTGCATAACTTTTTCTATTAAATAAGTCGGACGAAGTTGGTGAATCAAAATATAATGGAGAAGCAGACGTTGCATATATTTTAGGGGACTGTCTTTTATATTCATGACGATGACTATAGAAAAATTCCACCAATAAAGCAATACAAGCCAAAGAAATAGAAGTCCATAGATTTTCCTTTGCAACATTGTGACCTAACCATTGCCATTCCATTTTTACAAATGAAATCATGTTTGGTAGCAGTAATACCACCAAACACACAAAAACATACAATAATATTCTATTATTCTTTCTCATTATTCAACAGCAACACTCATTTTGATCACCAAGGCGTAATCCCAATCAGATCTTCCTTCATCTTCCGATAGAGATTATGCTCTTTTCTATCAATATCTATCTTAAATTCTCTTTCACAGATTGCATCTACACTGCACCCCTCAAGATTTGCATAGTCATGCTGCATCTTTGGTGTGAATCTGTCTTTTTTATCCAACCATCGCAAAGCTTCCATTAAGCAATCTGTATTATAGCGCGATTTTAGCCCAAACAAATCCACCGATTTCTTATATGTTGCATCCTTGTAAACAAAGTCTATCTCAAAATTATTTGGTATATCCACCCTTTTCTTCCAAGCTATAGCCGCTTTCGAATTGACAACAAACAAAACGTTATTCCAAAAATCGTATGCAGGATTTGTCGGACTTAGTTTGACGATTTCATCTTTAGTGTCTCCAATAGTTTGTGTTCCCTTTATCGCAGGTCCATTGCATGTTGCACAAGAAGGTACAAAATTATATAAGGACAAAGCTACTAATGGGCAATTCCCTTTATCAAGTACATGTTCGGTATCAAACCGTCTTACACGTTTTCCTTTATGGTCAAAAGGAGAAACTTTCGCCATGTCACAATACACGCAATTCCATATCTCGAATTTGTGAACAGGATTGATCAGAAACTTCCTAATCTTGTTTTTGAAGGAATCGTATGTGAATACTTCTTTAGCAGCGTCATTAACTTCTTTAGCTTGTATATCAGTCAATCCTTTTACATAATTTCTATAATGGAAATACACATCTGCAAGTTTCTTAAAGTCGGCAGTAAGAAGTTTCTTTGCTGTCATGCCAGGAAGCATTGCTCCAGCTAATAGTGGAGTAATGCGGACCTTCTTGTTCCATCTTTCTTCCAAATCATGAACATATAGCGCATTATATGCTCTATGTAATGCCCTTTTGTCTTGTGAACTTACAAACTTATACATAATTAGTGCGCTTTTCTTATATAATCTTCCATATAATCAAGCATTCTTCCTACCAAATCTTTCAAGTAGGGGTCTGCTACATATTTATATACATATTTGAAGCGTTCTTTTTTCTTTTTGAAAGTATTGGTGATGTTTTCTTCTCGCTTCGCAGTTTGATACAGATTGACTATCTCTTGTATTTCTCTTGATGCCACATTACCAATTACAGAACTTAGGAAAAAGCTGTTGCCCAACAGTTCTATGATATTGGCTCCCAATGTACCCTCTACGTTCATTGTATCTTCACCCAGACAAAGCACATTCGAATGAGGTATGTCGCTTAACAGAAATGGAGAATGCGTTGCCAATATGATATTTATTCCATACAAGTTTTTAAAATGTGCATTTTGTAATGCCTGTAACAATAATCCCATAAAACTACGCTGCAATTCTGGATGGAAATATAACTCAACCTCATCGAATATCACGTTGACAAAACGATATTTGATTATTTCCAGATGGTCTTTGTCCTGATAAAAATCATTCCATTCGGAATCCACGTTTATCAGATGATACATAAAGTTGCTGATAGTATAAGCTATTTGCCTTTCTCCCGAACTTAGATTCCGAAAATCAATAATGCCGTTGTCACCATCTTTTTGCAATAGCAAGAAATGTTCAAATATCGGTGGTGGAAGTAAGTCTGTCTCTTGTAGTTGATGCTTTGGATGAATACGCTCCCCAACCATAGCATTGATAGTATTGCCCAAGTCATCTAAATTATATATATTGTTAGAATCCAAATAAATGCCCTTCTTCAAATACATAATTGTACGCAGTAGTTTCTTCGTTACATGCGTGAAATCTTCTGATAATGGAATCAATTTTTCACAGACATCTTCATATTTGGCTTTTGTTTTGCTGAGGTAATTGTAAATTGAACTATATTTTTTGTAATTTGAGACAATCTTTAATGTCTTATATACAATATAGTCGTAGGCATCTTCACGTAGCTTTTGTCCTTGTTGAATAGTGCAGAAATGATACAGGCTATCCCAGAAGCCGATAATCCAATTGTATATATTATCAAAATTCTGAGCGATATTCTGTTGTCTGCCGATACCTATGTGGCTAAGCATATTTTTCCTAGAAAACGATTTGTTGCTTATCGGTTTTATCCGTATCGCTACAATGTGAAGATTTCCATTGACAACACGTTGTGGATAATGACCAGCATTATCCTTATAAAACAGCAAGTTCTCCATGCGTTCCTTGGCAAGCAGGTTTTCCTTTGTTATCTTCAATATGCCATCCTCTCTCATGGGATGTAAGACTATTGGTGTTTGATAACCATCGTTTTTATGGAATATTCCTTTCAGCCAAATTTGGTCTTCCGTGATACGGTTGCTATCAAAATTGCATTTCTTGAATAGTTTTTCAAGACGACTAACAGGCGTAGCTTCTTCAAAGTAATCCCGATAGTTGAACCCATACATAGAATAGTTGCATACAAGGGTATAGAATAACGATTTTAGAATTACTCGTCCTTTTGAGTGCTTGTCAAGCAACTCACTTGTCGTTTCTGTAGTAGTCCGTTCATTGAGTATAATATCTTCCTTGGTAAGTACGAAGCGTAATCCTGTCACTCGTTTACGCATGAATTTTTTTAGAACGACCTTTCGTCCCCTTTCTTCCAATATATAAATGGCATTGTCTATCCTGATTGCCATTTCGGCATATACATGGTCTATGAAATGCAGATGTTCTGCGGCTGAGAAATTGAATTTTTCACCGAGAAGAGCAGCTGACAGATTGTTTACCATTCTGATTACCAAATCCACAAGGCTACTCTTACCGCTGCCATTTTTCCCAACTATAGCACAGATCGAAATTTTCAAATCATCTGTGTCATATAGAGAATAATCTCTTAGAGCCTCTTTGGTGACATCTACATAACTGTTATCATTAGCTATGGAATAGCCTTGATACAACATGTGCCATACATTGTGTTCCCACAAAGCTTTCTGTATAGCTTGAGCCTTATTTGCATAAACAGGATTCTCGTCTTGAAATGTTGGCATTAAAGGTTTAATGCCAATGATGTAAAAATGATGTGCCATTTATCTTATAATTTCATTAGAAAGAAAAAACGGGCTACTAAGCTCCATCCCCGAAAAGTAGCTCAAAAAAATAGGAGAGGGAGCCGTTCTCCGTATATCTATTATTTATTGTTCTTCATCCGCCAGAAGAAATGCCATGTTCTGAAGATTGGCTCGCTTAAAGCCTCGGCAGGATAATATCGCACGAAGTGCATATTCCTCCATATCTTCAGGAAGTATTTCTTTGCCATACCTTGTTGAGTAAAATGCCCATACTTGGAGAACTGCCTACCGAAGTTGTCACCATCCATTATCTCAGCTAGCAGCAACTTTCCTCTCTTTTCATCCATCGGAGCTATCATCTTTTCCTCTGATAGTCCCAATGCCTCATGCAGCACATACATCACCGCCCCAGCAAACTTCCACAATCCTAAATGTTTCAATTCCTTCTGCAAAGTATCCTTAATCGCCAATAACTCATCATTATTCACAACATAGTAGTAGTCAATGATTTGCCTCATTCCAATTCCTTCATCGAAGAAATGATGATATAAATGCGTCAGCTGATAAATCACGTTGAATGCTGTCGTTGGTATAGCAATTTCTCCAATACCATCTGGCAGGCTAACAACATTTGAACATTGCAAATCCGCATTCCGTTTGAACCACTTCTGCAAGCGTACATTATAGATAGGATTATTCATTATACCAGGGAAGAAATGCAGCTCCACTGGCACGCCGTCCAAAGAAGTTTCCAAATGATGGTATCTTATATCATCACCAATTTCAAAATGCTTTTTGGCATATTCCGTTATCTGTTCTCGGCTTGCATTCACCCATACATCAATATCCTCAGGATTACGGGAATACACATTCGGATACATCAATGCATTCCCTTGTCCTTTCAATATGCAGCATCGCAATTCTTCTTCTCTAAGCAAGGAATAGATTTTGCTTGCAACCACATTCACCTTCATGTTTTGTCGGCGAATTTGTTGTGCCGCTCCCATCCAAGTCATCAGCAATTCCCTTCCCATAGGATTTTGCTTTAGCTCTTCAGAATATTCTTTCGTCAATCTCTCGATGCCATCAAAACAAAAGCCAAGAAGAGCTTGTTTGGAAGCAAAGGTGTATAGTTGTCGCCAATTTATCTCGACTACAACATGATTCATATCCACCTTGTTTCCAAGACAATATTTTAGAAATGCAAAAATCATCAAAATCTCTATTTTCCAAACTTTTCGCAAGCCTCCTTATACGTATCGAGGCTTCCGATGTCGAATCTTCCGGCCGTCATCTTCCATGCGTGCATCTCCACCTGTTCCACCATATAATGAGCCAAATTACCAGGTGCATCCTTGCCACAACCATTCTCCACGGAATGTCTTACCTTATCCAAGTCCTTCTTCAAGTAGATATAGAATGGTGGAACAGCCCAATGACTCTTTGGCTCCTGAGGCTTCTCTTCCATATTCAATACCTTGTCGTTGTCATCCAATACGATAACACCCGTGCGCTGCAGCTTCTCAATGCTCGGCTGCTCGTGGCACATGATGCACGAAGTATCTTTTGCCTTGGCAAAATCCACAAACTCCAGGAAACTGAAGAAGAGGATGTTATCGGCTGCTACCACCAACATGTCATCGTCTATCTTCAACTTGTCCATCGCGTACAACAAATCACACACGGCACCCAGTCTTGTGTCATTCGTCTCCGTACCGTCATCCACAATCGTAACAGACTTCGTATAACTCTGTTTGGATGCCCACTCTTCAAAAATGCTGGCAAACTTATGATTAGTGATGATGATATGCTCATCTATCTCCGGAATCTTATCGATATCATCGAGCATTCTTCCCAATATCGTATTCTCACCAATTTTCAACAATGGCTTAGGAAAGTTCTTTGTCAACTCACCCAATCTTGTGGCATATCCTGCCGCTATCACAATATTCTTCATAATAATCTATCCTGTAATCACTAATCAGTTAACACTAAACACTATAAAAATCTCGCTCCGTCATCCGGCTTCACCCAGAATACCTTAAATGTCTTCTCATATTCAGGGAATTTTTCCAGATATTGACGGGTCAACTCCTTCTCTACGTTCTCCTTACAAGCCGGATCCACCAAGGCAATGCATGCACCCTTGAATCCTGCACCCGAGAATCTGCCACCATATACGCCCTCCAAACTGCGCATAATCTCATAGATGGCTATCAACTCAGGTGAACCACACTCATAATTATGGATAGAAGACTCGCAAGAGTCAAAGCACAATTTTCCAAAGAGTTCCAGATTACCTGTCTCCCATGCCGTCACACCCTGTCTTACCCTGCGATACTCCGAATAGAAATGCTCGGCTCTGCGTGCAAAGCGGGCAGGCATCCTGTCTTTACATGCCTCATACGACTCCTTAGGAATATCTCTCAGGAAAGTCTTGTTAAACTCCTTCAATGGCTGGTTCTGATACGCCAGCACATTCCAGGCAGCCGTCTTGCACTCATAAACCCTCAGGTTGTAATCACTGTTCACCAGACTCCTCGTCAAGCCCGAGAAGAAGATACCGATTTCAAAATCCTTCATCTCCGGATTTCGCTTGATGATGCGATAATCATCACTGTCACAGTCCAGAAACAGCAATCCATCCTGTTTTCCCAGGGCGATACATGCCTGATCGAGCAAGCCGTTGTTCAGTCCGATATACTCTCGCTCTGCCTCCGAAGCAATCTTCACCACTTCGAATGGTTGAAGCGTGATGTCATTAGCCTTGGCGAAAGCCATCACGTAAGCGATAAGAACAGCGGCACTGGATGACAATCCTCCCACAGGCAACGAACCCTGCACCACGCCATTGATACCCTTCTTCAGATCAAAGCGCTTCTTCAGTGCATATTTTGCACCTCTGGCATAGTCGCCCCAGTGCATTTCTCTTACCAGCGTTCCTTTGGTAATGTCAAAATCGACAACACCGTCGAAGGTGCGTGACTCCAAGTGTACCTTGCCGTCCTCATTAGGTGTAAACCACAAATCCACGCCCTTGTCAATGGCGAAACCAGTCACGATGCCGTGTTGATGATCAACGTGTGCGCCCAACGGACAAACCCGGTACGGCGAAAAAATATGATATTGAAATTCCATAGATATTTATTTAATAGATTAGCTTTAAGTAGCCTGTCAACTATAAACTATTAACTATTAACTATTAACAATAGTATTCCTTGTACCACTCAGCGAAGGCTCTCAGTCCATCTCTCAGCGGAGTCGCTGGTTTATAACCGAAGTCCTCCTCCAACGGAGTTGTATCGGCATAAGTTACAGGCACATCACCCGGTTGCATCGCCACCAGTTCCTTGTGCGCCTCAAAGTCATAGTCTTCAGGCAGCACTCCGGCACGAATCAGTTCCTCCTGCAGGATGCTTACAAACTCCAGCAGATTCTCAGGATGCGAGTTGCCGATATTGTAAACCTTGTATGGTGGGATAGGCAAACCGTCCTCACCATTCTGCTTCTCAGGCGCATGCTGCATCACTCTCATGATACCCTCCACGATGTCATCCACGTAAGTGAAGTCACGCTTACAGTTACCATAGTTGAAAATCTTGATAGTGTCACCCTTTACCAGTTTATTGGTAAATCCGAAGTACGCCATGTCCGGTCTTCCCGCAGGTCCATACACCGTAAAGAATCTTAAACCTGTACTTGGAATATTATAGAGCTTAGAATAAGCATGCGCCATCAGCTCGTTACTCTTCTTCGTAGCAGCATAGAGACTCACAGGGTTATCCACCTTATCATCGGTAGAATAAGGCACCTTCTTGTTTGAACCATAAACAGAAGATGAAGAGGCATAAACTAGATGCTCTACCTCATGATGACGGCAAGCCTCCAGGATATTATAGAAACCTATCAGATTACTCTGTACATAAGCATCCGGATTCGTGATAGAATATCTCACACCAGCCTGAGCAGCCAGATTCACCACCACCTTTGGCTGATGCTCCTCAAAGAGCTTGTCCATCACCGGCTTGTCAGCGATACTGCCATATACCATGGTAAAACCCTCAAACTCCTGAAGTCGGCGAAGTCTCTCCTCCTTGATATGCACATCATAGTAGTCGTTCATATTATCAATGCCCACTACCTTGACGTTCTTCACTTCCTTCAACAGTCTAAAAGCCAGGTTGCTGCCGATAAAGCCAGCAGCACCTGTCACGAGGATTGTCTTCCCCGTTAAATCAACATTATATTGTACCATAACTAGTCTCTTCTAAAAATATCACGTGTATAAACCTTCTCCTTGGCATCATCCAGGCAGGCATCATAGCGGTTGGCAATAATCGCCTGACTCTGCTTTTTGAACTGCTCCAAGTCATTCACCACCTTACTGCCGAAGAAGGTTCTGCCATCTTCCAGAGTAGGCTCATAGATAATCACCTCGGCACCCTTTGCCTTGATGCGCTTCATGATACCCTGGATGGCACTCTGGCGGAAGTTATCGCTGTTACTCTTCATCGTCAGGCGATACACGCCAATCACACACTCATGCTCCTTACCGGCATCATAACTGCTGTTTTCGTTATAATATCCAGCCTTTCTCAACACGGCATCAGCGATGTAATCCTTACGGGTACGGTTACTCTCCACAATCGCCTCAATCAGATTCTCAGGCACATCAGCATAGTTAGCCAACAGCTGCTTGGTATCCTTAGGCAGACAGTAACCTCCATAGCCGAAGCTAGGATTGTTGTAATGTGTACCGATGCGAGGATCCAGACCTACACCGTCAATGATAGCCTCTGAATCCAAGCCCTTCATCTCAGCGTATGTATCCAACTCGTTGAAGTAGCTTACACGAAGTGCCAGATAAGTATTGGCGAAGAGTTTCACGGCTTCAGCCTCTTTCATGCCCATAAACAGTGTATCGATGTTCTCCTTAATGGCGCCCTCCTGCAGCAAAGCCGCAAAAGTCTTGGCTGCCTCCTTCAGCATTTCTACATCCGTTACACACTTGATAGCCTCATTCTCCTCAGCAAATTCTGGGCGATCGATAATCTTAGGATAGCTCACAATGATGCGGCTAGGATAGAGATTATCATAGAGTGCCTTGCTCTCACGAAGGAACTCCGGAGAGAAGAGCAGGTTGAATTTCTTCACGCCCTTCTTGGCATATTTCAGATAGAGACTGCGGGTATAGCCCACAGGGATGGTACTCTTGATCACCATCACAGCATCCGGATTCACCTCCAATACCAGGTCGATAACCTCCTCTACGTGCGAAGTATCAAAGTAATTCTTCACTGGGTCGTAATTGGTAGGTGCAGCAATCACCACAAAGTCTGCATCCTTGTAAGCCGCCTTGCCATCCAACGTAGCCGTCAGATTCAGTGGCTTCTCCGCCAGATACTTCTCGATATAATCATCCTGGATAGGAGAAACCCTCTTATTCAGTTTCTCCACCTTCTCAGGTACCACATCTACAGCAGTCACCTGATGATGTTGTGCCAACAAAGTGGCAATACTCAGTCCCACGTAGCCCGTTCCGGCCACGGCAACTTTAATGTTCTTAAAAGTATTCATATTGTTGAAAATAATATAGTTAGAAACAATGCTATCGTATTTTGAAAGTCCTTAATCAAACTAGATTATCTTGTCTTTCTCCATAAAAAATGCCAAGTTCTAAAAAGAGGCTCAGCCAAAGCCTCTGCAGGATAGAACCTAACAAAATGCAAATTCCTCCAAATCTTAAGGAAAAACTTCTTTGCCATTCCCTGTTGTGTAAAATGCCCATACTTGGTGAAGTGCTTTCCGAAGTTGCCACCATTCAGTATCTCTGCAAGCAACAATTGCCCTCTTTTCCTATCCATCGGAGCAATCATCTTCTCCTCAGCAAGTGCAAGTACCTCATGTAATACATACATTACGGCACGAGCAAACTTCCACAATCCTAGATGCTGTAGTTCTCTCTGCAAAGTATCCCTAATCACTAATAATTCATCATTATTCATTACATAGTAGTAATCAATGATTTGTCTCATTCCAATCCCTTCATCAAAGAAATGCTCATACAAATGACACAGTTGGAATATCACATTATACGTAGAAGTCGGAATTGCTAGATTTCCAGCCCCATTTGGTAACTCTACTATATTAGAACACTGCAAATCATTATTTTTTTTGAACCATCGCTGCAATCTTCTATTATAAAACACATTATTCATATATGCAGGAAAATAATGCGCTTCAACACAAGTTCCATGATATTCGAACTCGGCATGCTGCAAATTCTTTGTTCCAATTTCAAAATGAGAATCCAGATATCCGTTTATTGTCTTCCTGTCAGCACACAGCAACACGTCAACGTCTCCGGGTGTACGTGAATAAGGGTTAGGATACATTATCGCATTGCCCTGTCCTTTCAGTACGAAGCATCTGAAACCGTCATTAGATAATCTCTCATAAATGGAATGGGCCGCTTCGTTCATCATCAGATTTCGTTTACGAATCTGCTCATTATATCCCATCCATGTCATCAAAGTCTTAAAAGGAGGAGCATATTCTTTGGGAATCCTTTTAATTCCCTCGAATAATACACCTGCTATGTTAGTACTCAATTTAGGGCATAGCCCCTTGTATAGGCACTTTTGCAAGTGCCTATATATTGAGATGTTAAAAATTTCACTTGATTATTAACTATTGGCATATTGCCAATCCGATTTTATCTGGTCGCAGACTGAAAAAATCCCTGCAACCGTTAAATATTTTAGTAAAAAACTTACCAAGGTACTCCCATACAGACCGTCCTTGCATCTTCACCGTACTGATTATGCTATGGTAAGTGGCTGCCATCTCTGCCCCTTCGTCACTACCGAAGTGGAGCATAGAGTTACGCTGAGTAGTCAATGGGCGGACAGCACGTTCTGCGATATTGTTGTCTATCGGATAGCTGCCGTCTTGTATGTAAGCGAAGATATTGTCCCAAAAAGTATCGAGATAATTCAAAGCTGCTGTCAGATAAGGAGTCTTTGATAACGAATCCTTGTCTTTTTCAATCCCAAGATGCTGTCGGAGACTTATCAGAATCTCTTTGGTGACCAGACCTTGACGGAGTTCACCTCGTCTTTCCGGCGTTATACCGTCAAGGTCATATTGCCGCTCCAAAGCGTAAAGCTCATTTATGTATTTAAGAAAGATGTCGGCATTACGATCTCCTGCCAATTCACTCGCCTTTACAAACTTTGCTCTTGCATGAGCAAGGCACACCTGATGGGTAACCTTGCCAAGATTAGGGCTTGTCTCTGCGGTCTTCAGTTCGTCACCTATAAACACATAGGCATTATAGCCATCCGACATAAGGCTTTTAAGTTCTGCGTCACCTATAAAATGAGTCAGCACGTCACGACCGCGCGAGCCATCCTCATAGAAGAAGATGACTGTCTGCTCTACCTTGTTTACCAATACCCAGATGTAACATTTCTTATAATTGTCATACTTACGGACCTTGCACCAAGTCTCGTCACAGTTTACTATCGAGTCTTTCTCCAACGCCACATCCTTCAGTACTTTGACAAGTTCGTCAAGATACTTCTTGCCTTTCTTCAACCAGTTACGTAATGTATTGGCTGATACCTTCATGCCTAAATCGGTAAGCCAGCGATGAAGCAGACCGAAAGTGACATTCTTCACATAAACCTCGTAGGCTATAGCCTGAAGGAATTCCGGCGTAGCCTTGGTGCCGTCAAACTTGGTGACAATCTGCGGATTACCTGCAGCAGGAAAATACCCCCACTTCGGTTTCCTGCCTTTCTCCACATAGTGAACCATCTCAAACCGTTCCTCCACAAGGTTTACCTCAAGATGGAAAACAGGAATCATTTTTCGTTCAAGTATTCGTCCAGGGACTTTTGACAAGTCTGACCTATACTCTTTGGAAGCGCCCTGGACTCCCATAGTATTATAAGTCTCGGGGCGATTTGACAAGTCGCGAGGTCTCTTTTCTTGAGTAGCGGTTGCTGCCGATGAATCTGACTCCTTGTTGGCTATAGAATTATCCGGCAAAGATGAAGAGGTTCCATCAAAATCATCTTTGTCTTGGGTACGATCAGACTCATTATCTGAATTCTTTTTCTTTGAGCCATAGCTCTTATCTCCAAAGCGATTCTTGTTGGCAAACTTTAATTTTGACTTCAAGTCATCCACTTTACGCTCTGCTGCCTTGCGTCTCTTAATCTCATCCTTTAATGAAGATTCCAGAGAATCAACACGAGAAAGCACATCATCCAATTTGGAAAGACGTTCTACTAGGATCTTTTTTTCATCAAGAAAATCCTGAAGCACAGCATCACGGGCACGTAATCCCAAGTCTGCTTCACGAACTCGTTCCGCAAGGTAATTGATATAGCGTTTTTGGTCTTCTGCTGTCATATCTTTACTGTAATCAACTGCCGAGCGCGAGATTGTCTCCCGTGCCAACAACTCTTGCTTCTGTTCTATGATATGTTGCAGTTCCTTCATCCGTAATACTCTGATTTTCAACTACAAAGATAGTGAAAATATATGAGAAAAACGAATAAACAAGCAACATAATTATCTGATTTTCAATGTTTTAACTATTGGATTTTCCAATAACAACACAACATCTTTCCAGTCTATCCTATAGACCAGTTCACCACCTTCACGCTCCACTTTCATAAACTGATAACCCGATACGAACTTCTTTTCAAACAGGCTGTATGAACGGTTGTCGTATGTGAACAGCCGCACGATGCGGCGGTCTCGTGACATCACGATAAAGACATCCCCGTCATTTGGCTCACGGTGTAGTTGTTCGCGTATGATGGACAATACGCGACTATGCTTACATCGCATATCCGTAAAGTCACGGAGATAGTAGAACTGGTTCAATCCTGTTACACTCAGCATAGGCCCTCCAGTTTCTCTATCAGCCGCTTCAACTCCTGATAGCTTAGATTCTTCTGGGAAACATGCAGACCATTGGTCATACGAAGCTCCACAAGTATACGGACGGGAGATGTAGGACCTGTTTTCTGTGGTTCCTGCTGACGGGCTTCTTTCTTCGGCTGTTCTTGAACCGAGGAAGACAGTCCATCCACCTTCACTTCCACTATTTTGTTGCGCGTATCCTTGTACCATTTGTAAGCGTCCAAAAATGTCACAACGCCCCTATTTGCGGGCTTTTTGCAAAGCCCG
>ERZ859923.123-NODE-123-length-57508-cov-7.609733_pt1 | contig 57508 bp, 45 predicted proteins | sample MGYA00510116_ERZ859923 | MGnify/ENA primary metagenome ERZ859923 (study PRJEB30046, sample SAMN00715168) | human gut metagenome | study: EMG produced TPA metagenomics assembly of the A metagenome-wide association study of gut microbiota in type 2... | reverse complement strand
CAGTAGGGAAAAAATTAAATCTGGAGATGCCTGCAGGTTTTAATGAAAAACTACAGTGGTTAAAAATATATGACCACAATCCCAAGTATGTAGATTTAGTTGATAAGGCTCAGGTAAAGGAAATAGTTGGGAAAATAGTAGGCGAAGAATATATTATACCGACAATAGGAATATGGGATAACTATGAAAGCATCAATTTTGCTGAGCTACCGGATCAGTTTGTTTTAAAATGTACACATGATTCAGGTAGTGTCTGCGTATGCAAAGATAAGGATCAGTTTAATTTTGCCAATGCAAAAAAGAAATTGAGCAAGGCCTTATCACATAATCTTTTTTACTGGGGAAGAGAATGGCCATATAAGGAGGTTAGACCACGTATTATTGCGGAGAAGTACCTGGATGATGGAAATAATGGATTGATCGATTATAAATTCATGTGCTTTAACGGTAAAGCAAAATGTGTATTTACAGTGACGAATAGATTTTCCCAAAATGGTATGCATGTAACTTTTTATGACATGGATTGGAAAATAATGCCGTTTACCAGACATTATAAAGCAGACAATGAGCCAATTCAAAAACCAAAATCTTATGATAAAATGTTAGAAATGGCAGAAAGACTTGCTTCAGATCTGACATTTGCAAGAGTTGATTTTTACGAGGTTAATGGTCATCCCTATTTTGGAGAAATAACATTGTGTCCCGGAAATGGAATAGAGGAATTCAAGCCAGAGGAGTGGGACAATATATTAGGAAGCTGGATGATTTTGCCAACAAAAAAAGAATTAGAGGAAAGAAATAAGTGATAGGCACAAATATAGTAGGCATAGTTAAAAAAGATACATTCTCATATCCCGATAAAGAGGAATTATTTCGACCGGGGGAGCGGTATCCGGAATATATTTTTGAGGAATATTCAACGCTCAGAAATGAAATATATGATGCTGTGAGAGAGTCTATAAAGATAATGGGACTCGACAGAGGACGAATAGGTGAAAAAGAGTGGAATCCATTCGGAGATTTTATTATGCCGGGAATGACCGTTCTTATAAAACCGAATCTCGTGATGGATATTAACAGGGCCGGAGCAGGAACGGACTGTCTGTATACGCATCCCTCTGTTGTGGCGCCAATTATTGACTATACGATTAAGGCTTTAGGTGGAAGAGGGAAGATTATCGTTGGAGATGCACCGGTTCAAGAATGCAATTTTGAAAAATTAATTCAGGATAGTGGATATCAGGAGTTAATTTCTTATTATCAGAAAAAAGGAGTAGATATTTTATTACTCGATTTACGTGGCGCAGCTTCGGTTGAAAAAAATGGTATATATCATTTAGAAGAAAGAACAAATAGTAAAGGAACCATTATTGATTTAAAACAAGATAGCGAATTTTATGAACTGGATGAGGAAATAAAGAAACGATTAAGAATAACAAATTATAATCCGGAAACAGTAAGCGGACATCATACAGGAGATACAAATGAGTATATGATCAGCTCTTGTGTCATGGATGCAGACGTAATTATAAACGTTCCAAAACCGAAGACACATAGAATTGCTGGAATGACGGCAGCATTGAAAAATTTTGTAGGTATCAATGTTCGGAAAGAATATTTACCTCATCATACAATGGGGGATCATTCAACGGGTGGGGATGAATCTGATATTGATGGGGTAATATTGAATTTGAGATCAAAATGTTTGGATAATAAAAACAGATGTCAGGATCGAGAAAAATATATACAAGCTAAGATATGGCTTTTGGGAGTTAGAATTTTCTCGCTTGCAATGAAAAATAAGAGCAAATATAGAGAAGGGTGTTGGTATGGCAATAATACAATATGCAAAACCATAGCTGATATAAATAAAATAGTATACTATGCGGACCAGAATGGGGAGATGCAAAAGAAACCGCAACGTAAGGTTTTAATTATTGCGGATATGATAGTTAGTGGTCAGGGAAACGGACCATTAAATCCTCATCCAAAGAATGTAGGAATGATAGTAATAGGCGATAATCCCGTTTATGTGGATGAGACAATAGCAAAGGTTATGGGATTTGACAGTAGAAAGATTCCAACATTACAACTAATTAAAAAGACAACAGGGAAAAAATATAGTTTATTGGAAAAAGATGAAGAAATTTTAATCAGATCAAATACAAACTATGATGGAAAAAGACTAGATGAGATTGTAATGGAAAATATAGATGCTTTTGAACCTGCATCTGGATGGAAAGACCATATAGAACTAATTGATAAAGGAGTAAAGACTTTATGACAAGACATTCAGAAAAAAAAATTGCAGCCAGAGCAAAGTTTCGAGATAAACTTTTGGAATCGTCCAATCCTGTGGTGGCTTTTTTAACCAAAATGGTCATGTTTTTTAAAATTAAAATGTGGGCATTTATAGAATGGATAACAGCGGCATTGCGTAAAATGGGAGTTCGATGGAAAAAATATGAGTGGTTAAAGCAATATAAAAATAAATATGATGGAAAGAGATGTTTTATTGTTGCGACAGGTCCCAGTTTGACCGTGGAAGATTTGAGCCTGCTCAAAAATGAAATTACCTTTGGCATGAATTCTATATGTATGTCTTCTAAGTTGACGGATTGGATTCCGACCTTTTTTGGAGTTCAGGATCAAAATGTATATCGAAAAATAAAGGATTCTTTAGAGAATTACCCCTGCGAGAATATTTTTGTGGGAAGCACCGTCTCATTCGAGTGCGATATAAAGGACAGTTACAAAGAATTTCCTATGCATACAAGGTATCATTTGTTTGAGGGTGATTATTTGCACAAAAATTTCGCAAAATTTAGCGATGATTGTTACGCTGTTGTATATGATGGATTTACAATCACATATTCACTCATACAGCTGGCCATTTATTTTGGTTTTAAGGAAATTTATTTATTAGGAGCAGACTGCAATTATGAAGTAGGAAAACCTCAACATTTTATTGAGCATGGAAGTGATGACAAAAATATTGCTTTTGCGAAAGAAAGAATGTTTGTAAGTTATGAGGTGGCGAAAAAATATGCAGACACCCATGGTATAAAAATATATAATGCAACGAGAGGGGGAAAACTGGAGATCTTTCCAAGAGTTAAATTGGAAGACGTAATTAATGGGGAATAAAAGTAATCAAGTAGTGAGAGGATGAAATGATGAGGAAAGCTCAAAAACGTATGTCGTCTTCACGATTAAGAATGCTATCCAAAAATGCAGTAATATTGGGAATCGGAAATTTTTCAAGTAAGATTCTTGTCTTTTTTTTGGTTCCGTTATATACAAATGTTTTAAGTACTTTGGAATATGGAAATTATGATTTGGCTATTACGACGATACAGCTGGCTGCACCTATTATTACGGTCAATATTTCTGATGGTGTGATGCGTTTTCTTTTTGAAAAGGATAAAAGTAAAAGTGATGTAGCAACAATAGGTTTCAGGTATTTGTCAATTAGTTGTGTGATATTTGCAGCTTTCTTAAGCTTATGTAGATATATTGGATGGCCGCAGTTTTTGCTTGAAAATACTATATGGATTTTGCTCTACTATATAGGATTCATATTTCAGGCATATGCATGTCAGTTAGCTAAGGGTCTGGAAAAAGTCGGAGATATCTGTATTGCCGGATTGATTGGAACTGTGACTACGATTGCCCTAAATATTGTTATGCTGCTTGTGCTGAAAATGGGAATTGTCGGTTTTTTTGTAGCAAATACACTGGGAAATATTTTTCAGGTAATATACTATGCTATTCGACTGAAAATATGGGAATATATTAGGGTAAGGGGGCATGTATCTGGTGAACTGCATAAAGAGATGGTCACATATAGTGCTCCATTGATTTTGTCATCACTGGCATGGTCCATCAATAATTCACTGGACAAGTACATGGTAACTTCATTTTATGGAGCTGACAAAAGTGGTTTATTGGCGATTGCATACAAAATACCTACAATATTGAATGTGTGCAGCATGTTTTTTATACAGGCATGGCAGATATCGGCAATAGCAGAGTACGAAAGCGGGGATTCCAAGAAATTCTTTAGTAAAATTTATATAGCATTTAATTCGATTGTAGTAGTGGGATGCTCGGGTCTTATTTTTTTGACAAGACCTATTTCGAAAATATTATATGCGAAAGAATTTTATGAGGCATGGCAGTATGTCCCATTTTTGCTTATCTCAACCTGCTTTTCAGTGTCCGCAACATTTATAGGTCCATTGTTATCTGCCAATAAAGATTCGGGAAGTATGGCAAAATCTGCTATAATGGGTGCGATTACCAATGTTGTTATGAATTATATACTTATTAAGTATGTAGGGGTTTTAGGGGCTACAGTTGCAACGGCAATATCGAGTTTTGTTATATTTAGTATGAGAAAGCATGCGGCAAAATCTTTATTAGAATTTAAAGCCTTAAGAAATGGTTATATTTCGTGGTGCATATTAATAGTACAAGCTTTGTTGGAGATTAAATACCAAAATTATATAGTTGGATTTGTAGGGATTATTGCTATATGTATTCTTAATTTAAAAAATTTGCTCGAACTGACCAGGCACTATTTAAACAATGAAAATAAATAATGGAGGAGATTATAATGAAAATAGTATCATTTATTCCAATTAAGTTAAACAATCAGAGACTTCCCGGAAAAAATACAATGATCTTGAATGGACGACCTACTTGTGATTACATTTTTGATACCATCAGTAAGGTAGATAGCATTGATGAGAAATATGTATACTGTAGTGATGAGGCAATTAAGCCGTACATCCAACCCTATGAAGAGAAGGGGCTGCATTTTTTAAAGAGAGATCCTTATCTGGATGGTTTCCAGGTAAAGGGTCTGGAGATTATAGACAGATTTGTAAAGGATGTTGACGCAGACATTTATGTTCTGACTCATGTTACACAACCGTTTACTAAGAGCGAGTCCATAAAAAAAGCCTTGGAAAAGGTAATTTCCGGAGAGTATGATTCTGCATTTTCGGCAGTTGTTCTTCAGGATTATATGTGGATGAACGGAAAACCTTTTAACTATGACATGAAAAATATAGTAAGAACACAAGATCTGGATCCTATATACATGGAAACAGGTGCTTTCTTTATTTTTAGAAAAGAAGTTTTTACAAAGTTGGGACAGAGAATAGGCAATAAACCGTATATATATGAAATAGACCAGTTTGAAGCAGTAGACATTGATACAGCGGAAGATTTTGAATTTGCTAAAGCAGTAGCGGCATATCTGGAAAAGAAAGAGGCCATAAAATGAAAAATGTCAGAGTTTTGGATTGCACATTAAGAGATGGTGGACGTATTATAGACTGTGCATTTGAGGATCAGGAGATAAAAGAAATTGCTCAGAGGCTGGAAGAGGCTAACATTGATATCATAGAAGTTGGCTTTATACGTGATGGAAGAAAGGTTCATTATGAAGGCAACAGTACTTTTTTCACAGATGTTAATCAGATAAAACCGTTTATAAAGCGAGATAATCCAAATGCAATATATACGGCATTTATAGATTATGGGATGTGTGATATAGATAATTTAGGAGAATATGATGGTTCTTCCATAGATGCAATTAGATTTGGTTTTACAAAAAAGAACTATGATGAGGAAAAAGAAGAAGTTTTACGTTGGATAAGGATTATAAAAGAAAAAGGATATAAATTATTTATACAGGGCGTAAATTCTTTGAATTATTCGGACAGGGAGCTGTTGGAAATAGTTGATATGGTAAATGAAGTACATCCATATAGCTTTGGCATTGTAGATACTTATGGTGCAATGTATATGGATGATGTTGATCGATTGTATGGTCTGATAGACCATAATATGCTTCCGGATATATGTATCAACTTCCATTCTCATAATAACTATCAACTTTCTTTTGCATTTGCCCAGGAGGTAATAAAATTAAGCGGAACAAATAACCGACAGATCATTATAGATGGAACACTTGGGGGAATGGGAAAAGTAGCTGGTAATCTTAATACAGAACTGATTGTAGATTTTCTTGTGAGAAAGAAGCATTACAATTATGAAATAGAGGATATTCTCGATATGATTGATGATTATATTTATAAATATAGTCTGGAGCATAAGTGGGGGTATTCTACGGCGGCAATGATGGCTGGAATCTATAAGTCTCATCCTAACAATATAATTTATCTAACAGAAAAATTCAGACTGGATACTAAAGATATAGGAAAAATTCTATCTATGATAGAGCCGGGCGAAAGGCAAAGATATAATTATGACAATATAGAACGGTTGTATACAGAATATGTTTCAGAAAAAATAGATGATAAAAATGCGGTCAATTCATTACGCGAAATTATGCGTGGAAAAGATGTCCTGGTTATAGCACCAGGAAAGACATATAATACACATCGGAATGAAATCAACAATTATATAGAAAAAGTCCGCCCTATTGTAATCAGTGTCAATTTTGTCATGGAAGACAAAGAAGCTTATGCTTTTTTTGGTAATCCTAAGAGATACGCAAGATTAGGAGAAAAAAGAGTGGGGCATAAAGTAATAATTTCATCAAATATAAGATGCGATGACAAGAAAAATATCGTAGTAAATTATCACAGCTTAATAAACAGAGGATATAAGTATTTTGAAAATTCCACTATAATGTTGCTTAATTTGCTTAAGAGAGTAAATCCTGGCAAAATTGCAATCGCTGGATTTGATGGATTTAGGGAAGACGAAGTTGAGAACTACGCTGACAGTTCATTCCAAAACAAGAGGCATATAGGAGAGTTTGCTACCCTTAACAAAGAGATAACAGAAATGTTTAGCGATATTATTGATACTATGTATCCAGACTGTGTTTTTGAAATGATTACGCCCAGCTTATACGAAAGTGCGCTGAAAAAATAGTGCATTGTCGTTAGAGGAGAAGAATATGTATAACATAAAATATCTTGTAATGGATGTTGATGGAACTTTGACTGATGGAAAAATATATATGGGAAATCAGGGAGAAGTATTTAAGGCATTTAATATAAAAGACGGCTGTGGCATAAATGATGTTCTGAGGCAAAAAGGAATAGAACCAATAATAATTACCGGTAGAGAGTCGGAAATAGTGTTAAACAGATGTAAGGAACTAAAAATTACACGAGTGTATCAGGGAATTCATAATAAACTGAACAAATTGTATGAAATCACTGATAAATTGAATACTGTAGCCTATATCGGAGATGACATTAATGATTTATCTTGTATGATACCGATCAAGGAGGCTGGTGGACTGGTTGGCTGCCCCAAAGATGCAGCCAACCAGGTATTAGCAATATCTGATTATGTTGCAGAACATAATGGTGGAGATGGAGCAGTAAGGGATTTTATTGAGTGGATTGTGAGGAGCGAGGTATGATAAGGGACTATATACCAGAGTCTGTAAAAGAAGTTGTTCGAAAATACAAACATAAAAAATGATTTAAAGTTTCCTGGGGGGGAGAACCGAATAATTACATATGATATTCATCCTTCGGTAAAGCTGGGGCATAATATATATCTGGCAAAGAATGTTAGTTTAAGAGAGAATGTGAGAATAGACGATTACTCTTATTGCTCGCAGAATACTATTATTTTTTCAAAATCCAGTGTGGGAAAATTTTGCAGTATAGGATATAATGTACAGATTGGTGTACCGGAACATCCGCTAAACTTTTTTTCAACATCTCCCACAATCTATAGACAATCAAAGTTGTCCAAATATTGTGACTGGGCTCAGGATGATATTAATATACCGGTAAGAATTGAGAATGATGTGTGGATAGGCAGTAATGCAATAATATTGCAGGGAGTAAACATAGGAAATGGCGCAATTGTGGCAGCAGGAGCAGTTGTAACGAAGGATGTGCCTCCTTATGCAGTTGTGGGGGGAGTACCGGCAAAATTGATAAAATGGAGAGTGCCGGAGGAACTAAGAGAAAAGCTGGAAAAGAGTAAATGGTGGGAACACGATCTGACCTGGATTGAGCAGTTTGGGGCAGAAATTTATAACAATAGGGAAAATAGTGTAAAAATGGAAAATGTTGAACGCTAGGAAATTACGGAAAGGTGATCTATGAATAAGAGGGAACGGAACCAACAGATTGAAGGTCTTAGAGGAATTGCATGCCTGCTGGTTGTATTTCACCATATAATATGGTCTTTCAATTACAATTTTTTAGATACTGCATGGGCTGTCAAAATTTCAAAATATGCAGGATTAGGAAGATTTGGCGTAATTGTTTTCTTAAATATAAGTACATGGTTTATGGTGGATTGCCCATGGGTACCAACAGAGTCTGTATTTAAAGAAACTTATAAACAATTAAAAATCAAGATAGAGAAATTGTACCAAAAATTGTGGCTGCCCTATGTTTTATCTATAACAGTTATTTATGCTGTTACGAGAGGGGCTACTAAGATTGATTTAGCGGTATCGCTAAAGACATATTTTCTTAATTTAACAATGCTTGCAGGAATTATTCCTCATGTGAATTATGTGGATGGAGCGCATTGGTATATAGGACATTAATATATTTGACAATTGTGGTTACTGTTATAGAGAAACTTTTCAAGGGAAATAGCTACATTTATATACTATGGATATTAGGCTCTTTTGCAGTTAAGGGATATTTGCCCAGCTCACTTAGAGACTTTACCGGAATTATAGTAATTGTCATAATGGAAAGAAAAATATTGTCGTGTGCTGCATCGTTGAAATATAGAATTCCAATCATAATTGCAATTGTTGTTTCAGGTCTTTACACAGTATATTTCCAAGGAGTCTTTTTTACAATACTATTTGTAATTTCAAATATTATTTTCTTACTGGCAGTAAATAATAAATTATCAGTATTGTCTGCGAAGGGAATAGTATGGTTTGGTGAATTGTCATTGTATCTTTACTTGATTCATCAAAAAATTTCTTACGTTATTGAATTTTATACAATGGAAATAGTCAATAAGTATTGGGTACAATTTGTCGCATATATTGTGTCGTTTATAGTATCTTTAATGTTAGCATTGCTTATAAGAAAAACAGTGACAAGTATACAAAGGGTTGCTACTATTACAAAAAAATAAAAATGATTTCTATAGGGGAGTGCATTGAAAGTGGAAATAAATGGAAGCAAGAAAGTTTTAAAACTAACAAATCCAATTTTTATTACCGGTGTTGCCGGTTTCATAGGTTCTAATCTTGCAAAACGATTATTAGCGACTTTTTCTGAGACGGATATAGTTGGTCTGGACAATATGAATGACTATTATGACGTTCGCCTGAAGGAATATCGTCTGAAAGAATTGATGAAGTATGATAATTTTACTTTCATAAAGGGAAATCTTGCGGACAAAAATCTTATCAATAGTATTTTCCAACAGTATCAGCCCCAGATTGTCGTAAATTTAGGAGCACAGGCAGGTGTGCGTTATTCCATCACGAACCCGGACGCATACATAGAGGCGAATCTGGTAGGATTTTATAATATACTAGAGGCTTGTAGACATTCTTATGATGAGGGGAATACGCCGGTAGAGCATTTGGTATATGCGTCTAGCTCCAGTGTATACGGCAGCAATAAGAAGGTTCCCTATAGTACAGACGACAAGGTGGATAACCCGGTAAGCTTATATGCGGCGACCAAGAAGTCGAATGAGCTGATGGCTCATGCATATTCAAAGCTGTACAATATTCCGTCCACCGGATTGAGATTTTTCACGGTGTATGGACCGGCAGGACGCCCGGATATGGCATATTTTGGATTTACGAATAAGTTGCTTCACGGAGATACAATCCAGATTTTTAATTACGGAAACTGTAAGAGAGATTTTACTTATGTAGATGACATCGTTGAAGGTGTTGTAAGGGTAATGCAGGGGGCACCGAAGCGTGAGAACGGAGAGGATGGTCTGCCGATTCCACCCTACGCAATATATAATATTGGAAATCAGAATCCGGAGAACCTTCTTGATTTCGTACAGATCCTGCAGGAAGAATTGATCCGCGCAGGCGTGCTGCCGGAAGATTATGATTTTGAGGCACACAAAAAGCTGGTGCCTATGCAGCCGGGAGATGTACCGGTGACTTATGCGGATACCAGTGCATTGGAGAGAGATTATGGCTACAAGCCTTCAACACCGTTGAGGATAGGATTACGTAAGTTTGCAGAGTGGTACAAGCAGTTCTATATGCCGTAGCAAATAGAACTGTTTAGGAATAAAGATATAGTACTTGGAGATAAATATATGCTATTTAATTCTATTAACTTTATGATTTTCTTTCCAATCGTTGTATTGATTTATTTTATTATACCCGATAAAGTAAAATATATATGGCTGTTGGCAGCAAGCTATTTCTTTTATATGTGCTGGAATGCAAAATATATTATTTTGATTTTTGCTTCAACTGTTATTACATATGTAAGCGGCCTGCTGATAGATAAGGTTAAGGATACAGATTATAAAATACTGACGCAAAATGGACTAAAAAAGGTAATTGTTTTTGGAAGCGTAATAATTAATCTGAGCATACTTTTTTATTTTAAATATATTAATTTTGCTGTTGAAATTATTACCAGGGTGTTAGCTAAAACCAATGTTAGTGTGAATATACCTGTGTTTGATGTTATTCTTCCAGTAGGAATATCTTTTTATACTTTCCAGGCATTGAGTTATACAATAGATGTTTATCGTGGCGATATTTATGCAGAAAAAAATTTTTTACGATATGCTTTATTTGTTTCTTTTTTCCCTCAACTAGTGGCAGGACCAATAGAGAGATCACGCAACTTATTAAAGCAGTTAGCTGTACCGAAGAAATTCAGTTTTGAAAATGTGAGGGAAGGACTCTTACTTATGCTGTGGGGGTTTTTCTTGAAGATTGTACTGGCAGATAGAATAGCAATATTTGTAGACACTGTATATGCAAACTATACTACATACTCTGGAATGTATGTGGTTGTTGCAACAGTTTTGTTTGCAGTACAAATCTATTGTGATTTCTTTGGGTATTCAACAATCGCAATGGGAACAGCAAAAGTTCTAGGTGTTGATTTGATGGAAAATTTTGATGCTCCATATATGGCTGCATCTGTTGCGGAATTTTGGAGAAGATGGCATATTTCGCTAACCTCATGGTTTAAAGATTATTTGTATATCCCTCTAGGTGGTAGCAGAAGAGGGAAATTACGTAAGTATGTTAATAAAATGATAGTTTTTTGTGTAAGCGGACTGTGGCATGGAGCATCCCTGTCATTTGTGATGTGGGGAGGAATGAACGGTGCATATCAGGTTGTAGGAGAAATTATGCAACCAGTTAGGAGTAAGTTGGTTCATCTGTTGCGGCTGAATAAGGAATCCCTTGGACATAGACTTCTGCGTACAATAAGTACCTTTATACTGATAGATTTTTCGTGGATATTTTTCAGAGCTAATGGATTTAAAGAGTCTCTACGGATTATTAAGTCAATTTTTGTAAAGAATCCATGGATCCTTTTTGATGGGTCACTTTATAGTTGCGGTCTTGACTATAAGAATTTTCATTTAATGCTAATATCTATATTAATTCTGGTATTTGCAGATTATTGTAAAACAAGAGGAATTAGAATAAGAGATGTAATTATTAAGCAAGATTATTGGTTTAGATGGTTGTTCATATCAATATCAATTGTGGTGATATTGACTTTTGGGATTTGGGGACCAAATTACAATGAAGCCAATTTTATTTATTTTCAATTTTAAGGTATTAGATATTATGAAAAAGATTAAACGAATTATCAGTTGCGCTATTACAATTTGCTTGACAATAGGAATTTTAACCTATTTGACTGATTTGATGGAACGAAAGTCAAGCGATCAGAAGTATGAGGATTTTTGGAAGCAAGAGGAAGGATTTGATGTTCTGTTTTTTGGAACGAGTCATATGATTAATGGTGTTTTTCCAATGAAATTATGGGATGATTATGGAATTGTATCCTATAATTTTGGTGGACATTCTAATCAAATTGCAACTACCTATTGGGTTATGGAGAATGCGTTGGACAAAACAAAACCTCAGGTTGTTGTTATAGATTGCTTAGAGGTAGAAAACCAAAGAAAATGTTCAGACATTTTTTCTTATGTTCATTTGTCATTAGATACATTTCCTCTAAGCTGCAACAAAATTAAAGCAATATGGGATTTGTTGGATGATCCTGTACTAGAGCAAGATATTGCAGATGGAAAAGCGAGGACAAGTGCGGAACCAAGAACAAAAATAGGATTATTATGGGACTATTCTGTATATCATTCGAGGTGGAATGAAATTAACCAAAATGATTTTGAACCGGCATCAACATATGAAAAAGGAGCTGAATCAAGAATTGGAGTTAGGAGTACGCAACTTAATAGAATAAATAAAGACGAAAAGATACTTCCTGGTTCAACAGGAGATATTTATTTAAGGAGAATGATTGAAGACTGCCAGGATCGCGGAATAGAAGTTGTTTTAACATATCTGCCTTTTTCTGCAGCACCAGTTCAACAAATGACTGCAAACTATATTTATGATATTGCGGAAGAATATAATGTTGGATATATAAATTTTTTGGATACAGATATTGTCAATTATCAAACAGATATGTACGATGGTGAACACTTAAACCCTTCTGGAGCAAGAAAAGTAACATCTTACATAGGAAAATATTTATTTGATAATTATAATGTGTGTGATCATAGCGTTGACGGAAAATATGAATTTTGGAATAAAGATTATACAGAATATACTAATTTCGTGAACAATAATATTAATAATTGCTCAAGTATTAATGAATATCTTATGTTGTTAGCTGGTGATGACTTAGAAATCAGAATGGATATTCGCAATAAGGACATCTTTAAGAACCAGTTAATAATGAATTTATTGGAGAATATAGGAGTTGATACAAATCAACTTTCCTGTAAGACAGACTTTATTATTATAAAAGATTATGGGCAGAAAATCTATGTGATAGATAATATACGTAATGCCGAACCTACTCAAATGACAGAATTGGGGAATGCATCGTTACGGTATGACCTTGATGGAGAAGAAGGAGAGTATGGATTATATATTGAAGACGAGCAAGTTATGTTGGGAAATTCTCTGGATAATACAGCCATCCAAATTGATGTTTATAGAAATGATACAAAGATAGATTCTGTGCGGTTTGCGTCATCTACACTGGATGATATAACTGAGGAAATAAAATTAACAGCTGTGCGCTGAGTGGTGAGAGAACAATGAATGAATTGAAGTGCGTAATCAAATTTAATCAGACCTACCGTAGAGAACCGGACGGTGTCTCTTTTTGCCCATATAGAATTTGCCCGTTGGGAGCTCATATAGATCATCAGTATGGGAAGATCAATGGTCTGGCTATTAATTATGGAATAAATATTGCCTATGCTGCGAAACATAATGGTGTTGTCGAATTGTCTTCATTGAATTTCCCGAAACGAGCGCAATTTCATGTATCTGCAGTACCGGAAGAAAAGGTTGGAGACTGGGCGGATCATCTTAGAGGAGCAGTGAAGATATTGGCTGAACTCTATCCTATAAGAGTGGGATTATGTGGTGTAATCGAAGGAAGTCTTCCTATCGGAGGCCTATCGTCCTCTGCTGCGGTAATTATCTCATTTATGGCAGCATTGTGCAGATTAAACAATATTACTTTACAAGAGACTGAACTGATTCTGCTTGCCAAGCGGGTAGAAAATGAATACGTGGGAGTTTCCTGTGGTAAGTTGGATCAAAGTTGTGAAGTTTTATGCAGGAAGGATCATTTATTGTATCTGGATACGAAGGACGATACATATGAATTGATTCCCACTAATCCATTTATGAAACCTTATAAGATAGCAATCTTCTTCTCGGGACTGGAACGTTCTCTTGTAGGTTCAAAGTATAATATGCGTCAAGATGAATGTAAGGCAGCAGCCTATGCACTGCAGGCATTTAGCGGCCAGGAGTATGGGAAATTTGCAGATACGAGATTGCGTGATGTACCGGTAGAGACTTTCCGGGAATATGAGGAGCGATTGCCTGAGAACTGGCGGAAGCGTGCTGTGCATTACTATGAGGAAACTGCGAGGGCAGAAGCTGGTGCGGAGGCATGGCGTAGAGGAGATCTGGAGGAATATGGGCGTCTTATATTTGAAAGTGGATATAGTAGCATCTATAATTACGAAAGCGGATCTCCGGAACTGAAGACATTATATGATATCATGGGTGCGACGGAGGGTATCTATGGTGGTAGATTTTCCGGAGCAGGATTCAAAGGATGTTGCATGGCGCTGATCGATCCGGAGTATGCGGAGCAGATTGAGAAGCAGGTAGAGGAACGCTATCTGGAAACATATCCGGCACTCACCGGTAAATATTCTTTTCATCTGTGTGAAAGTGCAGATGGAGTAACGATTCGATAAGACGAGGATAAATGTATGAAATGTGTAGTACTTGCAGCGGGGTATGCGACCAGATTATACCCTTTGACAGAGAATTTCCCTAAGCCATTGCTTCCGGTAGGTGGTAAACCGATATTAAACTGGCTATTGGATGATATCGATATTCTTCCGGAGATTGATGGGCATGTGATTATCAGCAACCATAAGTTTATTTCACATTTTACAAAGTGGAAAGAAGAGCAGAATCTGAAAAATCCAATTACTATATTGGATGACGGTTCACTGGATAATGATCATCGTCTGGGAGCGGTGAGAGATATTCAGTTTGCCATAGAGACATTGAAATTGGAAGATGATTTGCTGGTTATTGCTGGAGACAATGTGTTAGACTTTTCGTTGGCTGGATTTGTCGCATACATGCGAGAGAAGGGAAAATCCTGTGTGATGTGTCATGAAGAAAACAATATCCAGAAGCAACAAAAAACAGCTATTATTACAAGAAATCTAAATGGACTGATTACTTCTTATGAAGAAAAACCGGAGCAACCGAAGGGAAATTTGGCAGTGCCACCGTTTTATTGCTATCGGAACGAGGATGCGAAACGAATTACAGAAGCGTTGGAAGATGGCTGCGGTGTTGATGCCCCGGGAAGTTTTGCAGCATGGCTGTCCAGACATACGGAAGAGTATGCCTGGATTATGCCGGGAAAAAGATATGACATCGGAGATCGTAAGAGCTATGATGAAGTATGCGAGAGGTTTAGTCTCTCTTAAAGATATCTCTGGTATATACTTTTTCAGCAACGTCATCTAGAGATTTGTCATATCTATTTGCAATGATGATTTTGCTCATTTTCTTAAATTTCTTCAGATTATTTACAATAGTAGAGCCGAAGAAGGATTCACCATCCTTGAGAGTAGGCTCATAGATTACAACGGTGACACCTTTCGCCCGGATTCTTTTCATAATACCTTGAATAGAGGATTGGCGGAAGTTGTCAGAGTTGCTCTTCATCGTCAGACGATATACCCCTACTACTACTTTGGTTTCTTTTGCAGGATCCCACTGACTGTTTGCTTCATAGGCACCGGACAGTTCCAGTACACGGTCGGCAATGAAATCTTTTCGCGTGCGATTACTTTCTACAATGGCAGACATCATGTTCTGTGGAACATCCTGGAAGTTCGCCAGCAGCTGTTTGGTATCTTTGGGCAGACAGTAGCCGCCATAACCGAAGGACGGATTGTTGTAATGTGTTCCAATACGGGGGTCAAGACATACACCATCAATGATTTGCTTCGTATTTAACCCTTTGGATTCTGCATAGGTATCTAGTTCGTTGAAATAGGATACACGCAGTGCAAGGTAAGTATTGGCAAAAAGCTTTACGGCTTCTGCTTCTGTGAAACCCATAAATAGAGTGCTGATATTTTCCTTCAAGGCACCTTGTTGAAGAAGGGCAGCAAAGGTATGTGCAGCTTCTTCGGTGCTATCATCGCAGGAGACAATGATACGGCTGGGATAGAGATTGTCATATAATGCCTTGGATTCGCGCAGAAATTCAGGACTGAAGATAATATTTTTTGTATTGTATTTTTCACGGACCGCCTTGGTATAGCCTACCGGAATCGTAGATTTGATAACCATTGTCGCTTTCGAATTTACCTTCAGGACGAGCTCGATCACAGCTTCCACTGCAGAGCAGTCAAAGAAGTTCTTCTTGCTGTCGTAATTGGTAGGAGCGGCGATGATAACATAGTCTGCATCGCGGTAAGCGGATTCACCATCTAAAGTCGCGGTTAGATCCAACGGCTTTTCTGCCAGATATTTTTCGATATATTCGTCCTGGATCGGAGATTGTCTGTGATTCAGCATATCTACTTTTTCCGGGATAATATCGACGGCAGTGACATGATGATGCTGTGCTAAAAGCGTGGCGATGGAGAGACCTACATATCCGGTTCCAGCAACGGCGATATTGTATCTTTTGGAATTAGCAGATGAAGAACCGTTGAAAGAGTGTTCTTCTACGAACAGAGTTGTAATGTCGAACTGTAAAGCTTCTGCTAAAGCCTGAAGCTGCTCGATGGATGGAATATATTCTTTTTTTTCGATACGACCAATCATTAAGCGATTGATGCCAGTAAGCTTGGACAACTGCTCTTGAGAGATATTGCGATTTTTACGTTTTTCTAAAATGACATCACTGAGTAATTGAATGGATAATTTTTTCATGAGATGCTTCCTTCCCTTACATAGAATTTATTTATATGATACAGCAAAAAGCAAAAAAGTCAATAATGAAATAATATAAATTCAAAAAAGATATTTTGAATATCATGTTGAACAAAAGCGTAAAAGATAGACAGAGAAAAAAGGATACGATATAATGATATAGTAATAAATTGTTTGTCGGAAGGGAGCAAAAGAGTGAAAAATAGAATTCTTCAGAATAGATATAAATTATGGTATATGTTTTGCTTCATGATATTAGGAATGATAGATCAGAGGCGAGGAAGCGCTGTAGGTGAGGTACAGATGCTTTTTTCCAACCTCACAGGCATTACGATTGCAATGTTACTGATACCATCCTTGAATTGCGAAAGATTTAAACAGAAAATATATCTTTACTGGACGCCGATATGCTTGATTATGACGATAGTTGCGATAGTGCTGGGACAAAGAACATGGACATATAAAGGGCAGTGGATTACAGGGGTATTGAATTTGACGGTTTGGAGTTATCTGTTGATCTATATTTTCAGAGAGTGGCGATCGTTGGATATAGTAACCCGTTTAAAGCAGCCATTTTACTGGCTTATTTTTGCTTTTTTTATATTGATGGTTTTATCGCAGCATGAGAAGACGGAAACACTATGGTATTTACTAATTTATGGCGGTTTTTATATCATTGGTATTCCGGAAAACAAGAGAAAAGATTTCCTTACAGGAATGTTGAATGGTATACTCGCATGGTTTTTTATACAGCAGATTATTGCTTTCGGATTTAGACCATATGATTTTGTACGATATAGGGGATTATATTCCGGTGAAACTCAAAGTGGTTTGTTTTATATGCTGGTGTACTGTGCTTTTTTTGTGAAGTGGTTGTGGGGAAAGCAAGAAAAACAGAATAAATGGTTGTGCTTTTTTTACTTCCTTATGGCCGCGGGAAATGTAGGGTTTATGATTTTGGCGGGTAGTCGTTCCGGGGTTTTGGGCGCTGTCGTTGTAACACTGGTAATACTGACAGGGTATGATATTGTGGTAAAGAAGTCCTTTTACGGATGGTTGTTACATGGAGCAGGGTTGTTATTGTGCGTTATACTGACGATGCCGGCCGTGTATGTTACGGTACGTTATCTTCCTACGATTTTACACCACCCAATATGGTTTGAAGGAGAGTACAGAGAAGATGAAAGTGTGCGCTCCTTCGATCCTTGGGATAGTCCCAGATATATCTCCGTAGAAGAGATGATAGATCATAATATTGGTAGAATTTTGCATGCTATAGGAATAGATATTATCTATGAAAAATATGAGAATTCTTTAGGCTCTATGAAAGTGTGTGCAAAAGAGATAGAGGAAATAGGAGAAGCGGGGAGCTCGCCGGATAATCCATATATGCTGGATGATGTTGATTCAAATAATGCTATGTGGGATAGAATCGTAATTTATTCATATTACTGGAAGCATCTGAATCTGTTAGGCCATATTGGAGAGGGACAGGGATTCTATATGAATAAGTGGACCTATTGGGGACATGCGCATAATATGTTTCTTCAAACAGCATATCATTATGGAATTCCGGCAGGAATTTTATTTATCTTAATTTGGATATATGGAATTATACGTGCTATACGTATGCGAAAGCCGGAAGGCTGGGTATGCGTGGCATATTTATTGGCGATAGCATGTTTTGGAATGTTGGAAATGGTTGTGACGCCAGGGCAGATTACGGTACCTTTGATGTGGATAATACTTTATTTTGCGGGATTGGAGAGTAAAAGTGTACAGGGAAGGAGTAAGCAGGGTGAAGTATCAGAAATATGATAATAGCAAGGTTTCGATTTCTTTGTATAAATATTATGGACAACTTGAGTATGCAAGGAGTGCAATAGAAAACAAACAAATACATTTTGAAAAGCCGGATTCTTATAATGATATTTTTGATAGTGCTCTGAAAATAACCAAACAAAGATTATATACTGCGAAATTAGGTACATTTTTAAAAAAAGAAGGATTACAGAATTTCTTTAGCTGCTTGTCGGAAGCAGAACGTAGCAAAATGCAGGAAGAACACTGGTCAATAGGAAACATTATAGATTATATTTGCCAAAAAGACAGCACTGTAACGGAAGATGATTTATTAGATGCCATAAACAGAGTTTTATTTCAGGGAAGGGGATTTGCGCAGGTGTCTAATGAGTGGATTTCATGTTTTTCGGAAATATATGACTCACTATTAATGTGGGCATACTATGCCAATAATTATGCCGGAGTGTGCATTAGATTTAATCCGGAAAAAGATAGTATCCTGCAGGAAAATTGTAAAAAGGTTCAGTACACAAATATTTTCAAGGATAGCAGTGGATTTAATTATTGTTATGAAAAAAGTATTGAATGGTCTCATGAACAGGAATGGCGTATTGTTTGTAGTGATATGAAAGAAGATGAGCCATGGATTGAGACAACTGAACAAATGTGCCTGTAATTTGGAGAAAGTGAATATACTATGGAGAGACTATATCGTTGGTTAACAGATCACAAAAGTAACTGCAATCAAATTATATTGGCGTACGTCCTGGCAACGGTAACCAATGTTTTATCAGAACGGAAATTTTCTACAATAGTTGATTATTTTTCAGAATTTAAAACGAATAATTTTTCAATCATTATAATGTGGATAGGACTGGCGTTAGTGATTGCTATGAACATTTTTTATCACTTTGAGGGACAACATGTGATAAAGATGCAGGAAAGCTACAAGCTGAAAAATATTATTTTACAGAATTCCGATCTAATCTACCGGGAGATTGCGGAAGTAAGCGGGTATTCCTGGGGAACCAACAGGACATTATTATGCTGTGATAATATTATTCAAGGATGGGAACCGGAGCAGTTTGTGGTGGAGAAAATGAATGTTTCCCATATGCCGTTTGCACAGCAGAAGCTGAATGCTTTGTACCAAAGTTATATGGCTGGCGCAGCGGTCCGGGATATTATAGAACACGGAAATAATAACAGCCGGTGGATGATAGAAGGCATTCGACCGAATTTCAATAAGACAGAGAAAAAGATTTATTTGCAGCTACGCGAAACGGATTATTGTACGACTAGCTGTGTTTGGCAGGCGTGGGCAACAGATGATCCGGCAATAGAGAAAAAGCAGCGTTTGAAAGATACTTTTGGCTCGCAAACAAAAGAATATTTACCGCATAGTTTATGCCTGCATTTGGCAATTGTCACAGCAGATGAGCAAGTGGTTGTGACTACGATCAGCAGGTTTAAAAAGAACGATTATGCATTTACAAAGGCAGTAACCCTGGGAGAACAGATTGAAGCGACTGATTTTGAGAACCAGACTTCATTTCATGATGATTTTATTGAAAGATGGATTAAGAGAGCCCTTAGCGAAGAATTTGGCATTGACGAGAAGCAGTACAATACAATAACAGGAAAAAATGCAATCCATGTATTGGCTCTTGATTTCGAGGGTGATATTTATAATTTTTCATTTATGGTAGTTCTGGATCTGAAAGTAAAATATGAAGCTTTCAAAGACGAAGTATATCGTAACCCTGCTAGAGACAAGGAATATGACAGAATGGAAGGAATGCCATTGGAGAAGATTCCGAAAGAATTAAAAAGATGGGAGAAAAAAGAAGAACGAACGCAATACCATCCTTCCAGCTATCTGCGAATGTATTTGACGTATATTCATTATTATGGCATTAAAAATTTCATAAAAGCTTTTGAAGGAGAAAAGAAGTAAAAAGGAACTCAATTGTTGTTGACTCCCTAAATTAACATAATACTGATCTGCTTGCCTGTCTCTGGAATGATCTGTATTCTGTCATTAGTTTACAGAAAGAAAAAGGTCCCAGAGCACCCTCCGTGACAAGTCGTGTACTCGGAGACCGTGGTTAAAAACCATGATTATTATATCGTAAGCGCCAAATAATCCCGCGGCTAGCCAACAAACGCCTCTAACTTCATAATCGTAGTTAGACTATTTTACTACAACAACTACAATTATGGAGGATAACATCATGGCAAACACCAGAAAATCTCGAGTTCCAAAGGAAGAACAGTTGAAACTTATCAATGAATGCCGGACCAGTGGCATGACAGACATTGACTGGTGCCGCGAGCACGGCATTGCTGTCAGCACCTTTTACTACTGGGTAAAGCAGCTTCGAAAAGAAGATGCCCAGATACCGGCACCTGCCTATGGTCATTCTGAGAATCCCCGCCCCCAAACAGGACGTGGTTCCCATTGACATAGTACCGGAACATTTCCCGATACAGCATTCACCGTACCTTGACAATCCTCATACATTAGAGATCATTCTAGGATCTGCAACGATACGCGTTACCAATGAAACGGATCCCCAGCTGCTTTCCAGAACGCTTCAGATTCTGAAAGGTTCTTTATGTTAGGCGATACTTCAGGGTTGGAACGGATCTACATTGTCTGCGGTTACACCGATATGCGCAAATCTATTGACGGACTCTGCGCAGTCGTGGAAGAACAGCTGAAGCTGGATCCTGCATCCAGTTCTCTGTTTCTGTTCTGTGGCAGACGCCGGGACCGGATCAAGGCCTTGTACCGCGATGCAGATGGTTTTGTACTGATCTATAAAAAGCTGACAGTGCATGGCGGATACCAGTGGCCGAGGAAACAGTCTGAGGTCAGAAATCTGACCTGGAGAGAGTTTGACTGGCTCATGTCCGGTATCGATATCGACCAGCCCAAAGCCCTGAAACAGGAATAAAAACATGCACAGAAAAATGCCTGCAAACCGCATATTTTCGGCATTTTTCAAGAGCGATTTTCCTTTAGGAAGCCTGCTTTTTCTGGTATAATAAAGGTATCAAAACCAAGGAGAAAAAGCGTGGCTTCCAGTGCAAAGGACATTCAGCTGCGAGAGCTGAAGTTTACCAGGATCCGGAACTTCCGGAAGAAGACTGCAGCCGGAAGCCACGTCCACGGAAGAAAAAAGCTACCCATGCGGAACTTTTTAAAGGTCTCAAGGTTCATAAGGAAGTAATACCGCTGGATGAAGAAGATAAAGTCTGTCCGGTATGCGGTAGCCCGATGGAACGTATCGGAGAAGAATACGTCCGCAGGGAACTCGTTTTTACTCCTGCCAAATGTGAAGTTTATGAATACTACACGGAAAGCTATGGCTGCCCTGACTGTAAGGAAGGGGCGATACGGAAAAGTCTGTGATCGTCAAATCCAAAGTACCGCCCGCACTTATTGGCAAGGGTCCGGCTTCTTCTTCCACTGTTGCATGGACAATCTATCAGAAGTATGCAAACGGCATGCCTCTCTATCGTCAGGAAAAGGACTGGAAAGAGTATGGTGCCGCTGTCAGCAGGACACCCCTTGCGAACTGGATCATCTACAGTGCTGGGCATTATTTCCGGCCACTGTATGATTACTTTCACCGCCAGCTTCTGCTGAGGGAATTTCTCATGGCAGATGAGACCCGGGTACAGGTTCTGAAAGAACCCGGACGCAGTGCAGAAAGCCAGTCCTTCATGTGGCTGTACCGCACTGGGGAAGATGGTCTTCCGGTCATCCTGCTGTATGGATATACCCCGACGAGGAGCGGAGACAATGCAGCAGACTTTCTGGACGGCTTTCAGGGATATCTGGAAACCGACGGTTACCAGGGGTATAACAAGGTATCCGGCATCAAACGGTGCTCCTGCTGGGCACATATCCGCCGATACTTTGTGGATGCGATCCCGAAAGGAAAGCAACTGGATTATAACCAACCGGCAGTACAGGGCGTGCATTACTGTGACCGCCTGGCAAGACTGGAAAGCAGCATTTCCGGTAAGTGCGGAACGGATTATGAAAAAAGGAAACAAATGCGTCTCGAGAAAGAAAGACCGGTTCTCGAGGCCTTTTGGGCGTGGGTTGACAGCCAGAAGCTAGTCCGCAACACCCGCCTGGATAAAGCGCTGACCTATGTGAAAAACCGCAGAGAAACATCCATGACCTATCTGGAGGATGGGCGCTGCAGTTTCACTAATAACCTTAGCGAGAATGCCATCCGGCCTTTCACAGTAGGACGTAAGAACTGGCTGTTCAGTGATTCCGTAGAGGGTGCAGAAGCCAGTGCGATTGCCTACACGATGGTAGAGATGGCGAAGACACACAACCTGAACATTTATCAATACCTCAGCTACGTTCTGGAACAAAGGCCGAATGAAAACTGGAGTGATGAACAGCTTGCAGAGCTGGCACCCTGGAGTGAAAAACTCCAAACTCTAAAAATGTGAGAATGAATTTGTAGCAAAATACTCCAACCGAAAATAGGTTGGGGTAAATTTATAGGTACCGCCGGATTATTTGGCGCTTACGACGTTTACGTTACAAAAAGACTATATGGGAAAGAGTGGGAGTGGTCAAGAGGGCAGATAAAAACGTTCCGTAAAAAACAGCACGTTGAGATAGACGATAGGAAGGAGATGCCGGATTTAATCTGCGGTAAAACTGCCGTAGGCGGGAACTATAATTCGACGCGTGACAGCAAAAGGCTTATAAGTGATAATTGTAGATGGAAAATCTGATAAAGATAGAAACGGTGAAATAGAGTCAGGGTACATGATGTGATCAGTATGTTTTGGTAGGGAATAGCATATAATGGATAAGGCATCCGCAAGGATGTCTCTTCCTACTCTCCCCTACAAAGAACAAATTTATTGACGACATGACAAAAACATGCTAGAATCAGCTCAAGTATCTGCTTAGAAAGGAGCACTTGAATGAACGCATTTGCAATGAACTGTATTTTGGAGAAGCAGAGGAAATATAAGAAGCAGGAGTTTCAGCAGAAGTCTGAGAGAGAACAAAAACGCCAATGGGAACAAAGAGTACAAGAATGTGAAGACAACTATTGGAGAAGCAGATTAGGTAAACCATTGGCATAGTGTAATGTAGGGATGCAAACAAAGGGACAAATGATAAAGGGGGAGATAGAATATGGCAAGAAATGAACAGATTAAAAACAATCAAGTTCTTGAAGAAATGATCCCAAATCATAAAATGGGATTTAAGATTTTAACAGAAACTCAATTAAGCAATATGTTTCCAACCTATGGCAATTTATTTGAGAAGATTGATGTGCATAGAGCAAAGATTCAAAGCTTTGATACAGAGAAAATGAGCCAGTTGGATTATCAGTATAATCTGATGTATGATACAATATTTTCTATATTCGGATCAAGGGGCAGCGGAAAGACATCCGCTGTATTTACTTTGAAGAAAATGATAAGGGAAAGGTATGAACCGTTTGGGGATTATGTGTTCCCTATTATTATGCCCGAAATGATACCTGAAGCATGTGACCTAATAAGTTGGATACTGGCAATTCTGGGAGAAACGGTCTTGGAATTGGAAAAGCAACTTGAAAGAGATACCCATCTGATTAATGATAATGATTTTTTTAATAACTGCAGATTCCGGCATGATAACCGATTGAGACAGGAGTATAATTATATAAAAGAACTCTACTTCTCAAAGGGGTATGATGTGGGTCGTGAAAAGTCATTGGAGGCTGCGATTGGTAATAATGGAATACAGGTACAGTATAGTTATGAATTTTCACAGAAATTGATTCGGTTTTGGACAACATTAAAGGATGCCATTGCTAAGGTAAACCATTTGAAAGCAGGGCAGGAACCTTTGATCTATTTTATTTTTGATGACGTGGATCTGACACCGAATAAGGTTGAAGAGATGTTATCTACGATTGTAAAATATTTGTCTCATCCGAATATCATTGCAATTGTGACAGCAGATGAGGAATTATTCAGTGACGTAGTGGAAGAAATGCTGAAGAAAAAAATCGGACATTACGCTATTAATAAAGAATATCAGGAGAGTGTATATATAGCATTTTCAAACTTTGATAATTATATTCTGGAAAGAGAAAAAAACAAAGAACAAAAATTAAGAAGTATGGCTCATTTGTATTTGGGAAAAGTATTGCCACCATCATTGAGATATTATTTGAAAACCTTTGACTCTTGTGATAAGAGAAGGGTATTTATTGAGAGTGTTAAGGGTGGAGAACAACAGGTTAACATTAACATAGAGTGCTTTTTGCGGAATCAGGTAAATAAGCTGTTGGAATCTGATGGCAAAAAGAGTAGTAATGAATATGATAATTTTTTATATTTTAAATCAGGCAGAGAGTATTATTTCATAGAGGATTATTTACTGTTTTGGGGAAATACTTCAAGACAATTGGCGAATGAATGTTTTCTGATAGAAGAATTATTTAAGCAGATGATTACTATAAGAAAAAAGAGTGAAAGTAAGGTAGCTGAGAGGGGACTTATAGAAAATCAAATAGATGTCAAGGAGGAGATATACCAACAAATATACCATTTCCTTTATAATTCACTGAATACGGATGGAAATATAAAATTAGAAAAGGACGAGATAGAGAATCTGGTTAACCATGTTTGGAATAAGGATTATGAAAAGTGGGCATTGTATATAAGGTATGACTATTTAAATGAATATTATCATAGAAAAGGTGTTTTTATTGCTAGAGAGGAAGAAGCAAAGATATCATCAAAGCAAATAGTTGATGCAGTAACAAGACTGTATGTTTTACTCTTTTTTGTTGAAAACTTATTAATAATATGGAATAAATTGGAACCTGGATTTAAAATCTACCCCAATGAAAAAGATCGCCAAAAAAGGTGTAGAAGTCTTGTTGCTCTGTTAGATCAAATTACCGGTGAGGAAAATTCAATTGTCAGGTATGATGAGAGTAATAATGCCTCTGAATTCTTGTATAAATATGGATGGTTGATGGAGCGACTTGAATTAATTATGGATTTTGATGTATACAATAGGATGTATGCACAAGATTATCTGTATATGCTGGATTCTAGATTAAAAGGTGATGTGCAAAAACTTAATGCAGATAGTCTTCGAAAGTGGAGTGAAAAGAATCCTAAATGGTTCGCTACTATGGTGGGATTAACTTATTTAAAGTATAGAAATCTCTATTTGTTAGATGAACATGACATAGGGAAATTTGGTGTAAATGGAAAAGTTGGTCTGTATGATGAATATATTAGAGTTAAACAGTTTGAATTAAATGAGGGGATTGAAAGATATTTTACGGGTAAAAATGAGGAGCTTGACAGATCTTCATATCATTTTTTTGAATTAATAAAATTATCATTTGGGAAAATTGAACAATGGGAGGAACATACAGAGGAGCAACAAACGGTATTAGGAATTTATAGATTAATGGAAAAAGAATATAGTAAAGATTCTTTGAATAATGATTATAAGATCAAGTATCTTTTATTTTTAATGGAAAAGGGGATATTTCCTCAAAAGCTCAATCTCGATGAGATTACAAGGGAGAATAGTGACGTCCAGTTGGAAACATTAATGAATTATTTAAAATCAATGCTAGTTAGTTATTCTCGTTTATTTAAGATATATTCTATAAAGGATGTGGAGAAATTTGGAAATGATTTGAGAGATATGGGGTATACGAGAAGTGCAAGGGAATATAAGCCGTATATAGATACCGAGCAACTGGATTCTATATATTATTTTGTGAAAAAATTATATCTCAAAAAAAGAAATTTGCAATCATGGGAAACAGATAATATAAATGTAAATCTTGAAAAATGGCCACAGATAATAAACCAGGTACAACTTTTTATACCAGAAAATAAAAAGGAAAATATTAAGACATTGATTGCGCTTTGGGAAAGTATTAATTATATGCAGGAATATTACATTCCTTTATATATCAGAGCGAAGGAAGATATCACAGCAGAGAACAGAGAGGAGAGTTTTAGCAAAAAATTCTATGATGAAGTACAGGAAATCTTAAAGATGGATATTGGGGATAATATTAATGGAGATAGTTATTTCAGAGCATTGGTATTAAATCAAATGGAACGTAGCGGACGCGAATATTACAATAGAATTGCAAAGAAGGGGACAAGGGACGATGAATAAATCCCGATTGGGACTTATTGTAAATATGCTGTTGACACCATACATTGAAGAAAAATTTTTATGTGAAGGTGGAGATTGTATAGAAAATTTAGCTAGGGCGTATCATGCGGCATGGTCTACAGATATTTCGGATTATTATAGAAGAAGCCAGCTTGAGAGACAATATGAAAATCGAAAACTAGAAATGGAAGAATATATTGTCAGCAAGCGCAGTATAAAAACGGTAACTGTAGACGATGCTATGATGATCATTCGATTGTTTTATCCGATGAAGGAGATGAATGAATATTTTCGTCTCCATGGTACAGAATCATTGGGCGGATACTATGTGGAGAAGCTCTATGATATAGCTATTTCGTTGTTGACATTCAGAGACGGACGCGTGGCAATACGTACATGGTTGAATGGAAAATCACAAAATGGGAAGCCAGATATTTTTGACTATCATGATTCTTTTGATAAAGTGGAAATATGGAATATCCTGAGTAGATTAATTGTTCCGGACGTTATTATAGCGGCTTTCTTTGTAGAGGCAGGGCTACACGATAGGAATTATTTGTATGGACAAAATGGTGGGGTATATCTGCCAGATAAAACATTAAGCACGGTTTTGGCAAGAGGAGTAGCTGAGAACCATATGCATTTTAATGTTGGGATAGAATATTCTGTTTTATGGAGGTATCTAACAAATATAAATCAATGGGAACCATATTTTAGCGGAAATGAAAAATGGCCGTTTAAAGCAGATCAAGTATTGGTATTTACAGCCATTGTATACAGGTATTTATATGCTTCTTATATGGAAGAAAACGAGGAAAACGATTTCTATTTGTATGCAGAAAGGACTATTCTGGGAGCAAAAGAACTATTGCACGATTTAAAATGTGGAATAAAGGGGAAAAATCTGAGTAATTATAGAGAATTTTATGTTGCTTTTTTACAGCACATTAAAAATGTATGGGATATATGGGAAACAGAGGATTTTCTGCTCGATACAGTATACAGAATGGAAATTGGACTGAAAACATCATCGGAAATGATTTTTTTAGTGCAGACATTGCAGAATCTTCGAAACAAGCCAAATGTGTTGGAAGAACAATTGTTTATACAGTATATTAGAATTAAAAGTTGCTATTTTCAACAGCTTGTAGAGCCTAATTATATATTAGGTTTAAATTATTTTCAACGGTTTTTCCGAATGGCTAGAAATGCAGAAAAAATTGGAGGACGAGATAATAGTCATGTGTATAGGGAAATATTTAAAAGTCAGGCACAGAATATAAATATTAAAAAACTGGAAATAAGGATTACTCCAGATTTTGATGTGGCAAATAAGAACGGAATTCAGGAATATGAGCTTGCAGAAAGAATGCTGAAAAAGAGTATTTTACTCAATGTGAGAATGGTGATTACGGCGTACATAGAGTACTGCAAAATGATTGTAAATTATGAGGGTGATATAGAGAATTGGTATACTCAACTGAATAAATGCTATGAAGACGGACGAGCTGGTTTCCCATCCATTGGTATAGTGTATCATTTTCAAAAAAGAGACTATTTGGATAACAAGATAGGTGATATGTGTTGGCGTAAATATGTCCAGTCAGGTACTGCACCGGCATATTCCAAGCATATGCTAGTATGGAGAAAGCAGATTGCGAATTGTGCGAAGGCAATAGAAGAGCTTCGCAGCAGTATTCCATATTTGGCAGAGTACATAGTAGGAATTGATGCGGCATCTAATGAAAATAGCATGGAACCATGGATGTTGGCACCGGCATATCGTACAATAAGGAACCGGAAGATAACAAAACCAATTATTATGAATGATAATGGCGACTTCCTGAGGATTCCTAATATAGGATTTACCTATCATGTGGGCGAGGAATTTAGACATATTATGTCGGGTTTTCGTCATATTAGTGAGGTGATAGAGCATTTTAATTATAAAGCGGGAGATCGATTGGGACATGCGATAGCACTAGGTGTAGACGTAGACCAATGGGTTAAGGAAAATGAAGTCATTACCATACCTGTAATGGAACATTTAGAGAACTTACTGTGGCTTTGGGGAAATATTGTACAGAAAAAACTCATTGTTCATTTAGCGGTAGAGCAATTGGAGGGACAGATCATGATGTGCGCAGAAAAGATATTTGAAGACTGTGCAGGAATGACGCCCTATATGCTGTATCAGGCGTATTTAGAGAAATTTAGTGAAAACCATGAGAACATTTTTGAAGAATTTGGGAATAGAGAAGGTGATGATCAGGAAATTCAGAATAAGGGAGCAAAAAAACATTTTTGCTATTGGTATAATGCAGCAAAACATGGAACAGGAAACTTATGGACGAAGGAAAAGATTCTGTGTACCTATTATTGCCCATTGTATTTTATGAAGTTCCAACAACCGATTTTTGTTCCAGTAATGACAGAAGAGACAGACATATATAAAGAGGTGCAGCAACAATTAATAGAAAAAGTGGAGCGTGATGGTATATATGTAGAAACCAATCCAACGTCAAACATATCTATTGGTGAAATAGAGGGGCTATTTAAACATTATATCATGCGATTAAATTCCGCTGGCTTAGAATATAAGGATCCACAGGAGGCGGTACTTGTAACGGTCAATTCTGATGACCCAGTAGTGTTTAGCACAAATACAGAAAATGAATTGGCATATATTTACTACGCTTTGGTTCATGCTGGCTACAAAAAGGAAAAGATATTGGAATGGATGGAAAAGGTCAGGGGATATGGTATGGATGGCAGTTTTATCAAAAAAATCAAAAAACCATCGGCACAGATCAAAGAAATGCAAGAGATATTGAAGAGTATTAGTGATTACCTAAAAAATGTTTAGTGGAGAAGTGCAAATGAGAAAAGAATTTGAAGAACAGGAAGTGTGCGAAGGAAAGAGAAAAACACTGCATTTTGTGACAAAAAATGAAAATAAATATAAAGAGGTAGCTAAAATATTAGAATCTAGTGGTATTCATTTAGAATGGGTCAATATAGAGATACATGAAATCCAAAGTAATAATATGGATGATATTGCTCGTGATAAGGTGTTGAAGGCATTTGAAAAGATAATGGCACCGGTCATAGTAGAACATGATGGACTTATAGTAGAAGAATTGGGTCAGATACCGGGAGGTTTAACACAGATATTTTGGGATGAGTTAAAGGAAGAAAAATTTGGCCAGTTTTTTGCAAGAGATAAGGATGCAAAGGTTACTGCAAAATCGGTTATAGCATATTGCAATGGAAAAAAGATTAAATTATTTAGAGGGAAAACGGAAGGAAAAATAATAGGAGAACCCAGAGGAAATAGCGAGTTTCAGTGGGATTGTGTGTTCTGTCCTAAAAATTCTGATAGAACTTATGCAGAGATGTCTGATGACGAAAAAAATGAAACATCTATGCGAAATAAAGCACTTAATAAATTGATTCAGCATTTGGATAAAAAACAAATACCTGTACAATCAGAAAAAAGTTTGGGAGAAATTTCGTATGAGCAGCTAAAGGAATCCATTCGAAAAGGGAACACAATCTTATTTGTGGGCGCTGGAATTTCGGCTTCGGTAGGTTTGCCGGATTGGGAGACTCTAATGGGATATTTGGCTAAACAACTGGGGTACGAGTCCAAGGTGTTTCGGCAATATGGAGATAATCTGGATTTGGCAGAATATTATCGGCAAGAGAAATCTTTTGGAAAGCTTCAGAGTTGGATGAAGAAAGAATGGGACGTGGAAGAGGAAAAAATTCGCAATTCTGAGATATATGAAGCAATTACAAAGTTGAATTTCCCGATAATATATACGACCAATTATGATAGATGTCTGGAAAAAGCGATGGATATTTGGGGAAAAAAGTATAAAACGATTGTAGATGTAAAGGATATGACAGATCTTGAACCGGACATTATACAGATAGTTAAATTCCATGGCGATGTTATGGATAAAGATTCTATAGTGCTTTCGGAAAGTCAGTATTTTGATCGGCTGAATTTTGAAACTTCACTGGACATTAAGCTGAGGGCAGACATGTTAGGCAAATCAATACTTTTCGTGGGATATAGTTTATCAGATATCAATATCAGAATGATGCTATACAAATTAAATCAGCTTTGGGAAAAGAGTGAAACGGAAAACAGGCCGAAATCATATATTTTTTTATTGAAAAAGAACCCTATTCAAGAAAAAATTCTTAGAAGTATAGGAGTAGAACCTGTTTATAGTGTAGAACATGGTAAAAAAGAAGCAATAGTTAGTTTTTTAAAGAAATTACTATAGAAATAAATGCCCTTTTAGGAAGGATTAACAAATGTGTGTGTTTTTGCAAGCACAAATTACCTAAAAGGTAATTTGTACTTGCAAAAAACAAGTAATAGACTAACTGCTGAATACGGAAAAGGTTTTGAAAAATCATCAGTCTTTAAAATAGTAAAATTTTATCAGGAATTTCCGGAATATGAAAAAGTGGCGACACTGTCGCTACAATATCCTGCCATATGGGTTCTGAAAGTAAACGATCCATAGCAAGTACCTTGACAAGCTTAAACCACTTTCGCGGCCTGCTGTAAATTTTATTTTCGAATGTTTTCCGGCAGCGCTGGTGACCAGGGGAGCAGCTCTTCCAAAAAGCTGCGGTCTGTGTCTTCTATGTGTTCCGGAATCACGGTCAGCAAATGCTCAAAGTATTCGTAGGACTTCAGGTTATTGGCCTTTGCTGTCTCTGCGATACTGTAGATCACAGCGGATGCCTTTCGCTGTTATATATAAAAACAAGGCGGAAAGCTTATTCACAAGCCTTCCGCCATTCATTATCATAGAAGATCTACGTATTTACAGAGTTTTCTTCCACTCTTATTTGAGTTACGTTTTAGATTATTATTTTTCTAAATCGATTGTCTTGAGTAATTCTTTGATCTGTTCTACACTTAACCACTCGGTATTGTTACCTGAGCTATAGGAAAATCCCTCGGGAACCCTCTTGCCGGTAGGAACGGCACGTCTGGATTCACTCCATACCATCTGTGGATATACGATGAAGTGCTTATCATACTCATAGGTATTCATAGAATCTTCCACGGTTACCATAATTTCGTGAAGTTTTTCACCTTCACGGATGCCTACTTCCGGCATTTCACATCCGGGCAGCATTGCCTGGGCTAAATCTGTGATCTTGAAAGAAGGAATTTTAGAGATGAAAGTCTCACCACCCTTGGATTCTTCTAAAGCCTTGATAACCAGTTCAACACCCTGCTGCAAGCTGATCCAGAATCGGGTCATGCGGTAATCGGTGATAGGAAGCTCGGTTCTTCCATTCTTGATAATGTTATGGAAGAAAGGAATGACGGATCCACGGCTGCCGGCTACATTACCATAACGAACGATGGAGAAGCAGATATCCTTGCTTCCGGCATAGGCATTTGCAGCGATGAACAGCTTATCAGATACCAGCTTGGTACCGCCATACAGGTTGACAGGATTCACAGCTTTGTCGGTAGACAGAGCAACGACTTTTTTAACCCCGGTGTCCAAAGCTGCATCAATAACATTCTGCGCACCATGGATATTGGTCTTGATTGCTTCCGCCGGGTTGTATTCGCAGGCAGGTACCTGCTTCAGAGCTGCAGCATGGATGACATAATCTACACCTTCAAATGCTCTGGTCAGGCGCTCTTTGTCTCTGACATCACCGATGAAGAAACGAAGCTTGCCGGCATACTGCTTGAATTCATTCTGCATGATGAACTGCTTGAATTCATCACGGGAATAGATAATGATCTTCTTGGGATTGTAATTGTCCAGCACATATTTGGTAAAAGCCTTGCCAAAACTGCCGGTACCACCTGTAATCAAAATGGATTTATCATCTAATAACATAACGTCCTCACTTTCAAAACTAAAAATTCTTATACATCATAACATATTATGTGGAAAAACGCAATTATTACGCGGAAATGGGTGGGATTAAAGTCTCACAATTTTAGTAGGATTATGTTTTATTACAATATCGTAAAAATCAAACCTAAATTCAAATGGTTAAACTTCTGGTCTATGTCTCCTCGGGGGCGCATGGACCAGAAGTTATTTTTGCAATCAACTCAATTGTTTTATAGATATAGATCCAATTCTACTGAGATGGTAAAGCATGCGTTAGAACTTCGATAAAGCGAAATACACATGCTGATAAGACGAAGCACTGCGTTGAAAAAAATGTAGTAATATGTAATTGTAGGTAGGATAAGGGGAATATTATGTAAAAAATGTTGAAATTTTGTAAAGTAAGATTGGGGAAGAACGAAGATTGAAAATGAGAAGCAGAGGGTATCCATTACCTTAATCGCATCACAAACAAGTTATCTTACGGTGGCTCTCGTAAGAAGTGATGCCTTCATCGCTAGTAGAAGCGATACAAACAACTACAAAAGATCAACGCACAGCATGTACACGATTTTTAAAGCCATATGGATTCTTTTCAGAACCGGAAGACTTCGCTAAAGATTATAAGAAGAGACGGCATTGACGGAACGCTTATGCCATAAGCGACATTGTTTATACAAAGATAAGATTACGCGCTCTTTAGCCACACTTATTGGTGCTTGGAAAGGTGGACTATACATATAAAAATAGGGTCATCCGGCAAGTCGGACAGCTCACTCACGTCCCCGTAATTTGTAGTATACCGAGTCCCCTATAAGAAGAATTATAAAGAAAAACAGGCTCAGGAGAAGAGTTTCATAACGTTTTATGCCGTGAGCGAAGTGAAAGGAATGGATATAAAAATGCTTGAAAAAAAGAAAAAATCCGTAGATACATTGCAAGAAGAAACTGATTTGATGGAAGTTTTAAGTAAACTACTTGAGTTAGAAAAGGAAAAACATAAAGTAAGTTTGACTAAAACAACAATATGTGTTGTTGGTGGAATTGGTGCGGTTATGTTTATTGGTTTGTTGTGCTATAGATTAGTAAAGACAGATTTTTCTTTTGACAGCATTTTATCTACTTTATTGGCTTTCTTTTCAATTTTTATATCGATATTCTTCTATTTTAAAGCAGATGAGACGAGTACAAATTTTTATAAATCATCGTATGACATTATGAGGGATGTAGCAGTTACTTTAGGAAAAATTGAAGAACGATTTGGGGAGAAACTTAACAGTTTGAATGAAAAAATATCTCACCTAGACAATGTGAGTTCGGAAAAATCTGAAGAAATTCAGGAACAAAAAGATGATAAGGATAAAATTATTAATGAGTTAATGGATAAAGCGAATTTAGACGAAGAAGCAAAGAAAAAATACAGACGGCAATTAGAAGAGAACGAGTATCAAATTGAAAAATTAAAAAAAGAGCAATTTAGAACTCAAAGAGAGGCTGATCGATTACGCCAAAAAATGGAATTAATGGAACCAGTAGATAGATGGGAACCCAATAATAAAGTTTTAATGTCACTTTTAGAGGGCGATAAAAGTAATCTATCGGTAATGGATGTTAGGAGACTAATAAGATTGGGATATATAGATAATGATGGAAACATAAACAAAAATAGAATTATTAATACATTGGCAATGAGACCAGCCATGAAAAGTCAACTATAGTATGTGGGAGATTATGAAACAAATTGAGCAATTAAGCACAAATATGGTCGCTGCATATTCTTACGGATTGAAATTGCAGAGCCTGTGAAGAAATCTCTGTAAATAACCAGAGCTTCTATGATAATGAATTGGCGGGAACAAAAATACGTTAAAGGATGCAACAGCAGCATTGTTTGGAAGATAAAATATTGAAGCTACAGAGGAGGAATTGCAAATGTTCTATTTAGACCACGAAGAACGGGTTAAATTTGTAGATGGTGTCCTTGCTCATTCACAGGAGTGGCAGTGGCTGATAGATATTATAGGCGAAAAGGCAGAATTTAAAGACATAGATTCCTGGGGAGATTTTGTTAATGAGAGAATACAACTACAGACAATTTATGAGTATTTTGTCAAAATTTTAAGCTTTTGCGACCGGGAATGGGAATGGCCGCAAGTGCAAATACAGCAGTTATGGTTGATTGCCCAATTCTATTTAGACATGATAAGTATGGAGGAATGCGTGCAGGATATCACAGATATATCTTGCACGCTTTTTCTTTTTTGTGTATGGATCACCAAATTGGAAAATGTGGATAATGAAACAGATTATCTGCTAGATATCCGCTTGCTATGTCAGAGAAACTGTTATGAAATCATAAAATGTAATTCACTGCAGATGTCGGAAGACGATTTGATGAATTATGCAAATGAATATTTTGGCGATCATTTGGAAGTTCCCATAGATTGTTTGTGTGATAATATCGAACACAAGAAATATTTGTGCGATATAAACTTTTTGCAGCAATATGAGACAGCAATTATGAATTATAATTGTTTTGGATATAGATCCCTGACGATATCTGATTGCACAACCTGGCAGGAGGAAGGACTGTTGGATCTGTTAAAGATATCAATCCGGGACAGACAAGTTGTACCTATGTTTTCCGGAAACGGAAGATCTGTTCCGGATGTTGATTCATGGACGGAGGGCAGCTTATTGAGTATTAAAGATTTCTTTAGAAATGATATGTCGGATTTTTTGGTGGAAACAGTACTTTATGTTTTATTACAGATAGAACCATCGCAGAAAGTGAAACTGACTCATTGCAAGTTACTGACACAAGCACTGGAGGCAGGAGAAGACAGCTTTAAGATTGCGAATAGCTCATCTTACGCAATACTGTCATATTTACACGCAGATCATATGATGAAGGACTGCAATGATTCACAGGAATACATAACACTGATCAAGCTTCTTCAGGAAGAAAAGGATCCGGAAATCATCTTACAGTACAGTGAGTCCGGATATCCGCTAAAAAGGGAACAAAAAGGAATTGTTAAAGATTTTTTGGAGAACAAATATAAAGCGATAGATGATATAGATGATATTTATCGTCTGAACAGCTATATGGAGGATGAGTATACAACCAAAAGCATTACAACGGAATATTTGAGGAAGGTCGATGAAAAATTTAATAGTTTGGTTGCAAAAAAGAATGATATCTTGGAGGCAACCGTTTTTTATCAGTATATGTTGTTTCTGTTTAATGTGAATAAGAACAGCGGAAATGTAAACAAGCGTTATGTACAGTCGATGATGATAAAACTCCAGCAACTGTGGCAGAATTCAGCCTATGAAAAGCAGCGCGAAAATTTGCATGTATTTTCGCATGAAACTACAATAAAGACAGCGGTTATTGAACGGTTTTCGGAACAGAGCCTGATGAATCCGATTGTGTTTGCAAGGAATTGTATTCCCTGTACCGAAGAAAAGGTATTGGATATTATGATACACACATCAGAGCATCCAATGTTGTTTTTAGTTTCCAGGATCTCATTGACTCCCGTGTTCCCGGAAAAGGGAGATGGAGTAAGGTATGAGAGACATGATATTGATAAAATACTTCTGGAATATGTTGATAAAATCAGGGCAGAAAAGGGCTATAAGCTATTGAATGTACTCGAAAGCGAGAAATATGTCTGGAGCATTCATGAAAAATACAGAAAGTGCACGCAGGCTGCTGTAAGTATGTTTATCAAGGAAAAGGAACTTTATCAGATGGTTCGAAAAGAGACAAAGGAGATAAGACTGGGGAATTATTGTAAAAATATTACTCTGGGGCATTTGACGCAGCTGTTTCCGGTGTTGGAGATACGAATAAGGGAATTGATCAAATTGTTTGGAATATTTCCATTCAAGAAGAACAAGGATGAGTTTATGCAATATAACGATCCCAGTTCACTGCTCCGGGAGCTGTTGAAACAGATATATGTAGAACAACAGGGATTTGATAATGTACCGGATTTATTGTATGTCTACAATATTATGTACAATAGCAATTCCTATAATATCCGAAATGAATGTGTACACGGTAGAGACTATTTAGAGGGAAACAGCTTGCATTTTGCATTTCGAGCTACGCTGATGGCAATCGCTATGGTGAATTTTAGGATTAAAACGATTCAGGATAATGTGAGTGACATCTGTTAAGAAAAGTCGGAGATTTGTTGGTTGTGGGAAGAACAATCGAGGGAAGAGATGTAAGATGTTGTCATTTTTTGCCATGTATTTAATAGAGACATAAATACATGGCAAAGGTGGTAATCTGATGTATAATTCCAAAGAAAAATGTAAAGAGATTGCGCAGAAGTTCAAACAGATATGCGAAGCCAAGGGAACAACGCCCTACAAAATAGCTAAGAAAGCCGGTCTGTCATCTTCTACAGTCAGCTGCTTCTTAAATGGGAAGACAATTCCCCGGATAGATACCATGATGATGTTGTGCAACCAGTTGGGAGTCTTCATCACGGATTTTTTTGATGAGAGGGAACTGGCGGAACTGCAGACTAGAGAGGAAGCGAATTTGCTAGAAGCCTATCGAAGGCTGGAGACTCCGAAGAAGGAATTACTTCTCATCTATTTAAAAATGCTTGCACAGTATAGTGAAGAATTACCGGAGAATTTTTGATATATAAAATAAAAGAGAAAAGAATACCAACAATTTATTCAACGTAAGCGCTCCATAGGTTTATGAACGAAAAAAGAAAAGGTAAGCAAAAGGTGTCAGACGGCACATTGTGGGAGGCACAAACTGCACTTTGATTTCGGTGGCAACACCTTCCCAACCGTGCTGTACCGGCACTCGCCGCAGGCTCTCTGCGGCTTGACCGCAGATTGTCATGGCCTTAGAAATGTACTTTGAAAACTTCATCAATAAAGTCCCTGGTTGAAAATGAAAAACGCAGACTCCGTACAAAAGAGCATGGTGGGATGAAATCATCCATGATGCAGAATTCATCTGATCTCAGCAACGCAGAAGGCAATTTTGAAAGTATTCGGCTTATCCAAGATGAATATAGTTATACTTTGTATGACCAATTAGCGGAGAACAATGTAAAATGTATTATTTTTGCTCCTGCTAAAGTATGGTATTATAGGAATGAAAGACATATGTCATTAAGACAATTGTCACGAAGAATAGGAATTTCTATTACGGCTTGAAATAAAATTGAGAATGATAAAACCAAAGATGTTCTATTGGGGAATGCAATGTTTGGCTTTTGAAGAACGTCGTCCAAAGATTGTTGTATAAAGCTGGATTATTTGGCGCTTACTTTTATCAGAAATTTATAAAACAATCAACATTGGAGTTTTTAATGCGCACTCTTCTATCATAATAATTATAGAAGAGAAATAAAAATTTTCGGGTAGAAGTATTTCCAGGAAGGAGCATGACAATAATGGCGAAAGTGAAGATGCTGCCGGTAGGAATTGATGGATTCGAAAAGATTCGCAAGGCCGGTTTCTACTATGTAGATAAATCGAAGTTGATAGAGCAGCTTTTGCAGAATTGGGGAGAAGTGAATCTTTTCACCAGACCACGCCGATTTGGGAAGACTCTTAATATGAGTATGCTTAAGAGCTTTTTTGAAATCGGAACAGATACGACGCTTTTTAATGGCCTCTATATTTTGAACAATAACGATTTGTGTGAAAAATATATGGGAAAGTATCCGGTGATATTTCTTTCCCTAAAAGATGTTGCTGGATTAACTTATGCGGAAGCAGAAGATGCGCTGGTTCAGTTAATTGGCAGTGAGGCGGGGCGATTTCATTTTTTGACCAATAGTAGTGCATTATCTGATGCCGAGAAAGAACAGTATCGGGGATTTACCATAATACAGAATGGCAAATACCGGATGGATAAGGGACTCTTGATTTCAGCTCTGAGAATCTTGTCACAACTCCTGTATCGACACTATGGTCAGAAGGTCATTATTCTGATAGATGAGTATGATGTGCCCCTGGATAAAGCGTTTCAGCATGGCTACTATCAGGAAATGGTATCACTGATCAGGGGGATGTTTGGGCAGGCATTAAAAACAAATAGTTTTTTGCAATTTGCTGTTCTGACAGGCTGTCTTCGCATTTCCAAAGAGAGTATTTTTACAGGACTTAACAATTTTAAGGTTTATTCGGCAGCTGATGCCAGATATGACGAAGCATTTGGATTTACAGACGAGGAGGTCAAGAAGATACTGGCAGATTACCAACTGCAAGAGCACTATGCGGAGGTTAAGGAATGGTACGATGGTTATCATTTCGGAAATGCAGATATTTATTGCCCTTGGGATGTGATCAACTATGTGGATGACCTGAAGAGTGATCCGGCTGCTTTTCCTAAGACCTATTGGATCAATAGCAGCGGAAATGATCTTGTAAAACGTTTTATTGATAAAGCTGATATAACCACAAAAGATGAAATCGAGCAATTAATAGCAGGCGAACCGGTGGAAAAGAGAATCCGCCTGGACCTGACCTATGATGAGATAGATAATAGCATTGACAATATGTGGAGTGTGTTGTTTACCACAGGATACCTTACACAGATTAGTAATGATGCTTACAGTAGGTACAAACTGGCCATTCCGAATAAAGAGATCCGAGAGGTTTTTGTACTTCAAATTCGTGAGTGGTTTGCCGGAGTGGTAGCAAATAATACGGCATCTACAAAAGAAATCAACCAGGGATTTCTGGAAGGCAGAGCAGAGGCCATTCAGCGGGAACTGACAATGTTTCTCGGTGAGACAATCAGCATCATGGATACAAATGCAAGAAGTGGTGAGAAGGAGAATTTTTACCATGGTATTTTGCTCGGTATCCTGAAAAGTTATCCCGATTGGGCGGTCAAATCCAACAGAGAATCGGGTGATGGATTCCCTGATATTTTGCTGAAACCGAAAAATCCCGATGCCGGAATCATAATAGAATTAAAATATGCACACACCATGAACGACCTTGAAAAGGCATGTGAAAGAGCACTCGGACAGATCAGAGACCGCAGATATGACGAAGCACTTAGGGAGGACGGCAGAGACGATGTTTTGGCATATGGAATCGCGTTCTATAAAAAACGTTGTAAGGTTGTCGTTGAGAAATTGTAAGCGTTAAAAAACTACCGCCATTGAACAGCACTTTAAATCATAAATCATTAAAACGTTGGAGAAAAAGAAATAGCGTTTTATCCCGCATATCCAGAATGCAATCATTGGCATATAGATACCTGGACAGCTCAGGGAAGAGAGCCAGGCAGGCATTACGCAATGGCTTGACCGGATGAGGGTTTTCATTGCGGAAATAGGTGTAACCATCTATTTCTATGTAGGAAATAAAGTTAAACAGAAAAAGCAGAAGGAGACGATCGTTTCCTTCTTTTTTTTCGATATAATTTTTGATGATAGTATAGGTGGCCTGGTCATCAATGCTCTGCCATATAGAGTCGCAATCGGACTTCACCGCATACTGCAGTAATTCCGGAGAATATTGATCCAGGTAGACCGGATTTTGCAGCTGATAATATTCAAGGTGCTTTTTAAAAGATTTCGAGGAAAGCGGATTTTTAGGGTATTTTTTATTGTACAGAGCATTCAAATGATCCGGATCCTCGTTTCCGGTAATATCTTCTTCTGACAATACCTTTTGGATGCGGGAATTGATCAGATTGTCATATTGTGAGCTGCCATGCTCTTTGGCCACATAATCACTGAAGGTATGCTGCAGATATGGAACCAGTGCCGTGGTTAGTCTGCCCCGTTCCGGTTCATAGGAATGGAGGACATCTATGAAAGTGAGCACACACTCCTGCAGTATATCTTCAAAATTTATAAAAGTACTATTAGAGAAGCAGCGCCGGCATTGATCAGCTAAGAAGGCCTTATATTTTTCCCACAAATATGCCAGGATGGCGGAGGATTCTTCGCGAGAGGTTGTGGAAGAGTTAAATTTTTCAATTAATTCTGTTTCCGGTATTTTATCAAAATGATATGGCTCCATAGAACAAACTCCAAAATTGCTTATATATTTTTAATATGGAACATTTTATCCTAAATATAAAGAATTTTCAAGAATATTTTTGAAAAAATATTGATTTTAATAAAGAGTAAGAGTAGACTGGATACAGTAGCTTGATCGGAGGAATGAAAAATGCGCTTTAATTATACTTATAGAATTATTTATGGCTCCGAGCAGTGTTGCGACAGATCCAGGGAGCAGCTGACAATAGAAATTACCAGGGAGCAATATGGCAGGATCATAGAAAAGGTAATACAGGGCTGCACGATCAGTGAAGTACCCGGAATAGAGGAATTGGTGAAGCTGGAGGATTCGAGAAAGAATGGGATGGCCATGCTGATGGACACGGATCAGTTCCTGAACCTGGTTGTCAGGTGGTAGAGGATTAGTAATAGGTGGCATGCTTCGAGGAAAGAAGTATGGGGATTATGGGAGACTATATGAATAATTTGATGTATGCAATGGAACATTCATATTCCGAGATGAAAATAGAAATAGATCAAATATTGAAGAAGAAAGATTATACAACCGAAGACGAGAACAGCATCTTTTATGCTGTAGGAACGTGTCTTCATGCAATGTTAGATTATGCAGAACGTATCCGGAGTAATGATTTGGACAAGGATACACTGGATGCATTTAAATATGCTAATAATGGTTTAAAACATGGGATAGAAGTAGAAACGATCACAAAACCCACTGGCGGAATAACATTTCCTATTCAGTTTCCGCTTGAGATTCCGATCAGAAGGATTATATGGAAAGTAAAGTGGGATGCGAGGAGCAAACGCCAGGAGGAAATGTATCTAAAGCATCTTGATGGTAAAGATGTTGTGAGCACATGTGGAGAGTTTATAGAGCGATTGAAGGAAGCCGGATATTATGTGAGGTACGAATGATGAGATTTAACTATACTTACAAGATTACGTATGCATCCGGTCAGTGTTATGACAGGTGGAATAACCTGGATGGGACATCCCGAACCACTCCGCTTAAGAAAGAGCGGGATATTGCCGGATTGAACTGAGAATTCCCGAGGATGAAGAGCGCCGGATTCAATTTAATTGCAAAGAGAAAGCTCAGTAAATTCAATAGTGACGCAGCTCTTTGATCTCGTAAATTCTTCATGGACAGCCGGAAAAGAACAGGGGAAAAAGGACAAAAAATCGTAGGAGGAGGTTTACGAAAGTGAAAGAAACTATATTTTGCATCATAAGTGCATTTATATTATATGAGGTATCGGGAATAATCGGTAAAGAGATGCTGGCGGACAAGCATATTACTGGGGAGGGAAAAGGGTATTGCGATATTACTTTTGGCAAGGAAAGCAAGAAATCGCTTATCATAAATATACAGTATAATATTTTCGCACCTATTATCTATATGTTGCTCGTTGCAACAGTATTGCAGAATATAGGGCAGGAAGAACTGGCGTATAAAGCAGTCTACATTGTGCCGTGTTATTATCTCGTCAGATGGGTTATGATTACGGTCATTGCGGGAAAATATCAATTGTTTAATATAAAATATGAATGCATATCAGTGATTCCGGGTGTGTTACTCGCTTTTTTCATTCAAAGGATATTGATTTTGTCAGGGAAGGAAATATTTCCCACAGTGGAAGAATTTCGAACACAGTTATGGTTGGTGTTTTTTGCTATGGCATATCAATTTTGCGTTAGGTCATTGGGAAAATCTGATGCCATCCGGCAGAACCGGGTTTGTACGAAGCAGATGAAGCAAAAGTATATCCTTGATAAGTATGAATTATTCCAAAGGAAATATGGTACGATCATACAGGCTGAAGCACCGGGGGATTATTTGCAGCGTGTGATTTATGCAATTATGATCTATGAGAACTTTAATAGACCTACGACTCAAAGGTGGTGTGAAAATGTGTTGTTTTGTCTGGGGCGAAGACCGATGACGTTAGGAATTATGCAGGTGTCTACCACAAAATTCATACACAATGCAGAGAGTGTTGAATTGGGATGTCGAAAAATTAAAGAGTCATTTCAAGAGTATGTAAAAATTGCAAAAAAAGAAAATTATCAGGGATACTATTTTGGAGCCGGAGAACCTGAATTGTGCCTGGAAAAAATATGTGAGGATTACAATAAGGCCGAGGATTACGTAGATGCAATAAAAGCCATTTTTTATATGTTGCCGGATCCGGAATATGGTGAATATGATGAGGCCCGTCAGCTATTAGAAACAGAAGAACAGCAGGAGGCGGGGGAAACATCGGACTTCGTTCGGGCTTACGGAATGGAAGATTTGACGGAAAAACTGGGGAAATATGAGCATATTATCTTGCAAGACGATTATTATCTTAGGGTGTTAGATACAGAATCTCCTTATGTTTCTTGTTATTCAGAAGACGAATGTACAGTTTATTGCATCAATGGAATCGAAAACTTGACGATTACCGGAGAAGATGCCATGTTTTACATGGGCGCCGGTGATTATTTTGTGTTCAGAAATTGTAGGAACATTACAGTGCAAAATGTTGGATTTATTCGCCAGGCCGATCAGGAGAAAACAGCCGCACCGATATTACAGTTAGAGAATTGCGAGGATATCAGACTGGAAGCGGTAGAATTGATGGGAAGGAGCGGAGCTGCATTAAGATTAAGGCATTGTGAGCGTGTCAGAATGAAAAATATGCGGATTCACGATTGCCGGGAAGGGGCAATCATTATGGAAGAAACAGAGACAATTATGGAAAACTCTCAACTGAGAAGAATCCGGGTAGAGGGAAAAACGGAGATTATTTCGATAAAATCGAGTATTGTTAAATTTCAGGAACTAATATTTTACAAGGATAGTACGCAAGGCTGCTTGATAGGAAATGATAATAGCAGAGTAGAAGGCGAAGAATTTATTATACAAGAATGTGACTATGCGGATATTTGTAATCAAAAGATGATAGGGTATGGACAGGTGTAGCATGCTTGTTTGATCTTAGATAAAAGGTAGTTGCGAGAAAAATGTGAGAGGGGATAAAAGATGCTGGAAAATACAACAAACATTAGTATTGAACAATTAGTAGAGATAGTAGGAGTCACTACAGGAAGTGTCATTGCGGTTGGCAAAGGAATTTTATCTTTTTGTGAGTTAATATCTTCGTATAATATAGAAATTGGATTAATGACAAAAAAGGAACAATGGAAATTTCGAATAACTAATTTAGCTATGTTAGCATTTTCCATTTGGTTGTTAAATGTATTGTTTTGTTTTGTATGTTCGGATGAGAGAGTAATTTACGTTGTATTTTTATGCTGTATAATTATTTTTTTAATTTGGGGAATTAGCTGTTTCCTCCTTGCAGTCATGTGGCTGCTAAATAAAAGAAAGATTGTTTTAATAAATACTAATGTCGAAGGCTATGTTAGGGCGCTATGCTTTGTAGCATTTCTACTTTTTGGGATAACCTTTAACGACTGCTTAGTGTTCTATGGGACGGAAAAGTATAATGTATGGATTGGCAGTTTTTTAATGACGGTATTGATAATGGAAATGTTTATATGGTTGGCTGATTTCAGCAACCAATCAGGAATAGCAAAAATATGCTATTATGATTTAGCACTCAAAAAAAATATATTTGTATTTTTCCGTTATGATGAAGATTCATTTATGTGCGGTAATGCATCAAAAATGAATGAGTGTGATGAAAATTATCTGGTTCCCTATAAAAGAATACAAGAAGCAAAGTTATTACCCATATCACGGGATATTAAGCAGGAGTTGCATGTGAATTGTCGACGTGTAATAATTCAAACATCAAATGTCGATTATGAACTGGAAAAGATATTAAATAAAGTAAAAGATGCATTGAAAAATCAAAATATAACACAAGGAAAAATTGATGAAACCTATATATACATAAAACCTTCAGATAAAAAAGCATATTATGTAACACCTGATGAAGTGACAGATTCGGTGGAATTGTAAGATTACTTACAATGAAGATACGTAGCTTTTAAATTCTCGGCGAATTGCAAAATTCCGGCGTTTATAGCTTATATAATATTGGGAGTTGGACTGTTCTGACAGTGGCAGTTCGGATAGCAGCTCTGGTGAAGATATCTTTTGCTTGATTTATTTGCAAAGCTTTGTATAATAAAAATAAAAAACTTAAATTTAAACAACACACAAAATAAAAACCAAAATCAGAAAATAATTAATCAAATTTAAACACAACTTATCGAAAACATAACAACTTGAAAAAATCACATGAACTTACTTATTTCTGTCACTGTTAACCCGTAACAATTTTCTGAAAGGTGGTGCTTCTTATGGAGGCAATTTTGGGAGTTGTTTTTGCATTGGTTTTATCTGCTTTGATCATTATTGGTGTTATAACCATTTTACATAAATGCTTAAAGGATAAACGACATGATGTAAAAATAAAAACAAAATACTTCGATATTGAAATAACTCAGCATGAGTAATATATAGTATAAGGGCAGTTATAGACCGTAAAGGTTTGTAACTGTCCTTTTTTAGTGTATGGGCTTTAGCCTGTCGAACATATTGGTTGCCCTATGTATCTACGATAATGATTATAACGGCACTTTTATGAGCAGCGAGATCTTCACTCCGAAATCCAGGTTCGCAATCCTTTGTGTTTTCTGATATAATATAATTGCAGTACAATAAACGAGAGACGAGGAAACAGAATGTCCAATAATTGTCAAATACCTACTCCAATTCAATATGTTAAGACGATGTTGGATTATGCAGGGTATCAAAAGGGTTTATATGGGAAAAAAATATTGGAGAATTCTTGCGGAGAAGGAAATGTTCTATGTGAGATTGCAAGAAGATATGTCAAGGATTAGATGCTGTGCTGGGAAAACTGGACAAACTGCTAAATAAATGATTTAGAGGTTAATAAGAGTGAGAACACACGGAGATAAAATAGTTACGAGAAGATCCGTTGTAGAAAAGCGGACTCCTTATGGTGAATACTTGGATATTTTAAGAGAAGATTTTGCGGGTATTTGCGGATATTGTGGAAAAAGCGAATATGTTACAAAAAATGCATTTGAGATAGATCATTTTATTCCAAGGAAATATGCACCGGAGTTAGAAGAGGATTATGCGAACCTGGTATATTCATGCTATGAATGCAATAGAAAAAAGGCATCAAAATGGCCATCTAAAGATAAAAACAGACAATTTCTTGATGGCATTGGTTTTGTAGATCCTGTTTCCGAAGAATATGATGTGCATATGGAGCGTGATCCGCAAGGGAACATCATTGGAAAGACCGCAGCGGGACGATATATGGTTCAAGCAGGCTTTGAATTTGATAAGAGACCAATGCGGGAAATTTATAAAGTAATGCAGCTGATTGACAAAAAGCAACAGTTACGTAAAAAAATGCAAAATGTGTCAGCTGATGAATTGCATGAATACATAGAAGTGGACCAACTATTAGAGCAACTTCAGCAAACACTGTTTGCAAAGAAAGAATAGTGACACATCGGTGACTGCAAACCGGGAAAATATAAGACATTTCTAAAAAATGAATACTTGGATTTTTAAACTTAAATTAGGATAAAATCGGTGGGAAAATGAGAAAAGTACAGGATATAATTTTAAAGTTAATTGCGGTAATGGGAATTTGCTTTTTTACTGCGTTAACGATTGGAGCAATAGGTACCGGCAGAAAGTTAGCTCCTTTCTCGGAAACGGTTTCGACAGTTAGTGACAACTGGATAAAAGCAGTTGGAATTGTGGCGGGATGCATAGTAATTATAGGAATCATCTGGAAATATAGTTCCCGGGTATACATTCGACATATACGAATTGCAGCAGCGGTAATTGCAATTTTTTCTGCGGCTGGGATAATAACTATGGCATTAAATGCCGAGTATGTCCCTATGGCAGATCAGGAATATGTATATATTGTCTTGAAGAATCTTTTTACAGGAAATTACACAGAATTACAGGAGTATTGGTATTACAATGTATATCCCTATCAGCTTGGAGTAGGGGCTATTTACTTGTTGCCAGCACGAATTTTCGGCAATTGCAATATTATAACTTTGCAGTGTTTTCAAGCGATTTGTGGTGGAATAACAATTTTTGCAGGGAATGAAATTGCATGGAAGTTGTTTCATAAAGAAAAGCTGTGCATTTCCTATTTATTGCTTGTCCTATGCTATGTTCCAATGCATTTATATGGACTTTTTATTTATGGTGAAATGATTGGATTGTGCTTTTTGGAACTTGCAATTTTGTGCTTGTTGGTACTGCAGGAGCATGAACAATGGACACTATGGAAAAAGATTTTCGTATATATTGCAATGATCAGCAGTATGATTGTGTCCTATACAGCGAGAAAAGCATTAATTATTGTATGGATTGCTGTCCTGGGTATTCAATTTTTACGTGCTCTAAAGGGGAATCGTAAAAGTTTTATGATTAGTTTTTTCTGTGTGCTTTTGATGATACTTGGACAAAAAACAGTTATTCAATGCGTAGAACATCAGGCAGAAATCCAATTATCGGAAGGAGTTCCGGTAATATCTGTGATTGCAATGGGATTTCAGGATGAGGATCCAAACCATACAGGGAGTGGAACATATAATGCATATCAAATAAATCTCTTTTGGGAAAATAATTTTGATGTAGATAAGTGTAAGGAACTTTCTATTTTAAATATAAAGCAGTCCATTGTCAGATGGATGCGAGATCCTATAGGAGCATTAGAATTTTTTTGCGATAAAACAGCAGTTCAATGGTTGGAACCTACCTATGGATCTTTTTTATTTACATCAAATATGACGACTTCGTCGAAATGGATGAAGGCTTTTTACTCAGATAGGGGATATCAGATATTCTATGAAATTATGAATCAGCTGCAAAATGTTATTTATATTGGAGTATTATTTTATTATATTTATCTGGCAAAGCATAAAAGACAGGAATGGGAATATTTTTTAGGATTGGTTCTGATAGGAGAGGTTTTATTCAGTCTGTTGTGGGAAGCTAAGAGCAGATACGTGTTTCCCTATATAGTGATTGTGCTGCCGGCTGCGGCCATGGGGTATTGGTATTTATGTAATTGTATAGGTAAATATCTCAAACCTCGCACTTGAATAAGTGCCTATGCACCGTAAAAATTCAATAATAACTGGCATAAATATAGCATGAAACTAGAAATTACCCGGGAGCAATATGTTAGGATCATAGAAAAGATAATACAGGATTTCCCGAAGGAACTCAAAAAAAGTCTAAAAAATTTGAGTTCTTTAAAGGAACTCAAATAGGAACTCAAATAGGAACTCAAATTTTTGAGTTCTTTTTTGAGTTGTTATTTTCCTAAAACATTTGGATACCTTGAAATCAGTTATCTGAAATGTTATATTGAATCATAACAAACGCTTAAAAAATAAAGAGAAAAGTGATTATTATCCGGTAGGATGGGAGACATGCAGACCATGACAGAACAGAAGAAAAGGTATACGATCCTGGGCATATTTGTGGCAATGTTCCTTTTTGGAGCTTTTTTCCTGCGGGAGACAGGTGTTTATTTTGATGAAAATCAGGAAGAAAGAATTCTGTATATGAATATCTTGCAGTATGGTGAGACCTTACGGATCCCGAAGCTCACGAACTGGTTTCAATGGAAGGAAGAATATCATCCGATCTGCGTAGAAGCGGACAAGGATCATGGCAGTGCTCCGTATTATCTGTGTGGATTGCTGTTAATGAAGCTGGATCAGCATCCGGATGCTGTCAGGCTGCAGAGTGAGGTATGGCATGCGTATACGTATGCGCTGTTTTTCCTGGGTGTGATTTATATGTATCGGTTGTTGTGGGAGCTGTTCCGGGACAGGAGGACGGCACTGCTGGGAACACTTATGCTGTTTCTGACACCGAGGATATTTGCGGATGGATTATACAACAATAAAGATTCCGTATTGATGTCCCTGATCATTGTGATGTTATTTTACGGAATCCGCTTTTTGGAGCGTAAGGATTTCAAAAATGCATGTCTGCTGGGAATCTGTGCCGGATTCTGCGGGAATCTGAAGATCAGCGGGATCTATGTTTTTGCAATGATTGGCGGCTTTTATCTGCTGATCCTGACGAAAGAGAAAAAGTGGAGCGGGAAAACTTTTTTCGTGGGATTTACGGCAGCAGTTGTCGGTTTCCTGAGTTATTTGACATTAACTCCCGCTATCTGGGGACAGGGATTTCATTTGTGGGAATTTCTGATGTGGAACCTTTCAAACAGTACGGAATATTCCAGAATGGACGGTAAGGTATTGTTTGACGGAACATGGTATGTGCATTCCACGAATCCTCTGCCATGGTATTATCTGCCGAAACTGATCGCCCTGACGATTCCGGTCTATCTCAGTGTTCTGCTGTGGAGCAGTATCGGCATCTGGATCTCTAAAGGCAGAAAGCATCAATGGGATTTCGCGGATCGTAGCTATCCGCTGTTCGCACTGACCTCCGGGATTCCGGTGCTGGTAGCAATGCTGTGCGATCCGAATCTGTACAACGGGTGGCGGCATATGTATTTTATCTATGGACCGATGATCGTGATGATGGCTTATGCAGTGAGATACCTGTTGCAGCAACCGGAAATCCGGGCGAGAAGGATTGCAACTGCTATGCTGGTGGTGTTCATAGGATGTAACGGAGTGGGAATTGCACTGACGGGGCAGAGTTCCAGCGCTTATACGAATATTTTGGCAGGTGGTGATGCCTGTGGACGGTACGAGATGGATTATTATGGTGTGACGGCGAAGAAGATTCTCAAAAGCCTTGTGGACCGGTATGGTGAGATCTGGATCAGATCGGACGGCTGTGGAGCCACGATTGTGAATTATTATGTGTTGCCGGCAGAATACCGGGAGAAGATCCGGCTGGTGTCTTCACAGGAGGAGATACAGGCTGCCGTGGACCAGGGGAAACTGGTACTTGGATGTGTGAATCCGAGTTATGATATCCTGCCGGAGGGGGAGGATGTCGTGTGGCTGGAAGATTGGAAGGCCTGGGGCAATACCTATATGAAGATTCGCAAATATTAAATAATGTGGTATGATGAGATAGTAAAAAGCAGAGAGGACAAGCTATGAATATTATACTTTTGTCAGGTGGATCCGGGCAGCGTCTGTGGCCTTTGTCCAATGAGATAAGATCCAAACAGTTTATTAAGATATTTCATACGGCAGACGGCGGTCTGGAATCCATGGTGCAGCGGGTATGCCGTCAGATACGGGAAGTAGACCCGGAGGCACAGGTGACGATCGCCACTTCCAAGTCCCAGGTGTCAGCTATTTACAGTCAGCTGGGGCAGGACGTAGGGGTCAGCGTGGAACCCTGCAGACGGGACACTTTCCCGGCAATCGTACTGTCCGTGGCATACCTGAAGGATGTGCTGGGGGTAGCGGAAGACGAACCGATCGTGATCTGTCCGGTGGATCCTTATGTGGAGACGGCTTATTTTCAGGCGCTGCAGGCATTGTGCGATCGCGCGGGAGCGTCTGAGGCGAATCTTGTGCTCATGGGGATCGAACCCACGTATCCCAGCGAAAAATACGGTTATATCATACCGGAGACGGCGGACGATCTGAGCCGTGTAACGATGTTCCGGGAGAAACCGACGAAAGAAGCCGCAGAGGAATATATTGCAAAAGGTGCTCTGTGGAACGGCGGTGTGTTTGCTTTCCGGTTAGGCTATGTGCTGAAACGCGCCCATGAACTCATAGATTTTACGGATTATGAAGACTTATTTCAGAAGTATGATACGTTGCAGAAGATCAGCTTTGACTATGCCGTGGTGGAAAAAGAGCCTGCCATAGAAGTGATGCGCTTCGCAGGGACCTGGAAGGACCTGGGTACCTGGAATACGCTGACGGAGGCCATGGACAGTCAGTGTGTCGGACAGGGGGTCCTGAACGACACCTGTGAAAATGTGCATGTGGTGAATGAACTGAATGTACCGATTCTGTGCATGGGATTGAAAAATATGGTCGTGGCGGCCAGTCCGGAGGGAATCCTGGTATCGGATAAGGAGCAGTCGAGCTATATCAAACCTTACGTGAATCAATTTGTTCAGCGGGTAATGTTCGCCGAAAAGTCCTGGGGGAGCTTCCGCGTTCTGGATGTGAAGGATCACAGCATGACGATCAAGGTGACATTGAATCCGGGACATGGGATGAATTATCACAGTCATGATTTCCGCGATGAAGTATGGACGATCATTGCCGGAGAAGGCAGGGCGATTCTGGACGGTGTGGAGCGGCCGGTGAAGCCGGGCGATGTCCTGACTATGCAAGCAGGCTGTAAGCATACGATCCTTGCGGATACGGAACTGCAGGTGATTGAAGTGCAGATCGGTGCAGAGATCAGCGTGGATGATAAGCACAAGTATGAATACCGGAAGGATTAAATATTACGATGACTATGACTGCGAAGAAGAAAAAAATACTGTTCTGGTCTGTGTTGATGCTGGCGATCATTCTGCGGTGTATCCGGTTTGGCTCAGTGCCGGATGGGATCAACCAGGATGAAGCCATGGGAGCCATGGATGCATGGGCATTATCAAAATACGGTACCGACCGCTACGGCACGTTTGTGCCGGTTCATTTTGAGGCCTGGAAATACAGTCAGATGAGTGTTCTGCTATCCTATTGTATGGTCCCGTTTATCAAGGTGTTTGGTTTTAGCACAGTGACGGTGAGACTGCCGATGCTGCTGGTATCCTGTGGGGCGGTTGCACTGGTATATTTGGTGTCGGAAAAGCTGTTTGATGAGAGGATTGCGCTAGTAGCGATGGCGCTGACGGCGGTGAATCCCTGGCAGTTCATGCAGAGCCGCTGGTCGTTGGACTGCAACCTGTTCCCACATGTATTCTTATTGGCATTTTATTTGTTACTGTTGGGACTGGAGAAAAGACGGTATTTGTATTTGTCCATGATCTTTTTCGGTCTGACATTTTATTGTTATGGAATAGCGGCGTACTCCGTCACGGCATTTTTGTTTGTGTTTTTTATATGGTGTCTGTGGAAAAAGCAGCTGAAATTCCGGGAGGGGCTGCTGTGTGCGGTAATATTTACGCTGGTGGCTTTGCCGGAGGTGATCGTGCTGGCGATCAATGCGTTGCATTATGGCAAAAGCATTGAAATGCCTTTTTTCACGATGCAATTTTTCCCGGATAGTATCAGAAGTGCAGACATACTGTTTTTGAATTTTTCCTTTGCACAGCTGGGCAGGAATGCCTGGGCATTATTCAGCAGGGTGTTCCTGCAGCTGCCGGACATTTTCTTTAATTCGATTCCGGCGTTCGGACCCTTATATCATGTGTCGATACCGTTTGTATTGATCGGGATCATTGTATTTACGATTCGCCTTTTTAAGGAGAAACAGATCGAAAAACAGACGCAGATGCTGGCTCTGTGGGGATTCCTCATTACCGGGATCTGGGTGGGCCTGATCACTTATGAGGTGAACATCAACCGGGTCAACATCATCTTCTATCCTTTACTCCTGCTATGCGCCTATGGCATCGATCTGGCAGCGGCAAGATGGAAAAAGCTCCTGCCGGTGATCGCGGCGGCCTATGGTGTCAGCAGTGTCTTATTTTTCACGGTATATTTTACAAGCTATGCCGAAGAGAGCAGATACTATTATAATAAGGACTTCCTGAATGCGGTGACGGAAGCGGACGGCATGGAGGAGTACGACAGACTGTATATTACAGGGAATCTCGGATGGCAGTTCAATCAGTCTGCGGCAGAGATCCTGACCCAGTATGCCTGCAGGACAGATGCACTGTATTATCAGGGGAAGCTCGACAGTCCGGATGGGCGTAAGTCTCTTCCGTATGCGGAACGCTATCATTATGTCTATCCGGAAAAGTTGGGCAATGAGCTGGCTGAGATCGCAGGAGATGGGTTGTTGATGCTCCACAGACAGGATCTGGAGTATCTTGATCTTCCTTATCATGTGATCGACACGGTGGGAGAGTATTTCCTGCTCACGGTAGACAAGGATTGAGAGGACGGAGTATGTAATTAACGAGAATGATCCAGTGTTGCGATCAGGGCGGTTCCGAAGAGGAATCGTCCTTCTTCGTTAAGGTGTACGGCATCTGCCAGATAGTCGGCAGCGTTATCCGCTGTGACGCCTAACCGGTGGTAGGTATCGTAGAAGGGAACGCCCATTTGGTCTGCCACATCAGCGGCGCCCTGCACATAAGCTGTCAGCGTACTGCCTGCCTCGCCGTGAAGCTCTGTACCGTTTTCAAAAAGGGTAATATAATTCGGAGCTGCTAACAGGATAAGCGCATCGGGATAGGCTTCCTGTAAGCTGCGGATTCCTGTTCGGAGTGCGCCGCAGTAGGTCACTGTGTCGTAAGGATCTTCCGGATCATCCACGGCATAGCCGGAAAAGTAATCATTCAGCCCATAATTGATCACAAAGCATAATCTGCGCCCCCGGTGATCGTCATTCAGATAAGCTTCCAGGGAGGTACGATAGACAGTGTCTTCCCTCAGAACAGTGGGATCCTGTTTCAGAAAGGTATCGACGGCGATGACAAAGCTCATGGCAGCTGCAGGATCGTCGGTAGCAGGATCCTTGGAGGCAGTAGCTCCGCCCTGGGCACAGTTGTACACATGTGCGCCCGAAAAACCATTGACGACACCGGGGATGGAAAAACTTCCGGTGTAGTTGCCGATGACGCTGTCACCGAAAAAGACAACAGACAGATCGGACAGATCGGGATATACCGTAGGAGCTTCTTTTTCTTCCGCTATCATATCATTCAGCATGGATTCCAGGGTATCCACATTTCCCGGTGTAATGACCATGGCTCCGTCACAGAAAGTGAACATGATCAGTTTCTGTGCTACCGTATCATTATAATGCAAGTCATCCAGATAGTTCCCCGGATTGTTGATCAGCCAATGGGTTGCTCCCGGAAAGTACATGGTAACATTGGAATACCCGTTGAGAGTGGAGACGAGGGACTTACAGGTCGTCATCCACAGCGTTCTGGTCTCATCGGTCTGAGCAAGCCAGTATTGCATGGAAGGTGCGGGATACAGAATCTCGAAGCTGACCTCGGGATGTGCCTCCACATAGGGCAGCAGGTATTGGTTCAAATCCCTGTTCCAGTGGCGCAGCTGTTTATTGCTGTGCTTCCAGAGGGCCAGCGGATCCAGACCCAGATAGATATTGGTGATCCCGCTGCTGTCCGAAAATGCTGTGTCTAAATAGTCTGCAACATCATGCAGACTCTTGGCAGTATTTTCGCATTTGATGATCGTAAGGCCACGGAATGTGGAGAAATCTTCTTCGTGAAATACTTCAGGACTGTACATGGACAGAAAAATACCCTCATAGGATTCTGATCGCATCCGTTGCAGATCAGAGTAATAGCTGTCTGAATGATGGGAAGAAACAGAACGGATAATGATAAATATGATCAGGCAGATGATGAGCAGTAAGGTAACGGCGATCATCCGGAATGCCGACTTTTTATTATGCATGGCAGACTCCTTTGGGGCAATAGGTATGAAAGACAACGCTCATTATATCATTTTCCCCGGGAACAGACAACAGATAGTGCAAAGTTTTCCGGTGTTATGCCGCAACTCGGAATGTTGTCTTTCCGTAGGAGTTATGATAGAATGTAACTATTCAGTGCCAAGGTGATTCTGCCAATGAGGTCCTGAATGGTTACAGCAATACAAACTGTTTGGAAATGAGGAAAAAAATAATGGAAAATAAAGAAGAACTGGCTATTTTTGGAGGAAAACCTGTACGAGAGAATAAAATTTTCTACGGACGGCAATATATTGACCAGGCAGATGTGGACGCGGTGGCAGCAGTCATGACCAGCGACTACATTACCTGCGGACCTAAGGTGAAGGAGCTGGAGCAGCATCTGTGTGAACTGACCCATGCAAAATACGCAGTGGTGGTATGTAACGGTACCGCCGCACTGCATCTGGCGGCGCTGGCAGCAGGCTTCGGTGAGGGAGATGAGGTTATCGTAAGCTCGATCACTTTTGCTGCATCCTCCAACTGTGTATTATATGCGGGAGCGAAGCCTGTTTTCGCAGATATTGATCCGGAGACCTACAATATCGATCCGGCGTCCATCCGCAAGCTGATCACACCCAGGACGAAAGCGATCGTTGCGGTAGATTTCACCGGTCAGGCAGTGGAGCTGGATGAGATCCGGGAGATCTGTAAGGAGCACGATCTGATCCTGATCGAGGATGCCGCGCATGCCATCGGCACGAAATATAAGGGCCAGCCTGTGGGAAGCCTGGCAGATATGACCTGCTTCAGCTTCCATCCGGTCAAGACGGTGACCGGCGGAGAAGGTGGCGCCATCACTACTAATGATGAGAAGCTGTATCGTCATCTGATGCGGCTGCGTACCCACGGCATTACGAGGGACCCGGAAGAAATGGTACATCCCACCGATGCGCTGTGGTACAACGAGCAGGTAGAGCTGGGCTTCAATTATCGTATGACGGATTTCCAGGCGGCACTGTTATTGAGCCAGCTGAAGAAGCTCCCTGCATTTGAACAGCGTAGAAAAGAAATCCATAAGCGTTATAATGAAGCGTTCGGCAAAATGCCGGAACTGATCCTGCAGAAAGAGATCCCGGAGTCTGACACGACCTGGCATCTGTATGTGCTGCATCTGAATCTGGAGAACCTGAACTGCGACAGAAGGCAGTTTTTCGATGCGCTGTATGCGGAAAATACCTGCCCTCAGGTGCATTACCTGCCGGTCTACTGGCATTCCTATTATGAGAAGCTGGGATATCAGAAGGGACTGTGCCCCAATGCGGAGAAGTATTACAACGAGGTGATGAGTATTCCTCTGTATTACGGATTGACGGATGACGATGTGGAAGATGTGATCCATGCAGTGAAAAAGGTGGTAGCTTATTACACGAAGCTGAAATAAGATCCGAAAATACCCGTAGCAGTGCCGGAACACGGGAAATGCCCATAGCTGTGCCGGATCATGGGAAATAGCGGAATGAATCAGAAAGTGGCAGGGAACGGTATTTTGAAAGAAAATAAGAAAAATTGGATAGAAATTCCGGTGTTTGCTGCACTGGTAGCCATCGCATCGGCAGTTACGTTCTGGCTGTTTTACCAGCAGTGTGTGGAAAGCATGCTGGGAACGGGACTGTATCATTCTGATATGAAGGCATATATTCTGGAGATGCAGGGACTGGACAGCGGTTACAGCTTCCCTTACCCGGTTTTGTTCAAGCTGGCGGCGACGATCCATCTGGTGACCGCCTCCTTTACCGGCGGAGCGGAGTTGGCCATGGCACTGGCCACGATGCTGTTAAACAGCGGAGCAATGATCGCTCTGAAGGTGATGCTGGACAAGCATGTGGGAGCAAAACTGCAGGAGGCTATGCCCGGAAAACCTTGGCTTCCGGGGATCCTCACTGGAACGGCAGCGGTATCCCTGTTTTTTGTGTCGATGGTGTATCCGCCGACAGGGATTTATCTCCCCGGTATCAAATACAAATATCTCGGGGTATTTACGCCGAATCCATTCCACAATGCTACCTATATGGCGGCACGGCCGTTCGCAATTCTTGCATTTTTTAAGTATGGTGAATTGCTGCCGGTGTATGAGCAGCCAAATGCGGTCAGAGAGTATAAGAGAGATTATATTCTGTTTGCAATATATCTGCTGCTGGCGACCATGACGAAACCCAGTTTTACCATAGTGCTGGTCGGTGCTGCGGGGATTTTGATGCTGTGGAGAATGTTCCGCAGCAGATTCCGGAATTTTGTCCCCACGGTGTGGCTTGGAGTATGTTTTATCCCGACTTTTATGGATCTGCTCTACCAGTTCCGGGGAGTGTTCGTACCGCAGGAGGGACAGGAAGGCGGCATCGGATTTACTTTTGGCCATGTATGGGCGCAGTATTGCGGCAATCTGCCCCTGGCTATCGGACTGGCCATCGGATTCCCGATCCTGGTACTTCTGCTGAACTACAAGGAACTGCACAAGGACAGCATCTACCGTTTTTCCTGGCAGGTGTATGTGATGAGCTTCCTCATGGCATTCTTCCTGTATGAAAAAGGATTCCGGGAGATGGACTTCAATTTCTCCTGGGGCTACATGTACGGAATCTTCTTCGCATTTGTGGGAGCACTGCTGGTACTGCTCCGCGCGACAGCGAATGCCGACACCCGGAAGAGAAGGATTGTCGTAGCAGTACAGTGGCTGGCTTACCTGTGGCACCTTGTATGCGGAGTGTATTATTTTTGGGGATTTTTACAGGGAGCAATGTATTATTGATGTGAGTTGAGAGTTAGTTGAATACCGCCCGGATGACTTTGTTGTCTTCCCGGGTGGTATTTTTGTTTTGATGTTCCGATCTTTATTGTCTGAAATCTATTTAGTGCTGTATAAGCAGTAAGTTTGAAGTGATTTTCTTTTACAGTGACTGATATTTACTGCCGGAATGGAAGCATCCTATGCCGAAGCAGTAATTTTTAGAGCGTTTTCATGGATTCTTCCATAAAAATACTGCTTGGATTTCTAAAAACACTTTCCGGGCAGTATTTATACTTGCTTTGCTAACGTAGGGTTGCCAACGACTAGATGAACTCTTTCTGTACCCTTCATCCGCCTCAGCGTGAATAGTTTAAGGGTATGAGAAGCTTGTTTCGTTACTGATACCCACGCTGTGGAAAGATTGAGGGTATGAGAAGCTTGTTTTGTTGCAGATACCCACGCTGTGGAAAGATTGAGGGTATGAGAAGCTTGTTTTGTTGCAGATACCCACGCTGTGGAAAGATTGAGGGTATGAGAAGCTTGTTTTGTTGCAGATA
>ERZ859923.113-NODE-113-length-60056-cov-6.831653_pt1 | contig 60056 bp, 53 predicted proteins | sample MGYA00510116_ERZ859923 | MGnify/ENA primary metagenome ERZ859923 (study PRJEB30046, sample SAMN00715168) | human gut metagenome | study: EMG produced TPA metagenomics assembly of the A metagenome-wide association study of gut microbiota in type 2... | reverse complement strand
CTACACCCGCATATTTAATTGTTCACAAGTCGGGGTGACAGGATTCGAACCTGCGACCTCCTGGTCCCAAACCAGGCGCTCTAGCCAAGCTGAGCCACACCCCGATATGAACTTTTAATATTGAAAAGCAAGTTTCTTAAGTGCTTGTCTTTTCCGTCTCATCCGTGACGCAAGAGTTATTATATAGGACTCAAACATAAATGTCAACACTTTTTTTTATATTTTTTCAAAAAAATTTATTTTTCTTATAAATACTCTATTTCATAGTGCGCCACACCTTTTTTATCTATGTCCATCAGAATATACGAAGGGCGCTTTCCCTCCTGTCGCGGATAGGAAATACTACCGGGATTCATGACAACAATCCCGTCACCATATTCGATCAGCGGAATATGGGTATGTCCGAACATTGCAACATCCGCTCCACGCGCTAAAGCCTCGCGCTTTAAATCCTCAATCCCGGAACCGACATAGTAATAATGCCCATGTGTCATAAACACACGGTAATTTCCTACCATGATCTCCTTTTCACGCGGCAAAGAAGAGAAAAAATCATTATTCCCCGCAACGATTTCAAGCGGACAGCCGCAGAGTTCCCCTATATAATCCTCATATCCTTCTGCATCTCCAAGATGGATCACAAGATCCACCGGGGAAACTCTCTCTAAAACAACTTTTAAATTTTCATGTTTTTTATGTGTATCGCTAATAACCAGTACTCTCATAAGGCTACCTGCCCCATCCTATGTATTTCCAATCCCCATTCTTTATACATTAGATTCCATACTGATTCAGTTTTTCCTTCATGGCACGCAATGCCTTACCCCTGTGACTGATCTGATTTTTCTGTTCTTCCGTAAGTTCTGCCGTAGAACACCCGAACTCGTCCACGTAAAAAATCGGATCATATCCAAACCCATTACTTCCTGCCGGCTTTTCTCCGATATATCCTTCAATCGTTTCTCTCGTAACAAGCACATCTCCATTTGGCATTGCAGCCGCAATAGCGCAGACAAACCGTGCTGTACGTTTTTCCTTCGGCACACCCTTTAATCTGTCTAAAATAGCCTGATTTTTGATCGTATAAGACGTATTTTCCCCCATATAGCGGGCAGAATACACTCCCGGTTCCTTGTTCAGATAATCCACTTCAAGTCCGGAATCATCTGCAAGAACGATATCTTTGGTAAACTGTGCAACTGTCTGCGCCTTGATTTTGGCATTTTCCTCAAACGTTGTTCCGTCCTCTACAATATCTGCCTTAATTCCGGCTTCTTTCATTGAAAGGATCTCTGCATCCATATCCCCTAAAATTTCTCTGATTTCTTTCATTTTACCGGCATTTCCGGTTGCAAAAATAATTCTGTTCATATCACTTCTCCATTTCACACTATTCTCTATTCCTGCGCTGCCCTCAAGCGCATCTCAAGTTTGTGCGTAATCACAAATCTTGCATGTGAAAAATGCATTTTTCACATTAATAGCCTTCTTCAAATGCACGCAGTATTGCATGATAAATGCCAAGTGCTGCTTCCTTCTGATAATCCTCCGAACGCAGCAGATCAAGCTCCTCCTGATTCGTCATAAAACCAACTTCAATCAGCGCAACCGGAACTTCACTTGTCCTTATGATATAGATACTGTCTCCCTCAACAAGCCCCCGGTTTCTGCTATTAAGCTGTCCTGTCACTTCCTCTAAACAGATCTGCGCAAAACGTTTGCTTCCAAGTTCACTCGCATCAGATTCATTATACATGACTGCCGTACCATGTGCAGAGGACATTCTTCCACTGTTTGTGGAGTTGTTATGTACACTGATAAATAGATCGGCATCCGACTTATTTGCAAGCTGCACCCTCTGATCAAAAGTAGGGTTGCTGTCATCTGTTCTGGTGTAATAAACACCAATATTGTGATCATCTTCATCAAGTATCTTTTTTAACTGGAGCACGATATCAAGGTCAATTTCTTTTTCATTGACTCCCTGCTTGTTTGCTCCCGGTGCACGTCCTCCGTGTCCCGCATCGATTACGACTACTTTATCATACACTTCCTGTGGTGTCAAAAAGTCAAAATAATAATATGCATTGTCATATTCTGTTTTTAATTCGTACACACGATCCATTACGATCTCTATCACACCATCCTCTCCCTTACTGGAATAGGAGAGTGTCGCAATGTGATTACTGCTTCCTGTGATCGGTCCATTTTCAAAATAAGAGCGGTCTGTCCCCGGAATACTGATCCTTATCGTCTGTGTCACATAATCATTTGTAAATTGGATATCAGATCCTGTTACACCTTCCGGCAATTTCAACTGCAACTGTCCGCCATGAACCTGTTCTGATGTATCTGCAGCAACAATTTCAAGATCTTTCATCTCTGTCTGGTTTTCCGCATATTCCTGCTCTGCTAAGCGTTCTTCCCTCGTTTCCACAGCCCATGTATGGATCTGGGGAAAAAAAGGAATTCCAATGCAGACTGCTGCCGTAAGTACCACAACAACTGCTGCCGCAAATTTTAATACTTTATCTTCCATGTAATAACTGCTTTCTATCGATTATCGCTGAATGCCTTGATACAGAGATTCGATTTTTCTACGGTATCAACACTCACCCATTTCGAACCATTTACACTGATATAACTCTCTCCATCATCTAAGTCTACATTTTCAGTCGCCTCATCCGCAGCATACTCAATTGCCATCGGATGTACAGATCCAGAGGTAATAATATGCAAAACAACTGCATAACGCTCCCCCGCATCCACTTCAATCCCCTGATTAAAGTCAACGGTATAATAACCTGCATTTCCCAGCTTACCGGATGCAACCGGGATCATCTTCTCCAAAGACGATTCATCCGCAAACTGACGCACAACATATAATTCATACTGCGAATCTTTTCCAGTTGCATAAAAAGATGCTGCCTTTAAGGTTTCATTTCCCTCTGCAGTAAAAACATTTGCCCCATAGATACTGTCTTTATTGTAACCAAGCTGACCAACCCAGCCGCACAGATCACTCTGATAAATATGATCATAATTATCTGTATTTTCTATATCCGTATAAACAACATTATGTGTTCCAATGTTTGTATCATAATAAGAGATATAAAAAAACCCGTTTTCTCCAAAATTATCGCCCCAACTGTTCTGACAGATAAAAGCTCCATCACCTTCAAGATCTGTATTAAAATTATCCTTTGAGTAAGAATCATCCCATCCGACGATCACAACATCATGGTTTGGCTTTTCCGTACCAATATAGCAGTAGGCATTCGTACTTTTATTATAATATGGAGAGGAAGACTGTGAGCTTCGCAGTGCATTATAAATGGATGTCTGCACTCCACCATACTTAAATACAGCTTCTTTTATTTTTTCGTAATCCTTGCTCTCGATGATCTGCATTTCCTGCACATGCTTTACTGCCGTAAGATTCTCATCCGTCTGGTTATCTCCATAAGGATCATCCTTTTCATAAACAGGTCCCTTCCATGCTGCAAGATATGCCATTCCCATGGTATATTCGCCACCATCATTCTGAGTCATATTAAATCCATTACACAGTGTCATATGATCCACTGAATACTGCGCGCTCTCCTCCGGCAGCAGCGATGATTCAAGTGCTCCTAATGCTGCAAATGACCAACAGGTTCCATAACTTCCCTGATTACGCACTTCCGCTGTCCGTTTTCTGTCCCTTAGATCATAACTGGTCGGCACGATCGATGCATCTGAATTATCTACAGCCTGTGCCTCATTTTCCTGCATATCCCAGCTATATGTATAATCCATATATTGTGACAGATCATTGAGACTGACATAATACTCGTTCTCTATCATGGTAAACGGAGATGTGATCTTTTCAATATCACCATTCACAGTAGCAGTTCCCTGATCCAGTGAAAAGGAAATATCACTGGAATGTTTTTCCACAACCAGCCTGTCCCCATCATAAATGTGTGCACTGCAGTTTAACGCATCCCGCAGAATGGAAACAGGCATCATAATGTCTAAATTATCATCCATATAAAATTTATATTTTTCATTGGTATACTGTTTATTGTCAATGATCACAGACAGCAGATTATCATTCACACTTGACGCGATCAGCGGATTCCAGGTTTCTGCTTCTAAACTTGCTCCCCGGAAACTGCCGATCTGCTCATATTCTCCACCGGGTATATTATATTTTATCAAAAAAGCAATCGCCACGATTCCACCAAAGGCAATAAATCTTTTCGAATAATGCATGAATCAGAATCTCCTTAATGAAAATTATCACGTTTTGGCGGTTTTGGTCCCATAAACTGATAAAAGTACGTCTTTAACATTCCGTTATAGATCTTACGGTTTTTATCCGCCTTCCGCCCTATGTAACGCTCTGTGTCCTCATAACTGGTGATCAGATACATCGACCATGCATCCAATCTCCGGTATGCCTCCCCGATCTGACTGTATAATTCCGGCAGATCCGCTTTATCTTCTAGGCGCTCTCCATATGGCGGATTTGTCACGATAAAACCATATTTCTTCGGATGGTGCAATTCTGCCACAGGTCTCTGCTGGAAATGGATCAGATGGTCAACTCCTGCACGGACAGCATTCTGTCTCGCCGCTTTTACCACATCACCGTCAATGTCATATCCCTGGATATCCACGGTAATATCATCATTGACCATATCCTGTGCTTCTTTCACACACTCATACCAGACTTTACGGTCTATGATATTTGTCCATTGCTCTGCTGTAAATTCACGATTCATTCCAGGTGCGATATTTGCAGCGATCATTGCCGCCTCTATCGGGAATGTTCCACTTCCGCAAAACGGATCTACAAGGATACGATCCGGTTTCCATGGCGTCAGCATCAGTAAGGACGCCGCAAGTGTCTCCGTCAGCGGTGCTTTGCTGGTCAAAGTACGATATCCCCTTTTATGCAGGGAATCCCCCGATGTATCAAGTGTTACCATGACTTCATCCTTTAACAGAAAAATACGCACCGGATACGGTGCTCCATCCTCAGCAAACCACTCTTTATGATATTGCTGCTTTAACCGCTCTACCATTGCTTTTTTCGCGATCGACTGAATATCAGACGGACTGAACAGTTTACTTTTGATAGAAGATGCCTTTTTTACCCAGAACTTACCATTTTCAGGAATATATTTTTCCCACCGAAGTGACTTGATTCCCTGAAATAATTCTTCAAATGTTTCCGCATGAAAACGCCCTACCTGAATTAAAACACGTTCTGCCGTGCGCAGGAAAATATTCGCCCGGCAGATTGCCTCCTCATCTCCGGTAAATGTGATTCTTCCGTCTTCTACTCTGTCTATCTCATAACCAAGATCATAAATCTCTCTTTTCAATACCGCCTCTAACCCGAAATGGCACGGTACCACAAGTTCATATGTTTTCATGAATTCTCCTTACTGTTTCTTTTACCTTAGTATTATATTATCCGTTCTAAAATACCCTGTCAATGTTAATCATAACCATTATATTGTCTGATCGCCCGCATTCCTCCAACAACTGTATACACCTCGTAACCGCATTTTGCAAGCTGCCTTGCTGCCAAAAGGCTCGTACTACCATATTCGCAATAAACGACTAATGTTCTGGTTCTGTTAAAACGTCTCATCCATCCATTCATTTCCTCATATGGACAGCAATATGCACCCTTATAATGTTCTTCCCGGTAAACTTCTCTCTCCCTCACATCAAGCACCAGAGCATGCTTACCTAAAATGATCTGTTCCATCTCGCGTGGATGTATCGTAAAAAATGCCATAATACCTCCGAAATAAAAACAGATTACAAAGCGCTGCCCTGTAATCTGTTCTTCTGCAAATGTTTTCCTTACATTATATGCAGTTTTCGGTATCTGTGTTCTTATTTAGATACGTTAGAACCTGTGCTATTCTGACCGGATTTATTCTGTCCGTTACTGTTTGTTGATCTGTTCTGTTCGTTGCTGTTTGTTGCCTTGTTGGAAGACTTATTTTTTGAGCTGTTCTGCCCATAGCTATTTTCATAGCTGTCCTCGTAACTGTTTCTGCAATTAGATCCACTGTTTGTTTTGTCTGCGTTCTTTGCCATTTCTTCCTCCATTCCGGTGCCCTTTTGCACCTGCTTCCTGCAATTTGGATGGCATGTACTTTTAACTGCATACAATTTCTGTCATACACAATTTCAGTTACATGCACTTTGGATTGCATAAATATTATTGGAAGAAATGCTTTCAATTATACATACAGTTACATCATATAATATTCTAAATTATCTTTCAGTTCATCTGTGATCTTACCGCCCGCCTTCTGATATTTATCATAGACGCCATTGATGCGCTGAATTTTTTTCGTCATTAAAATATCATATCTCTGCCATGCATTCTGATACATTGGATTAGACTTTAACTCTTCTCTGATCTCCTTCGCAAATGGACAATATGTCACAAGGATCTCTCTTGAAACTTTATTTAAACGAAAACTTCCTTTTGACTCATATTTGATCCAGTTCTGATAATCTTTTACAAACACCTCACGGTAATTATTTTTTCCACGAAGCAGTGCACTTTTTATCTTTTCTTTTGCCTCAATCGAAAGATCATGATTCTTCTTGTAAAACTGAATATAATCACAATACTCTGCTGTCAGGGATTTATCACGGATATCATTCCAGTGAACACCCTGAATTTTGCGGCAGATCTCCCAGCGGTAACGTCCTGTCGTTTCAACCATCATATCATCAAGATCAACAGCTGTAAAAATAGGGAACATATATCTTGCCGGTGTATCACGTCTTACACCCGCAGTCTCCTGCCACATCATCGCTCTTGTTCCTGCATTCGGCATCAGAATAATATTCGGAAGTACTTCTTTCATGATCTCTTCACGATTGATTCCCTTATCCGGATCTGAAAATACAACACCTCTGTAAAATACAGAAAAATCGACCTTTCGCACTTTATTCATGGCATCCTCGATCTTCTGTGCTGTAACAAGCATCTTATCAACAGAATTGATCAGGTCATTCTCTCCTAAAATCGGACAAAATGTCGATACCCTGCCATAAGTAACGCGGTTTCCGGAAGTGAACATATTCTGTATCTCAAATTTTACCTTCATCTCACGGTTATTTGCATACTCCCGCATCTGTTTTTCGTTTACTTTTCCGGTTTTTTTCAGTTCAGCCAGATAGCCCGTATAATCCAGATCAAATTCATTCTTTGACGGCTCATTCTGACCATTATAAATCGTTTTTAACCACTCAAATATCGTAAAAATATGATCCGAGTTACAAACTTCTAAATGCTCTGTCAGATCATAAAGGATATTGGCATTGTCCTCACCCACCATCTGTACATCCATAAAGCCGAAATTTAAAAACATCTCTATGATCGGTGTCGGTTCATCATCATCTTTCATCACATTCATAAATACTTTATAATACGCATCATAAAATACCTGTGAAAGCTGTTTTCTAAGCTGGAATACTTCCGCATCTGTGGAAAGCATATCCGGAAGATCCCTGTACTTCTGGATCAGTTTTCGCATATCTTCGATGCGCTCCGGTGTATATCCGGCATAAGTTAAGATATGTTCTAAGCAGTCTTCTGACTCTTCTTCCTCATCCCATTCCTCATCAGAAATATTATCATCTTCTCCCGGTGTGGCAAACTCATCAATTGCATACTGCGTAAAATCATGATTTTTATACTCATTCAGACGATAGGATACCAGTTTATCATCATAAATATTTAATTTACGGATAACTTCCGCAATTTTATCCATACGTTCTTTTAATGGGGTCACATCATAATGATTCATTTCTGCCTGTATTACAAGCTCAAAATAAAGATGGAATAAATCGTTTTCGGATTCTGATAATAAAATATCCTGATTGTATTTCAGATAATCAACCATCTCGATAATTCCCTGCATAACACGCCTTGTCTGATAAGAGGCTTCCATAATAGCCCCGATACAAAGGCTGTCATCTTTTTGCATGAGCTTTATGTATTCATCAAGATATCCTTTTTTTGTAAGACTGGTACTGTTATTAACTTCCCAGTTCTCTGCCATATGTACCATATCAAGCGGTTTAAAGTTGTCCATCCTCGGAAAACCCTGTCCGTCAATGCGCATTTGACTGCAAAGCATGGTATAATCATTATATTCAGTTTCCACAAATGTATGAAACTGTCTTACCAGATTCTTAAATCCGGCATACATCTCAAGCAGCATCTGCCGCTGTTTTAAAGCAGCACGAAGGAGTGTTCCACGCATGCTCTCCTGACCGTTTAATGCATTGATCAGATCATCTGCTGTATTATATGGAAAAACTGCAAGTACAGAATCTTCTCTTGCGATATAGTCACACAAATATCTGTCTTTCTCCGAAACACCGATCACACTTTCTTTGTTCAGAACAATCCTCGCGTAGGAATTTCTCTGTACGACCGATCCTTCTAAAATTAAATACCATGCTTTTACTTTTTCTTTTTGTTTCGCAATTACCTGATTTTTCTGTACCTTAATTGTCTCCATATACCCTGTCTCCTGTCAGCATTTCATGCTGCAACACTTTTTAATCTTTATTCCTGTCTGCTTCTTATACTGTATTTTTCTTATACTGTATTATTCTTTAAAAATTTATTTACTATTTACTATTTTTTAATTTTAACAATTCATCCAACAAACATTTCGCTGCTTCATCTTTACTCATAAGCGCAAGCTCTTTTTCCCACTTTTCTGTGATCAGTGTCAGCACATTTGTGTCACCGGCAAATCCGGCCCCCTGCTGTTTTAAATTATTTGCAGCAATCATATCAAGATTCTTCTTTTCACGTTTTGCCCTGGAGTTTTCCAACATATGCTCTGTCTCCATAGAAAATCCACATAAAACCGTTTTACCTTTATTCTTCCCAAGCTCTGCAAGAATATCTGTTGTTTTTTCCAGTGCGAGTGATAACTCACCTTCTGATTTTTTGATCTTCTCATCTGCAGTATGCGCTGGCGTATAATCAGCCACTGCCGCTGCCTTTACAATAATATCCTGTTCTTTCGCGCGTTCCATGACTGCCTGATACATATCCTTTGCAGATATCACAGGAACTGTTTGCACAAACATTGGCGGCTCTAATGCAGTCTTGCCAGTCACAAGTGTCACTTCTGCACCACGAAGCATAGCATTCTTTGCTATGGCATATCCCATCTTTCCAGTAGAATGGTTTGATATAAAGCGAACCGGATCGATTGCTTCCTGTGTCGGGCCTGCAGTTACCAGTACTTTCAATCCCTGCATATCTTTCTCAAATGCAAGTTCTCTTAAAACATACTCAACCAATGTTTCTTCTGATGGAAGTTTTCCATCACCAGTATCGCCATTTGCAAGCATACCGCATACCGGATCTATAATCTCGTATCCATGCCGCTTCAATTTTTCCAGATTTTCCTGCACAATTGAATTATGATACATATTATGATTCATTGCCGGTGCAACCAACACTTTGCAGGTACATGCCATCACTGTCGTAGTCAGCATATCATCCGCAATCCCATTTGCGATCTTTCCTATCACATTTGCAGTAGCAGGTGCAATAAGCACCAGATCTGCCTGCTTTGCCAACGCAACATGTTCCACTGAAAATTCAAAATTACGGTCAAAGGTATCGATCAGACATTTATTGCCGGTCAGTGTCTCAAATGTCGTTGCAGTAATAAAGTTAGTCGCGTTCTGTGTCATCAGGACATGCACATTACAGTGCATTTTCTTTAACATCCGTGCTACATTTGGCATCTTATATGCCGCGATCCCGCCGGTTACGCCAAGAAGTACTGTCTTTCCCTGAAGCATTCTATTTTCCTCCTGCTCTCGTTCTTTTACGATACGATGCTTTTTTTAAATATTTTATACTGTTTTTATGTATTTCGCAACACCTGATTCGTTCTCTTTTTCTTAATTGATTGCCCCTCGCTCCATCGTTAGAGCGCATCTATGGTACTTAAACCTAAAAATGGAGACATGATAAATCATGTCTCCATACATACGTGCGCGAGAAGATTCGAACTCCCGACACCTTGGTCCGTAGCCAAGTGCTCTATCCAGCTGAGCTACGCACACATATTTAATTCATTGTATCTGAAACCAGATACAATGCCGGCGACCGGAATCGAACCGGTACTGTATTTCTACAACAGGATTTTAAGTCCTGCGCGTCTGCCAGTTCCGCCACGCCGGCATTTTTCATATGTACTGCCGCCTATGTTCGAAGACTTTCACTCACGAGCTGCTTAAAAATGTCATCCTACCGGACAATACATAATGGGCAGAGGTGGATTCGAACCACCGAAGCAAATTGCAGCAGATTTACAGTCTGTCCCCTTTGGCCACTCGGGAATCTGCCCATTCATCAGATACACAAAATGCGCTCTGACAAGAAAAGATTATAGCATAGTGACTTCTTTTATGCAAGCATTTTTTATCAATGTACTAGTCTCTTGTTCTGTCATACATCAGAACAACAGCAGAATATTTCTGCATGCTTACTTTAAACACTCCATCCACTACTTCATACTTTTTCGGCATCAGGGAATAACCTGTCTCATTTGAAATGATCACGCGCTCTAACACCGCATTTTTCGGTATACCGCACTGCCATACCTCAAGCGTTACATCACGTTCTTCCTCTTTATTATTTACCAGAACAACAAACTGCTGGCTGCGGTTAAATCTTGCGTAACAAAGCAGATTATCATCTGCTCGCAGATTACCATCTGCATTACTGCCTGTATGATTTCCGTTCGCGGAAGTTCCATTTAAAAACATGAGGGAGCCGGTGCGGAGTGCCTCGTTTTCTTTGTGGATATGGATGATATCACGGTGAAAATCGATCAGAACGACATCCTCTTTTCCCCATGGATAGGTACGTCTGTTATCCGGATCTGTAAATCCGCAGAGTCCCGCCTCGTCTCCATAATAAATCGTCGGTGCTCCCGGCCATGTCATCTGAACAACGACCGCCTCACGGAATACTGCCGGCTTTATTCCTTCCTCAGCGGCTGCGGTACCAAGTGCTGCTGCACGTCCCACTTTTTCATTGGTTCTTGTCATAAATCTGGAATGATCATGATTCGAAAGCTCATTCATGGCACACAAAAGCTGTGATGTCTGGAAGCTTGCCATATAATGACGCATGGAACCCTCAAAATCTTTCAAACTTCCCTTTAACTGTGGCTTTGATTCATCACTGTGTTTTTCCATACCGGTTAAAAACCATGTCAGCGGCTCCATGAACGCGTCATAATTCATAACGGTATCCCACTGGTCACCTTTCTGCAGCCATTCTTTTGGATCACCGTAATGTTCTGCCAGAATAATTGCATTGGGATTTGCTGTTTTTACTGATTTACGGAAATCTCTCCAGAACTTATGGTTCATTTCCGGGGAATGTCCTAAATCTGCAGCAACATCAAGTCTCCAGCCATCTGCATTGTATGGCGGTGATACCCATTTTGCTGCAACACGCATAATGTCATCATACAATTTTTCAGAACCTTCATAGTTGAGTTTTGGCAGCGTATCATGCCCCCACCAGCCTTCGTAAGTCGTATTATAAGGCCATGCAAACTGATCCTGAAAGCCAAAGAAATTACGATATGGACTGTCTTTTGAAATAAACGCACCATCCTCATAATCCCCGCTTACCTGATAGATTTCCTCCCGGTCAAGCCACTTATTGAAAGAACCACAATGATTAAATACACCGTCTAAGATAACTTTCATGCCGCGCGCATGAATCTCTTTCACCAGCTCTGCAAAAAATTCATTGCTCGCCTCAAGATTTTTCTTATTCGTTACACGGTTAATATAGCGTGTTGCTTTCCGGTTATCACTCACGCCATCTTTTAACAGTTCTCCACCATCCTCTACGATTTTACCGTAATGAGGATCTATATAGTCATAATCCTGAATATCATATTTGTGATTGGAAGGTGACACAAATAATGGGTTAAAATAAATTACTTCCACGCCAAGATTCTGCAGATAACCCAGTTTTTGTCTGACTCCCTCGAGATCTCCACCGTAAAACTCTGCGACAGAAAAATCAGACGGACACTGATCCCAGCTATCCATCTTTCTGCTGGTAGAACGGATATAATAATACTCATCCGTCAACACATCATTTGATGTATCACCATTATAAAAACGGTCAACTAAGATCTGGTACATAACAGCACCTTTTGACCAGTCCGGTGTTGAAAATCCAGGAATGATACAGAAACGGTACTCGTCACGTTTTTCCTTGCTGATGCCATAACGGTCATAATACACATTTAACATACCGCTTGCTACCTTAAAATAATAGTAAAACGGTTCCTCACCAAGCGTGATCTTTACCTCATAATAGTCAAAGGCTCCCTCGGTCTCTGTTTTTTTCATTTTATATTTTTTATCTTGCGTGCACAACCAGACGATATCGACATTGTCACGTGCTGTACGGAACCGGATCGTCACTTCTTCACCGGCTTTTGGTTCCACCGGCTGTCTGTAATCTGCCGTTCCATCTGAAAATAGCGCATTCTTTTTCAACAGTGGACGCATCTGCATAATATATCTTTGTATACGATTTAATTCATAAACTGATTCTTCCTGATTCATAAAATATAAATTCTCCGATAATCAGAGAATTTTCCTCCTCATCTACGAAAATTTACGAAAATTCTATTTTATTATAACACAGAATGGTACTTTAGCAATGAAAAAATCCAAGCACATACCTAATATTTTTATAGCACATTATCCTCTGTTAGCCAATTATTTTATCCGATATACAGATGATAGCAAAAGATCATATTTACACTAATTATTTCACTGCGCCTGCATTTATCTGAACTGACAAAGCAGCATTACACCGAAGTTCTTGCGCACAAGGGTTCTATTTATGACTGTCCTCCTTCACTCGTATTTCAATACTACCGTCTTATGGCAGAAGAAGATGCAATAAGCTGGGATAAAGCCTATTCGGTCGTAGATAACTATTATACACGGAAAAAAGAAATGATCCCGGATGAAACAGAACTGGATTATCTGTCCTTTTATGTGGATCTTCCAATTCTGCTGATGTACTTTCTGTCTCATACCTCTCTTTCCGAGACAGAAAAAGACCACAAAAACCTCAGTTACCTCAGTTTGGTCATCCGTTTCCTTTCGACAAGGCATTACCGTCTGCACACATACTCGCAGTATGACAGTATGCGTATGGCATGTTTTCATCCGATCGTGTTAGATACCTTCCACTACCCGGTTAGAAAAGACGAATTTTATCTGATCCGCATGCACCCGGATCTCTATGCAAAACTTGCTTCTCTGGTCGGTCCAAAACGTGAAAATATTTATTACGATGTCTACTGTACTTTTGCAAATAAAAAAAGATAGCTATCGGCTAGCTATCTTTTTAGGAGAAGGTATTTTTACTATGGGGTATAGCAAAAACTATATATAATGTATTGGGGGGTTTTTACAGTAATTATAATAGCATGAGCGGCAGGATAAGTGTGCACAAACTTAAACTTTTTTTACGGCTCAAACTATACAAAATAAACAGTACCTTAGTACCAGCTTTTAAACTGGTACTAAAATTTTGCACAAACGATTGCGCATCAGATTTCCCAATAGTTTTCATGGAAGATCACTTTGCGGTAAGTTCCGAATGTCAGCCAGTGATTCCAGAACTCTGTATCTGTCTCTCCCTGTCCATATCCATCTAAGAATGTCTGTAAGTCTTTCTGTGATTTTACATTCACCGCAAATCCTCTTCCATTTACAACCGGAACACCTGAGTAACGGTATTCACCTAATGGAAGGATCGCTCCGATCTTATTGTCACGCACCTGTACTGCAACCTGGTCTCTTAATATCAGAATATCAAAATACTCCGGATATTCATAAGTTTCACTCTTTGTCGGGATCTCATCGCCTACTGTGTATTTTTTCTGTTCCGGTTTGTGTTTTGCAATGGAAGATTTCTCCATGTTATAGTAGAACTCTTCAAAGATATCTCCCCGTGCCTTTAAATCTCCATAAACAAATACCGGCTCATCTGTCTCATTGCCGCTTGCAAACTGCTCTACAACACCGCAGGCAGACGTCATGTTCGTCACACGGTCGATTAAGATCAGTTCGCCCATAGTCTTATGTTTCTTAAATACATCAAGCGGGATCTTTTCATCCAGCACGATATTGCAGACTGCGATCTCATTCTTTCCTAATGTATCGGTTGAATGATGTTCTCCGGTATTCACATCGATCTTATATGTGATCTCTGTTACGGTACCTGTGATCAGTTTCGTTCCAAGTTTGATAAAGTAATCGCCACCTGCTGACAACTTATTATCATCCATCCACAAAAGTGTTGTGGTAAATTTCTGTGCTGCCGTAATGCCGCTGCCATTTTCCAGCACACATCCTCTTGATACATCGATCTCTTTATCTAACTGAATGGTAACCGGCTGTCCGGTCTGTGCAGTATCTGCCTCTTTTCCGGCTACCAAAATACTTTTTACATTGGCTGTCTCATTGCCCGGTAATACGGTTAATGTATCACCCACACGCACTTCGCCTGCCTCAATCTGTCCCTGGAAACCGCGGAACGTATGGTTTGGACGGCACACACGCTGTACCGGCATATAAAATCCCTGCTCTTTTGACTTTTCTGTCACATCAACTTCTTCGAGATAGGTTAAGATCGGTTCTCCTGTGTACCATGGGATATTATCAGATTTCTTTGTGACATTATCCCCCTCTGTTGCGGATACCGGAATGATCTTAACGCTCTCTAATCCAAGTTCACCTGCAAGCTGCAAAATTTCTGCCTGGATCGCATTAAATTTTTTCTGGTCGTAACCGATCAGATCCATCTTGTTTACCGCAAATACAAAGTAACGGATTCCCATCAGTGCACAGATCCTTGCATGGCGTCTTGTCTGCACAAGCACGCCCTGTGTTGCATCGAGAAGAATGATGGCAAGGTCTGCAAAGGAAGCTCCAACTGCCATATTTCTGGTATACTCTTCATGTCCAGGGGTATCTGCAACGATAAAACTTCTTTTTTCTGTTGTAAAATAACGGTATGCGACGTCGATCGTGATACCCTGCTCGCGCTCTGCCATCAGACCGTCAAGCAGCAGGGAATAATCGATAGCGCCCTCTCTGCTTCCAACTTTACTGTCTAATTCAAGTGCTTTCTCCTGATCTGCATACAGCAGTTTTGCATCATATAAAATATGTCCGATCAGTGTGGATTTTCCATCATCCACACTTCCGCAGGTAATAAATTTAAGTAAACCTTTCATTTAGAAATACCCCTCCCTTTTTCTACGCTCCATGCTGCCTGCCGCTTCGTTATCGATCACACGGCTGGTACGCTCTGAAGATACGGCTGCAAGTGTCTCATCAATAATCTCATCCAAAGTCTCCGCATCGGACTCAACGCCGCCGGTTAACGGATAACATCCTAATGTACGGAAACGGACTTTTTTCATCTCCGGCCTCTCACCTTCACGGAATTTGAAGCGGTCATCATCCACCATGATAATATTGCCGTCACGGTATACGACCGGACGCTCTTTTGCAAAATAGAGTGGCACGATCTCGATGTTCTCACGTTTGATGTACTGCCAGATATCCTTTTCTGTCCAGTTTGAGATCGGGAATACACGGATGCTCTCACCTTTATTGATCTTGGTATTGTAAAGTTTCCACATCTCCGGTCTCTGGTTTTTCGGGTCCCACGCCTGTGCCTCATTACGAAAAGAGAAAATTCTCTCTTTCGCACGGGATTTTTCCTCATCACGACGGCCACCGCCAAATGCTGCCGTAAACTCATATTTTTTGAGTGCCTGTTTTAATGCCTGTGTCTTCATGATATCCGTGTAAGCGGAACCGTGGTCAAATGGGTTGATACCGGCATCCACACCTTCCTGATTGGTATAAACCAGCATTTCAATGCCGTTCTCTTTTGCAATGCGGTCACGAAACTCGATCATTTCACGGAATTTCCAGGTCGTATCGATATGTAAAAATGGGAAAGGCGGCTTCTCCGGATAAAATGCTTTCATGGCAAGGTGCAGCATAACGGAGCTGTCCTTTCCAATGGAGTAAAGCATTACCGGCTTTTCGCACTCAGCGGCTACTTCACGGATGATGTAGATCGCCTCTGCCTCCAGTTCGTCCAAATGTGATAATCCACTCATAAAATATCCTCCTCTATTTTGCTGTGTTTTAATATTTATTGGCATCTTTTTTATTGATCTGTATAACGGTCTGACTGCCGTCGGGGGCAGTGACTGTCCAGAGGCGGTAGTCTCCATCCTCTTTGGTGGTTAAGGTACTGCCTCTGCCGCCGATGTCGGCTCCTAAAAAGAAATCGATTGCCTCTGCCCTGCACTCTTTGACGCAGGATGTGCATCCCCAGCAGTCTCTTGGCTCTTTGATGTATGCCTTGCCGTTTTCATCTGCCTTGATCAGGTTTCCCGGACATACTTCGATGCAGCGTCTGCATTTTACGCATTTACTTTTATTGATTGCTATGCTCACAGGGTGCCTCCTTTCTGAACAAAATCCGGTGTCTTTGTCAGATCACGGAGCAGGATTTTGATCTTTCCATTTTCATAAACGGAGTTGACTGCTTTTTTATCCCAGTCACCCTTTGTTTCCGGATAGTCCATATTCTGTCCGAAACCGCGCCAGCGTGTCTCTTTTCTCGCCTTTAAGTGTGCGATCACACTTTTACATACGACTAAACGTTCCTTTACTTCGTAAATATGTAACAGATCATCTGTATCTTTCGCGGTCAGATCTTTTGTCAGTGCTAAAAGCTGGTCAATTTTTTCTTCTGCGATATTAAGCTGTTTTTCATTGTAGCGGTAATTGGTTCCGATTCCACCTGCATAGGCATCCATAACCTTCTGCATTGCCTCCTCGACCTGCTCCGTACCGAAGAATGATTTTTTCTCCGCAAAATAGGCTTCATATTCCCGGTCTGCTTTTTCTGCCAGCTTTTCTAATTCTTCCTCTGACTGCAGATCTGCATCTGCCAGTTCAAGATCCTTTAAGATTGTTTCCGCCGCTATCTCGCCCTCCACCAGCGCTCCTGTCACATATTTCTGCGGGCATCCTCCTGCAACATCTCCGGCTGCATAAAGTCCTTTCAAGGTGGTTCTTCTCGCATCGTCGATCCAGTAACCGCTCGCGGTATGGCCACCCACGATATAAGGCTCAGTGCCCTCGATCTCGACATCCTGCTCATTCGGCTCTTTTCCACTCTCGATCCATTTTAAAGTCTGGCTCGGTGCCATATTTAAATATGCTTTTAACAGATCTTTTCCCTGCTCATCTTTGATTCCTTCCGTATGCAGGTAACACGGTCCTCTGCCTTCCTGATTCTCTGCAACCGTACCGTAGACACGTTCCTCTGTCGTAATGCCGTATTTTGTTTCATAGACATTCCCAAGTGAGTTGATCTGTTTTGCCCCGACTCCCTGTGCGATCGTTCCGGTCGGTGCGATCGTATCTTTACAGCGCAGTGCGATAAACCGCATCTCAAATGTTGTCATCTCCGCTCCGGCTAAAATTCCCATTGCATATCCCGCTCCGGTGTTAAACGGCGGATACCACATTTTGTGTCTTGAAAATCCCGGATTATTCGGACGATAAAGTCCTGCTGCACCGCCGGTCGCACAGAGAATGGCTTTTGCCGAAAAAATATATGCCTTTTTCTCATTGACATCAAAACCGTATGCCCCGGTAACCTGATCCTGCGCAGTAATATAATCTGTGATGTTCACGTGATTGATGACCTTCACATTTTTCTGTGCCTTCACCGCTTCCGCTAAGATCGGTTTGATGTTCTCGCCGTTGATCTTGATATTCCGGTTGCCTCTTGTCACATATTTTCCATTTTCATCTTTTAAAATAACAAGTCCTAATTCCTCTAACCTTGCTGTCACACGGTTTAATCCCTGCGACATAGAGAGCAGCAGATCACTTCTTACAATGCCATTGGCATCCTTTGTAGCATAGTCCACATAATCCTGTGGCTTTCTCCCCTCTGTAATGTATGCATTTAACGCATTCACTCCTGCTGCAAGACAGCCGCTTCTTATAATATTGGCTTTTTCTGCGATCACAATGTTAAGTTCCGGCCTTTGCTCTGCGATCGTCAGTGCCGCGTAACAACCGGAGGTTCCACCCCCAATGATCAGCACATCTGATGTAATGATTTCTGTTTTCATATAATCTCTATTCTCCTGACCCTTAAATATAGAACAGCTTCTCTGTTTCGATATTGGCATTTTCTACAATCTGTACATTCTGCATTCCCGCCTCGTCTGCTAAGAACGCAAACACCCGATAGATAAATACGTTGACACGCTCGCCCTCCGTGATCGGAGTCTCCTCTAATCTCCGGTTAGCCACAAGCAGCACATCATGTACCCTCACATGAAGTTCTACCTCTCTGCCACGGAACATCACACGCTCCACAACACCTTCCTCCACAGAGGAAGAAAAACGGCTCTGCTCTGTTTCCTTTGTGACACTCACATGCTCCGGTCTTACCACAGCATGAAAACCTTCACCCAGTTGCTCATATCCATGAAAACTCGTGATGTTGCTGATCCTTGTCGGACTACCCATGAATTCTGTGACAAATGGCGTCTTCGGCTGGCTGTATATCTCAATCGGAGTTCCCGCCTGCTCGATGTGTCCGTGGTTGGTAATGATGATCTCATCGGCAACCTCAATCGCTTCATCCTGATCATGCGTGACAAAGATACTGGTAATACCGACTCTCGTGATCATCTCCCGAAGCCAGCTTCTAAGCTCCTGACGCACTTTTGCATCAATGGCTGCAAATGGTTCATCTAAAAGAAGAAGTTCCGGATTCGGTGCTAAGGCTCTTGCAAACGCAACCCTCTGTCTCTGTCCGCCGGATAGCTGGTTCGGATAGCGCTTTTCAAATCCTTTTAAGCCTACCAGTTCCACAAGTTCATCCACACGACGCTTAATATCTGCTTTTTTCCATTTTTTTACATCCAGTCCAAATGCTATATTATCATATACGGTCATATAGCGGAACAATGCATAATTTTGGAATACAAACCCGATTCCACGCTCACTCGCAGGCACATCATTGACAACTCTTCCATCAATGATGATCTCACCGGAATCCGCATGTTCTAATCCTGCCAGCATTCGAAGGATTGTTGTTTTTCCACTGCCGCTTGGTCCAAGCAGACCGATCAGTTTTCCTTTTCCGATTCCAAAATTAATATCATCGGATGCCTGAAAATCTTTATATTTTTTATTCACCTGCCTAAGTTCTACATAATTTTGTTCCGCCATAACCTGCTCCATTTCCATGCTGCATTATCTGTTTTTTTGTTCCTTCTATTCTCTGTCAAGTACTTCCGGTAACATTTTTACGCTTCTTTTCCCTTATGCTCTAACACACTGCGAAGCACTAAGATCACGACTGCCATACACACCAGAATCGCCGATACTGCAAACGCACCCGTAAAATCATAACCCTGATATAAAAGTTCAATGTAAAGCGGCATCGTATTTGTTTTTCCCTGAAGATGTCCTGATAAAACAGACACCGCACCAAACTCTCCCATTGCTCTTGCTGTACAAAGGACGATTCCATAAAGCAGTGCCCATTTGATATGTGGAAAAGTGATCTTCCGGAAAATCGTAAAACCATTTGCCCCCATCAGCGCTGCCGCCTCTTCCTCATCCGTACCAAGTGTGGAAAGCACCGGTATGATCTCCCTTGAGATAAATGGGAATGTCACAAACACGGTTGCTACCACGATTCCCGGTACTGCAAATATCATCTTGATCCCCGCTGACCGCAGATATTCGTAAAGGACACTTTGCCGCCCAAACGTCAGGATATAGATCAATCCGGCAATAACCGGTGAAATCGTAAGCGGAAGATCGATCAGCGTGGATAAGATCTTTTTACCATGAAACTGAAACCGCGTGATACACCAGGATGCCGCTATTCCAAATATGGTATTGACAACGACTGCGATCAGCGTTACCTCTAATGTAAGTCCGATGGCTTTTAATGCATAATAATCGGTGACGGCCGCCACGAATACTTTGATGCCTTCCCCAAACGCCGTGACAAGAACATATGTGAGAGGCAGGATCAGCATTACTATGAGAAATAATGCACTGATGCCGATCAGGATCCATTTGAGTGGTCCCGAATTTTTTCTGATCTCCATAGCTTTTCTCCTTCCTTTTATCTGATTTTGATAAAATCTGACAGATGTTGTGCCAATATCCATGCACCTGCAATATTATGCGATACCGCTGACAATCTTCGATGCCCTGCTCTGCAGCCATGCATTGATAAAAAGAATCACAAATGCTGCCGCTAACATCACAAGGGCGATCGAGGTTGCACCCGCATAATCAAATTCCTGAAGTTTTGACATGATCATAAGCGGTGCGATCTCCGTCTCATAAGGCGTATTTCCCGCAATGAACACTACGCTTCCGTATTCGCCAAGTCCTCTTGCAAAAGACATCGTAAATCCGGCGATCAAAGACGGTAAGATTTCCGGTAAGATTACGCGGAACATGGTCTGTCTGCTGTTTGCACCAAGGATATTTGCCGCCTCCTCGTACTGGATATCTATTTTTTCCAGAACCGGCTGCACCGCCCGCACAACAAACGGGATTCCGATAAACACCAGTGCTACGATGATTCCAAGTCTTGTATATGCGATCTTAATTCCAAACTTCTGAAAAAATGCTCCTACCCAGCCTTCCGTCGTAGTCAGATGTGTCAGTGCGATGCCCGCCACTGCAGTCGGAAGCGCAAATGGAAGTTCTATGATGCCGTCCATGATCGCTTTTCCCGGAAAATCATACCTTACAAGCACCCATGCAATGATCATACCCATAACTGCATCAATCGCTGCCGCCACAAATGCGGTAAAAAAACTGACTGCATAACTGGATAAAACACGCGGTCTTGTGATCGTCTGAATAAATTCTGACGGTGAAAGTTTCGCAGAAAATATAACCAGCGAACATAACGGAATAATAACGATCAGTCCAAGCATTGTTATGGTGATCCCAAATGACAGCCCGAATCCGGGGATCACTCGTTTATTTTTACTTTTTTTCATATGAATCCTGCCCCCTTCATCATTATCTGTTACGTTCATAGATTGTATCGAAGATCCCGCCATCTGAGAAATGTTTCTCTATCACTGTATTCCATCCCCCAAAATGACTGATATCTGCCAGATCAACATCCGTCACCATCCATTTTCCATCGGAAGGAATTTCTGCGATCTCACGTGTTCCTTCCTCTGTATAAAATTCCTTTTCAATATCCGGATCTGCCGGACGGTAATAATTTTCTCCCACAAGTTTCTGTGCCTCATCCGAATACAGATAATTTAAGTATTCCTCTGCCACAGCCCTGCTGCCTCTCCGGTCAACCACTTCATCCACAACTGCCACGGTCGGCTGACAGAGTACCGATGCCGATGGAACAACGATCTCATATTCCCCCGGCTCTTCCCGCATGGATAAAAATGCTTCATTCTCCCATGCAATTAAAACATCACCCTGACCATTTTCAATGAATGTGGTCGTCGAACCGCGTGCGCCGGAATCTAATACCAACACATTCTGATATAACGTTTTCATATGCTCCGTGATCTCTTCTTCACTCTCTCCCTGACTTTCAAAATAGTACCACGCTGCAAGATAATTCCATCTCGCCCCGCCGGAAGCCTTCGGATTCGGTGTAATGACACTGACATCGGACTTTAGCAGATCATCCCAGTCTTTGATCTGTTTGGGATTTTCTTTCCGCACAAGAAATACGATCGTTGAGGTATATGGAGCACTGTCATCCGGAAACTCTGATACGAATCCGGGATCGATCAGCCCGAAATCGGAAATGGTCTGGATATCACCTTCTAATGCAAGTGTTACCACATCTGCGTCCAGTCCGTTTGCAACCTCAAGTGCCTGTTTTCCGGAACCGCCATGAGACTGGATGATCCTTACTTTCTGCCCTGCCTGTTCTTCCCAGTGTTGTTCAAACATGGTATTATAGGCCTTGTATAATTCTCTGGTAGGATCGTAGGAAACATTGACGATCTCTACTGTATCCGCATCTGCCACACTGCCGCATCCGGCGAATGTCCCCATTGCAAGCATCACTGCCGCAAGGATTGCTGCCATCCTCTTTCTCATTGTCCCTCCACTCCGTAAAACCTGCATCATGCATATGTAAAATCTGTGTCTTCTGTAGCTGCTTTTTCTTTTCATATATTTCCTATAAGATTACTAGGATTATAACTTTAGTTCGCTAATGTGTCAAGATATAATTGGAAATTTTTTCAATTATGTAATGTTGATCTGATCCGGAGATAATCCGGTTATAGACAAAAAAAATGAAACCTGGGGTCAGGTTCCATTTTTAGGAGAAGGTATTTTTACTATGGGGTATAGCAAAAACTATATATAATGTATTGGGGGGTTTTTACGGTTATTATAATAGCATGCCCCCGCAAATAAGTGTGCACAAAGTTCACAATTTTTTATAGTTGTTTTTATACATATTGTACAGTACCTTGGTACCATATTTTGAGCGTAACAGAAAAATCTGCACAATTACTTCTCAAATAATGCTTCAAACTCCTGCTGGCTGATCTTTTCTTTTTCTAACAGAAGGTTTGCACAGGCATCTAATACATCACGGTTATCTGTGATCATCTGCTTTGCTTTCGCATAACATTCATCAATGATACGCTTGATCTCCTGATCGATCGCACTTGCTACACCCTCGCTGTATCCTCTGGCATGTGCAAGATCACGTCCGATGAATACTTCATCATCATCATTGTCATAGCAGATCAGACCGATATTATCAGACATACCATATTTAGTGACCATGGCTTTTGCCATCTGGGTCGCCTGCTTGATATCCTGTGATGCCCCGGTCGTGATGTCATCAAATACAAGTTCTTCCGCCACACGTCCGCCAAGTGATACAACGATATCCTGTAACATCTTGCCCTTCGTGTTAAACATCTCATCCTTTTCCGGCAAAGGCATGGTATATCCTGCAGCGCCGCTTCCGGTCGGAATGATCGAAACAGAATAAACAGGTCCTACATCCGGTAATAAATGGAATAAGATTGCATGACCGGATTCATGGAATGCCGTGATACGTTTTTCCTTGTCAGAGATCACGCGGCTCTTCTTCTCCGCACCGATTCCGACTTTTACAAAGGACTTCTTGATATCATCCTGTCTGATATAGGCGCGGTTATCTTTTGCCGCAACGATCGCAGCTTCATTCAGAAGGTTTTCAAGATCTGCACCGGTAAATCCTGCTGTTGTCTGTGCGATCTGTTTTAAGTCAACGTCATCGCCAAGAGGCTTGTTTTTTGCATGAACGGAAAGGATCTCCTCTCTTCCGCGCACATCCGGGCGACCCACAACAACTTTACGGTCAAAACGTCCCGGACGCATGATCGCCGGATCTAAGATATCCACACGGTTGGTCGCAGCCATGACAATAATGCCTTCATTCACGCCAAATCCGTCCATCTCGACAAGCATCTGGTTTAAGGTCTGCTCGCGCTCGTCGTGACCGCCGCCCATACCTGTTCCTCTTCGTCTTGCAACTGCATCGATCTCATCGATAAAAATGATACACGGTGCATTTTTCTTTGCTTCCTCAAAAAGGTCACGGACTCTCGATGCACCGACACCGACAAACATCTCTACAAAATCAGAACCTGAAATAGAGAAAAATGGTACTCCCGCCTCTCCTGCGATCGCTTTTGCAAGCAATGTCTTACCTGTACCAGGAGGTCCCACCAAAAGTACACCTTTGGGGATTCTCGCACCAAGCTGTGTATATTTCTTCGGTGCGCGTAAGAAATCAACGATTTCTTCTAACTCTTCTTTTTCTTCCTGCAGTCCTGCCACATCCGAGAACTTCACACGTTTCGCCGGATCATCACTCATCCTTCTCGCACGGCTCTTTCCAAAATTCATCATCTTGCTTCCGCCGCCCGAATTTGCTGCCGCCTGATTTGTCATGATCATAAAGAAAATGAACATCGCAGCAAAAATGATCAGATATGGAAGCAGTGTCAAAAGCCAGCTCTCCTCCGGCGGATTCTGTACCGTATAGGTCTTAAATCCGGCTTCCCGCATATACTGCTCAATCTCTGCTACGTCAGAGACAAGCATCACCTGCGTACTCGAATCGCTGAATGTAATGTTCACACTTCCCGTAGGCACCTCACGGTTCGGTACCACATTAACCTGTGTCACCTTACCTTCTGCTAACGCCGTCTCAAACTGCTGCCTCGTATAAGTATTGGTCACATTGTTACCGTCGAGCCAGTACCAGATCGCAATGACAGCAAGCACTAATATCAGATATACTCCAAATCCTCTAAAACCGCTTCTCTTATTATTCAATCCTTTTTCTCCTTTATTCCTCTATCTCCACAAATCCAATATAAGGCAGATTACGGTACTGCTGATCATAATCAAGGCCATAACCTACTACAAACTCGTCCGGTATCTCAAATCCGACATAGTCAACCTTTACATCCACAACCCTGCGGTCCGGTTTGTCAAGCAGTGTACACAGACGAACGCTCTTTGGACTTCTTGTTTTCAAATTCTCTAAAAGATAACTTAAAGTTCTTCCTGTATCGATGATATCCTCAACAACAATAACATTTTTTCCTTCAATACTGGTTGATAAATCCTGTACGATCTTTACGATACCACTGGATTCTGTGCCGGAACCATAACTGGAAACTGACATAAATTCCACTTCCACTGGTACGGTGATTCTTTTTGCCAGCTCACAGGTAAAGAAAGATGCTCCCTTTAAAATACAGATCAGACATACAGATTCCCCTGCGTAATCCTCACTGATCCTTGCACCTAATTCCCTGATCTTCTTGTCAATCTCTTCTTCCGTAAAATGAACATTAATGTTTTTAATCTTCACGATAATTTCCTCCGTCGATCCTTACTTCCAGGATCCTTTTTGTATCTTCTTTTATTTTGCAGACGGCACTGATCCGCCCGCCAATGACCCATAACACATGCGACTGCTGCGCTAAAAGCCATATGTGATCTCTTTTTATCTGCGGTATTTTTTCATCAATAAAATAGCTCTTTAATTTCTTTTTGTGTCCTGCATCATCCACCGTCAGATAATCTCCGGATGCCCGGCTCCGAAACTGCAAGCCACATTCTATCCTATCATAATTCAGCCATTTCGTATACTGATTTTTAGGAATTTCGTCAATTTTTCCCGAAAATAAAAGCAGTCTGAGGCTCACACTGGCATCCGGCAATGTGATCGTTACCGTTTCTCCCGCTTCTAATTTTGCAAAATCTGTCTCTGTGAGCTTATAAACCGGCCGGACATTTTCGTTTTTATCTTCAGGTTCCAGCTTCTTCCATGCTCCCCCGGCATCCTTTTGGATTTCCCCACGGCGCAGTCTTACCCCTTCATAGACCCTGCATGCCGTCACCTGATACGGAAGCATGATCTCACGTCCGGTCTGTTTTTCCATCAGGGCACAGACATCCTGCACATGTACCATACCGATATCTTTCCTGCTGCCAGATGCTTTTCCTAATACCGCATGAACGATCTCCTGCCGGATGATATCAGGATACTGCTGCCACTCATTTTTTAAAATAGTATATGCGCCATCTGTAAAAGCGCAGCATGTCTGCATTGCCTTTTTAGTCTCCTGTTCCATATAATCAACTGCCTGCTGTAAAAGCAGTGCACTCTGATTGATATGGGAAACCGACTGTTCATTGACCTTTAACAGTTCCGGCAGAACACAGTGACGGATACGGTTTCTGCTGTAATTTATATCCAGATTAGTGCCATCTGTCCGGTACTCCTGACCGGCTTTATCAAGGTACTCCTCAATCTGTTTTCTTGAAACACAAAGAAGCGGACGCACAATGGAAATATCTCCTGCAAGTACACGCTTCGGGTGCATTCCGCACATTCCATGGATTCCGCTCCCTCTCGCCATCTGAAACAAAACCGTCTCTGCATTGTCATTTGCATGATGTGCAAGGGCAATGCAGACATGTCCCGCTCCGTTTTTCTTAAGTTTCTCTGCCTCCTTTTGATAACAGTCATAACGGAGTATCCTCGCAGCTTCCTCAATGCCAAGTCCCTCCGCAGCCGCATATTCCGGCACACTGACCGGACATATCCTGCATGGAACCCCTTTTTGTCTGCAGAGTTCTTCTGCAAACGCTGCATCCTTCCTGCTCTCTCCTCCCCGGATACCGTGCTCTACATGTATTGCCAAAAGCGTGTATCCGATTCTTTCGCGCAATTCCAAAAGCACCAGCAAAAGTGCCACAGAATCCGCCCCACCGGACAGCCCTACGATCACGGTATCCCCTTCTGTCATCAGTTTTTCTTTTTTGATCCAGTTTAATACATCTTCTGTCATTTATTTTTCCCATATACATGCCGCTAACACGGTCATATCATCCTTAGCCTTTCCTCCCGTAAAAAGCATCACACGCTCCATGATCTTCTTTGCCAGTATCCCCGGATTATTCGTCTGTATGCTCTCTATGATCTCCTGCATGGTATCCTCCGGTTTCTTTACATGCAGATATTCTAACACACCATCCGTTACCATGACAACAAAATCACCACCCATGAGTTTTGTTTCCTGCATGGAAATATCCATCTGTACCTGTGCTCCCACCGGCAGGCTCTGTGAAGCAATACATTCCACCTCCGTTCCTCTCTTTATAAAAGTTGCCGCCGCACCGATCTTATATAACCTTGCCATTCCTGTATACAGATTGATCTTGCAGAGATCAACTGTGGAATACAGATCATCTGCTCCTTTCATGACCATCGCAGAATTCATCATGCGGATCGCTGTCTCCACAGAAAACCCTGCCTCTAAAAAACGCTCAACAAGGTCTAATACCATCTCACTCTCTTTACATGCCATGCTTCCGGAACCCATGCCGTCAGAAAGTCCAAGAAGGAATTCCCCCCGCTCTAACTCCAGAAAAGAAAAATTATCTCCCGATATTTTTGCCCCGTCTTTTTTGATTCTCGCAATTCCCTGCACATTGCGGTACACCGTATCCTCATAAAAAACATAACTGACCGGTTCCCTCGAAATAAAAGTTTTCGTATCTGCCGCTGCACGCATCTGCTTTCCTAAAGCATGTTCTGCCGCGGTCACAAATGATTTTAAAGCAATGCACCCTCCCCTTCTGCTTTTTAAAGTCGCACTCAGTTTTAACCTGCCATCCAATGTCTCGATCAGATGAATCTCCTCAATCGAGATTCCCTTCTCTTTCGCACGGTAGCGTATCTCGGAGATTGCCCTCCTCTCCTGCGCATCAAGCACGCGTTCTTCTCTTGCACAGTCCTGCATGATATATGCCATGGCATCAAGCTGTTCCGCGATCACCTGCCTGTTTTCCAAAAGCCGGTTGTACCATGCATGATTTAAACTGACACGTTCAAATACACGTACTGCCTCCTCCACCATATCCCGGCTTTTTGCACAATACTTTTTCAGTTCTGCCTCATTTTCTGCTCCCGGCTCCCCCTTCTGCCAGATTGAGGTGATCATCGAGGACAAAATCCCATAAAGCGGTGTGCAGTCCCTCTCCCAGCAAAGTGTGCAGGAATCGCAGGAAGCACAGACTTTTCCGGTCAGCTCATTTTGTACCCTGCCAAGCTCGTCCGCTGCATATTTTTCTTTTCCTGTGCTCATATTTAAGAAAATCTGAGATAGTCCCTGGAAAGATTCCGCATAATTTTTTAAACGCTCGCCATTTCCTGTCTCCGGCAGATCCTCCGTTTTCTGCTGCACAGGTGTCCACTCCATCAGGAAATGAATGCTGCGGTTTAAAAGGATCACTGCACCAAATATAAATATAGACTCTAAAAATACCGCCGCACCAGCCGGCTGGTTTTTCCATTCCAGAAGACTCCCGCAAAACGATAAGATCAGTGTGGTAAGCCCCGCCATCACACCTGCTAAAAATGCAGGACATCCTTCATTTGCCCATTCGATCAGCTTTACAGCACCAATCATAACGATCAGTGTTACTCCATATTTTACCGCAGCGGTAAGCGGCATAAATATGGTCATTCCTATGTACATAAACGCAAGCAGCATGACTCCGTTTACCTGCTCTAAATAGAGTGCCGTAAAATATGCGGGCACAAGCGGATAACATCCCATCACACTGACACTGCATACCAGGCTCCCAAGTATACTGAATATCATTTGTCTGATTCTGGTCTTTTTCATTTACTGTCTCCTTACACTTTCTTATTTTCCCCGCCATCCACCGGATCTCATCCGGCTGATTTTTTCGGGTGCATCCCATTATAGGAGTCAGGAACAAAAATCTTTGTCAAAGAAAAGCCCGGTTTCAAAAAAGTTTTCGCCAAAATTCCTTTTTTGATATCCTTTCGAGGGAGTTCAAAACAGTTGATTATTTTTAGGAATTTCAAAATGCCATCACACCTTATTCACGTTATATGGTATAATTCATTATTACATCTTATATAAAACGTTTCATGGGAGGAATAAAATGTATACAGCAGACAGTAAACGTTATGAAACCATGCAGTATAACCGCTGTGGAGCAAGCGGATTAAAACTTCCGGTCGTATCTTTGGGATTATGGCACAATTTCGGTGATACCGGATGTTATGACAACATGAAGGCAATGTGCCGCACCGCCTTTGATCACGGCATTACCCACTTTGATCTCGCCAACAATTACGGTCCTGCCTACGGAAGTGCAGAGCGCAATTTCGGTCAGATCTTAAAAGATGATCTTATGCCTTACCGTGATGAGCTTTTGATCAGTACAAAAGCCGGTTATGATATGTGGGAGGGACCTTATGGCAACTGGGGAAGCCGTAAATATCTGATCGCAAGTTTAGACCAGAGCTTAAAGAGACTTGGACTTGAATATGTCGATATTTTCTACCATCACCGCATGGACCCGGAAACACCGCTTGAAGAGACAATGGGGGCTCTTGATTCCATCGTAAAAAGCGGTAAGGCACTTTATGCCGGACTTTCTAACTATGATGGACCAACCTTAAAGAAAGCGGCAGCTATCTTAAATGACTTAAAATGCCCGTTCATCATTAACCAGAACCGCTATTCGATCTTTGACCGTACCATCGAAAATAACGGCCTAAAGGAAACTGCGCATGATCTTCATAAAGGTATCATCGCCTTCTCACCTTTAGCCCAGGGTATGCTGACCAACCGCTACTTAAACGGTATCCCGGCAGACAGCCGTATTGCAAAGGACGGCCGCTTTTTACATGAATCTTCCTTAACGCCGGAACGCTTGGCTCAGATCAAAGCATTAAATGAACTGGCAGGAGAACGTGGTCAGACACTTGCAGAGATGGCATTAAGCTGGATCTTAAAGGACGATCATGTGACAAGTGTTCTGATCGGTGCCTCAAAACCGGAACAGATCTTAGACAATATCGGTATCATCGGACATACTTCTTTCTCCAAAGAAGAACTTGAAAAAATCGACGCTATCGCAAAATAAGTAAACAAAAAAACAGTTCCAGATGCGTTATCCGCACATCATGGAACTGTTTTTTAATCATTATCTGTAATCTATTTTTTCGCTTCCTTGAAGATGATCTCATTATCATAGGCAAGTCCTAATTTACTCTTTGCAGTATCTTCCACATACTGTTGGGACTTTGTATATGTCTCATAATTGCTCAGCTGTTCTCCCCTTGCAGTTTCATCCTCTAACTGCTTCTGGAGTGATGCTTCCTGCTGTATGTACTCCTGATCCTTCTGGTAAACCCGGATGATCTGAACAGACATTACCGCAACAAATGCAATGACGATCAATCCAATACAAAGCTTGCCTGCTCTGTTATTATTCTTTTTTCGACGTCCCCTACCTGCCATATCTGTTTCCTTCCATCTGATATACCGCTGTCCTGACTGTTTTTCGCAAACATACCGTCAGACTATAGTTTACATAACCCAATTTTAACTGCTCTGCACACTTTTTTCAATCGTTTTCTAAAAAAATGTATAATTTTTTTCCCATGTTTTCTGACTGGTAGTAAAATAGTACCAAATATTTTGCCGAGCAGACCAAAAACCGCCCCAAAGACCATCACATTGATCCGTATGACAAAACGGCTGAGCAGAAGATAGTAGAGCAGCATGCCAAGCACGATTCCACCTATGGAAAATCCTCTCACCATGCCGTCATTTTCCCGATACAACATCACAAAAACCACTGCCGTACAGCAGATCCAGTATACAAAATCCTCCATGCCGATCCAGAAATTCCCATGGGGCACGATTCTGCGAAAAATACGCAGGATATCATACAAAAGAAACAATGCTCCGCCAATCAGTATGGATACTCCAAGTGAGGCTGCCTGTTCACTGATCGCCGCGCTGACAGCCATCATTTAAACAATCTCCCTAAAATAGATTCTGCCTGTTTTCCTGTACTTTTGATATCGGAATAAGTCAGGGAATCGATTCTTCCTTCAATATCAATTTCGCCTTTTTCCAAAGTCAGACGATTCACATGGAGATCGTGCCCTTTTATCAAAAGCATACCAAGTTCTGTTTCTAACAGAATTTCTGCCACATCAAATGACAACACGTCCACAACTCCGGAAAAAGCCCCGCTTTTGCGGTTTGCAAGCAGTACTTTATGTGACTTTGTCACATTTGTATTTCTATCATCCATCCTAAGACCTCCTGATACTTATTAGCGGATATATCTATCACCGTTTCTAAATATATTAGAAGGTCTTTGTTTTTATGCTATATATTCAAATAAATCTTTTGCCTGTTCTTTTTTTGTTGTATCCAACAGATCAAGCACACGCACTTTTACAGTTTTCGTTCCAAATGCGATCTCAATGATATCTCCGACTTTGACATTAACCGATGCCTTTGCCGGTTTTCCATTTACCGATACCCTTCCTGCATCGCACGCTTCATTTGCCACCGTACGGCGTTTGATCAGACGGGATACCTTTAAAAATTTATCAAGTCTCATTATATAATCCTCCTCTTATTCATAAAATGCAATGAACAAAGAGCCGCTTGCGACTCTTTCGCGCTCGAGTGGTGCTGTTTACAGCTAACTTCTTCTCCGCGAGATGCGCATCCCGCCCGGAGGGCTTTTTGTGTAATAGGGAATTTCCTATTACATTAAAAAGCGGATTCCGCAACCGGAACCCGCTTAGAATCTTTTCTGTTATGATTATGCGTTAACCATATCTTTTAAAGCCTTACCAGCTTTGAATTTTGGAGCTTTAGAAGCCGGAATAACCATCTCTTTACCGCTCTGTGGGTTTCTTCCTGTTCTCTCTGCTCTCTCAGATACTTCAAATGTTCCGAATCCAACTAACTGGATCTTCTCACCTTTTTTTAATTCTTCAGCTACAACGTCTGTGAAAGCTTTTAATGCTGCTTCTGCGTCTTTTTTGCTTAATTCAGTTTTCTCAGCCATTGCTGCAACTAATTCTGCTTTGTTCATGTTAAAAATTCCTCCTCTGGATTTTCACAGTAAATTTAATTTTGCGGTCTTCTGATGCACCAATCCCTGACGGATATCCGTACACTGTAATACCTACTTCATTATTTATACTTGTTTTTACTTCTGTTGTCAAGGAAAATCCCCTAAATATGGGCATTTTTACATACATTTTCCGTTCAGGATTATGATTAAAGCATTTTATCGATCATCGCATGTACTGCTTTTGATAAATCGGATGATTTTTTGTCAGCATCTGCAAGGGAAGTTCCCTTTACACCCAGATAAAATTTTACTTTCGGCTCTGTACCGGATGGTCTTACACATACCCACGCACCATCTGTCATCTCGTAGTAAAGAACGTTAGAAGATGGAAGTCCTGTCGGTGTAACCTTACCGGTTGCAAGATCTGTAACAGTGTCTTTCTTATAGTCGCGGATTGCAGTCACTTTATAATCACCGATCTCCTGTGGTGCCTGATCACGCAGTGTATTCATGATCTCCTGAATCTTTGCAAGGCCCTCGATACCTTTTAAGGTGATGGATGTCACATCATCTTTGTAATAGCCGTATCTCTCATACATTGCAAGCATTGCATCCCACAATGTCATGTTCTTTGTCTTATAGTAAGCGGCTGCTTCACAGAGTGTCATGGATGCTACGATCGCATCTTTATCTCTCGCATAGGTTCCTGTCAGACAGCCATAGCTTTCTTCCATACCAAACAGATAGGTTCCTTTTCCTGTTTTCTCAAATTCCAAGATCTTCTGACCGATAAATTTAAATCCGGTCAGCACTTCTACCAGCTCGATTCCATAATAGTCAGCGATCGCATCTGCCATATTCGTAGAAACGATAGAACGGATAAATGCACCGTCAGCCGGAAGGCTTCCGTCACGCTCTTTGCGCCGTCCGATCACATAATCACCGATCAGGCATCCTGACATATTACCGGTTAAGCTGTGATATTCTCCTGTTTTGCTGTCCTTTACATACACACCGAGACGGTCTGCATCCGGATCTGTCGCAAGAATTAAGTCTGCATCTACTTTTTTGCCAAGGGCAAGTCCAAGTTCAAATGCTTCTGCTGCTTCCGGGTTCGGATAACTTACCGTCGGAAAATCACCATCCGGCAGCTCCTGCTCCGGAACAACATATACATTTTTGAAGCCAAGCTCTTTTAATACACGGCGTACCGGAATATTTCCTGTTCCATGTAATGGTGTATAAACGATCTTTAACTCTCCGCCCACTTTATCAATGCAGTCCTGATGCAGAACCAGTTTCTTTAATTCAGCAATGTAAGGATCGTCGATATCTGCTCCGATCACCTGATAAAGTCCTGCTGCTTTTGCCTCATCAAGCGGCATGGTCTTTACTGTTGCATAATCGGTTACTTTTTTTACTTCATCCATGATTCCGGTATCATGCGGAGGTGTGATCTGTGCACCATCCTCCCAGTATACTTTATATCCATTGTACTCCGGTGGATTGTGGCTTGCTGTCACATTGATTCCGGCAATACAGCCTAATTTACGTACTGCATAGGAAAGTTCCGGGGTTGGTCTTAAAGATTCAAATACATATGCTTTGATTCCGTTTGCTGCCAGGCAGAGTGCTGCTTCATCTGCAAATTCCGGTGACATGTGGCGGGAATCATAGGCGATCGCAACTCCGCGCTTCTGCCCGTTTACCTTGCTGATATAATTTGCAAGTCCCTGTGTAGCCTTGCGTACGGTGTAAATATTCATACGGTTGGTTCCGGCTCCGATCACACCACGGAGTCCTGCCGTACCGAATTCCAGATCCATATAAAAACGGTCTTCGATCTCTTTTTCGTTTCCCGCAATATTTTTCAGTTCATTTCTGGTATCCTCATCAAAGTAAGGATTATTCAGCCAGCTCTCATAATTTTCTTTGTATCCCATTTTTCTTTCCTCCCATACTTATGATTCTGTCTTTATATTAGCGATAACAAACTTGTTTTTCAAGTACTATTCCATGCTAAATTTGTACAATTCTGTCCTTTTTAATTACTGTTTCCGGATAACGTTGACAAAAGTTCTGACAGAGTAGAGAGATAATCCGTACTGCTGCCCGTTGATGTGCCATCCCCGGTGCCGGTTCCCGAAGTCCCATCCGTCAAAATTCCGCTGCTGTTTTCCAGTGAATCCCCCGTCGAGGTTCCAGTGCTGCTTCCCACAGAAGTTCCGGCAGTTGTTCCGCTGCTTTCCCCAGCTGTATGGCTTCCTGCAAGACTTCCCGCAAGGCTCCCTGCCGCTCCATCTGTCGTAGTATCTGTTTCGTTCGTCACGGAATCCGCTGTTTTTTCTGTTTCTGTCTCTTCCGCAGTGCTTTCTGTTCCACTTCCATCACCGGACATTCCGATCACGATCGTTGCCTCTTTTGAATTAACAAACAGCTTCTTATTGTAAGTATCATATCCGGGAGCTGTAACAGCAAGACTGTGCACTCCATACTGGATCGGAACTGCCTCCTCGGTGTCGATCACTTTTCCATCAATCTGAATGATCGCATCCTCCACATCCACAGCAAATAAAATATTTCCAAACTTTGGTCCCTCACCCTTTAAAGTGTTAAGATCAAGTGTCTCTTTCTGTCCGCTCTCGATCGTAAGATCTGTACTTCCGCCATATCCGTTATTTGCCACAGTCACAGTATAAGTTCCTGCCGGCAGTTCCATCGTCATATCTTTGGTCACTTCCGCAAATATTTTGCTTCCGATCTGGATAAAACTTCCCTCAAAAAGTTCTGTATTCGTCAGCGCAAGTTCCCCATGTCCGGTTGTGACAACAATGGAGATCATTTTTTTTCCTATACCGGTCACCCGCAGTGTATCTAAATCGGACAGATCTGATAACTGCTTTCTCACATCATCTTCACAGATATAAAGATCTGCATCATAGGAATACCGTTCATCTCCGATCTTAAAAATCCTCCGATCCATATCCACCGAATAACGTGATACATCCGGATATTCCCAGACAGCATCGGAAATCTGCACCTGCGTGATCTTTCCCTGATCATCTTTTTCTCCCACCGTGATCACTCTGCCGGGTTCAAAATAAGACACCGCTGTGCGGTTTCCATATTTATCGAGAAATCTGGTTGCGATTGTGTAATAATACACATATTCTTTACCGGATGCGATCTGCTCTAATGTCAGACATTCTGCCTGCATATCATTCGATCTGATCAGGAACTGGTCTGTTCCGACCACATCTTCCCCGGTTGCCTCCACCGACTCATTTGCATCATCCGAAACATCCTCCGTTTTGGCATCTTTCTCCTGATCCGGGTAATAATAACGCCCGGTCACAACCGTATTCTTCTTTCCGCATGCACTAAACAGCATGATCATTGCTGCAAGCAGCAAAATAATCCTGTATTTTATCTTCATGTGCTCTCCTGCTTTCTAAAATATTATGCAAATAATTATACCGCAAACTATCTACACGGTAAAGTGGAAGAGCATCTGTAAAAACTGTTCCCTTGCATCTTCCTGCGCAATAACTTTCTCTAATTTTTCTATATTTCTCCCTGACAGCCATGCTTTATGTGAATTATAATAACGGTTTGCGATCTTCCAGAATTTTTCCGGATATGCAAGATAAACATACAGATATTTCAGTTCTTCCGGCGACAGCTTTTTTACCCGGTCATAATTACGTATCAGATCCATGCCAAGTCCTGCATTCCAGTTATTCTTTTCCATCATTTTCCGGATAAAGTTTGCAAGATCCCCGACTCTCTCCTGATACAGGAAATTTTCAAAATGAACGACTGCAATTCCATCCTGTGAGAAAATAACATTGTGCTGGTTATAGTCACCATGACAGAATCCGATCAGTTTCTCCTGCCGTCCAAGATCCTTTAAAATATCCGTTGTCTCTTTCGCTTTTTTCACATATTCCGGATACCAGACCGCAAACATCATCTCAAAATCATTTTTTTTCTTTTTTGCACGGATATAATTCTTTACTTTGTTTAACTCACGGTTTCTTTTTTCATAAAGCATTAACAGACTGTTCTGTCCCGATCGTAAAAACTCCGGTACACTGCCCTCATAATTCTGTGCAGACTGATGCAGCAGCGCAAGTTCTTTTACTGCGCTAAACATATCTGACCTGTTTTTCGTATCACATTCTGCACCCGGATACGCCTGATATAATATGTATTTTGTTTCCTCCTCATTCACAGAAAACGGCTCGCCCTCTTTTGTGCGCATTATCGTTTCCACAGTTCTTCCCTGTCTATCAAGATGATCCAGCATATCTGCTAAAAACTCTGCCCGTTCTTTCGAACCTCTGTATTCACGCAATATTTTTGGTCCCTGTTCGGTATCACACTGATAGCTGTCCCGTCCTCTTGAGATGGATTTTACTTCCAGTTCGTATTGTTCTAATACCTGTTCCGGTCGATTATACAAAAAAACGCCCCCCATATGATTGATTACGGTCTTACCACCGTGTCTCTTCATCATATGAGAGGGTTTGTTCATTCATGACTACAGATTCTCTCCAATAGTCTTTCTTTTGTATTCAGCTCCGGTTCATCAAGCACCAGCTCCAAAAGACCTTTTAATGTTTCCCCGATCTCTTTTCCCGGTTTCATCCCGGCAGCGATCAGGTCACTTCCATTGACTGCCAGGTCCCGTATCGTAAGGCACTGATTTTTTTCTAAAATATCCCGGTATAATGCCTCATATCCATCCACGTATGCTAACTTTTCTTTCCTCTGGTATTCGCTCTGTGCCAGGATATCTGCACGTTTTACCGCAAACAATGCCGGATACTGTTCCACTCCGATCCTGCTTACTGCTCTTCTAATATTTTTCTCTGAAAGAGGCGGATTATCATCATGCCAGCACACCAGACGGCACACCTTATCCGTCGTATCATTGTCAAACTTTAACCGGCGCAGGATCTTTCGTGCGATCTCACTGCTTTCCTTCGGATGTCCGTAAAAATGATCGCTGCCGGACCCATCCGTGGTCCTGCACGCAGGTTTTGCCACATCATGCAGCAACATGGTAAGACGCAGCACCTTATCCCCGACGATATGATTTAACGTTGCCACGGTATGTTCCCCGACCGAATAACAGTGATGTTTTGTATTCTGGGGTGTCTCCATCATACGGTCAAACTCCGGCAGAAATACTGCTGTAAGACCTGTCTCCCATGCTGTTTTGATCTCGCCCGGATGTGCAGAGGTAATTAATTTTACCAATTCGGTCTGTATCCGTTCCGCACTGACTTTTGCAATATTCGGTGCAAGTTTTACCATCGCCTTTTTTGTCTCTTCCTCAATCGCAAATCCAAGCTGTGCAGCAAAACGCACGGCACGAAGCATCCTAAGCGCATCTTCCGAAAAACGCTCTGTGGCACATCCCACGCATCGTATCACGCCGCGCTCTAAATCACCCACACCGTCAAATGCATCGACCAGACCGTTTTTGTCATTATATGCCATGGCATTGATCGTAAAATCACGCCGTTTTAAATCTTCCAGCAGACTCGCCGTGAACTGCACGTTTTTCGGGTGTCTTGCATCCTCATATTCACCGTCGATCCGGTAAGTTGTCACTTCAAATCCCTCATGTTCCACCATCACGGTGACTGTTCCATGCTGTATCCCGGTATCAATGGTATGGATCTTTTTTTCGGCAAATATTTCTTTAACCTGCTCCGGTTTCGCTTGTGTCGTGATATCCCAGTCCCCCGGTGTGCGGTGTAACATGGTGTCGCGCACACAGCCGCCGACTGCATACGCTTCATAGCCATGTTCTTCTAATGTTTCTATGATAAATTTTACTTTTTCCGGCAAAACGATTTTCATATACGGTAAGTTCCCTTTTTTGTTGTCTTGATCGAATAGAGCAGATCATCCGCCCGCTTGATCATCTGGTTGATTTCTTCCTCGTCATGAACGTCTTTCGCCGACACGATTCCAATGGAACAGGAAATACGCTGCTCTTTTTTGATAGAAATCTGTTTTTTCAGTTTCTCAGAAATCGCTCCTTCAAAACCGTCTGCCTGATCGATCTTTTTATAGATCAGCTCTGCTGTCTCTGTAAGTTTTTCTTCGTCTGCAGTAAAAAATACGATAATGTATTCATCCCCGCCGTAGCGGCATACAAATCCATGTTTTTCACACAGACCCGAGAAAATGTCTGCCATTTCCTTTAAAACCAGATCTCCGACATCATGACCGTAAGTATCATTATAATGTTTAAAATTATCGAGATCAATAAACATCAGTCCCAGTTCCGGTTTTCGTTTTCCTCCCAGGAATTCATCCATCAGGGCTTTGATTCTCCGGTAAAACCCTTCTCTGTTGTAAATTCCAGTCAGTTGGTCTGTAACTGCAGAAAGATAAAGTTTATTGTTCATCTCGTATATTTTATCATATGCGTCCAGACGGTTCAAAGAGTATTTTACCTCCCGGAACAAAAGCTGATACATGTTTAAGTCATCTTCATCTAACATATATCTGTTTACGGAAGAATGCCAGTTATCCTTCATCCTCACATAGGCGATCAGGAAATTTTCCAGTTTTGAATTGTTAAAATACGGTACTGCCACTAAAGAACACACATCATCCTCACCAAATAATGATGTGATATCCTGGTGCTCATTATAATTGCTGCTGATCTTCGAGATTGCATAACCTCCCGGATTCCGTTTCAGGGAAGCAATGATCCTGCCCGTCTGCCCGTCGTTTAATTCTATCCCTGTATTATTGTATAATACCTGCGTCTGTCTCTCCATACAGCGCGCATATACCGCGCAATCCACATTAAAATGATTTAAAAACGTTTTCATGACCGCATCGATCATTTCTTCTGCACTGACTCCGGTCACGTCGATCAGTTTCTGCCAGGTTAAAATAAAATCCAGCTGGTGTTTTTTACTCTTATAAGCAAGCACCATACTTTCCTGCCAGAGAAGCGCATCTAATTCCTGTACGGAAATCTCCTTCTTCCCATCCTCATCATCTAAAGGCGGCAGGGTATCCATAATTTTTTCTGCCAGCTTTCCATAAGTGTTAAAATGTTTGTTTTCGTATTCCTCCAGTATGTTCTTTTGTTTTACTTCCCCTTTTTTATTTCCAAGATGATTGAAACACTCCATTCGCTTTTTCCGGAAAAGTGCATAGCTGAAAAACTGATTTCCCTCGGAGCATCTCAGATAATTCTCCGCTTTTTCATAATCTAAGTCAGCTTTTTCATAATCTCTATCGTATACGGCAAGTAATCCGCGGGAAAATGTATATAAAAACATGTCGTCATCAACTTTCGCATAATCATGGACAGTTCCAAACCCATCTCCCATCTTTTCTTTTTCTATAACGTAATTTAAAAACTGTCTGCAATTGTTTAAGTAGCGCTCACAATTAAACCTGTTGCCCTCTAAAACAGACACAAGTGCAAGAAGTCCATATAATTTTGACAGATTGCATACCCTCAGACTGTTTAAATGCAGACGTTCCACAGCCTTCATGCACTGTGTCAGATAAAATTCCGCCTTTTCATACTGACCGCACATAATGCAGTTTAAAGACATATTATACTGCACTTCTGCAATATCTCCCGGCTCCCTCAGATAATAAAACAGACGGATGGCATGCGTGTAATACGCCATTGCACGTTCATTTTCACCGATCGCACATAAATTATATGCAATTCCCGAATAGATACGACCTGCCTGGATTGATCTTTTATCTTTCAATGCTTCATACGTGCGCACCGAATAAAGCAGGGAAATCTCATACATGCCATTTGTCGACGAAAGCATGATATTTTTCTGGTATGCCGTATTGATCAGATGTTCATTTTCGATTTCTTTGGCAATACGTATTCCCTTGCTGAAGTAGATCAGAAGTTCTTCAGACTGATTCGCCTTCTCGACGATTTCCGGCTTATTGTCATATGCATAAATATATACATGTGCCAGATGATTGCGGTAATTGTAGCGGATCAGATTTTCGGTCAGGCTTTTCTCTATTTTTACATCCTGCGCACAGAAAAATATGTTATACCAGCCGGACATCTGTATCTGGGTTTTGAGTAACTCGGATAAAAACTTCCGGTAATCATCCGATATTTTTTCTGCAATACGATATGTTTCGCCTGCCATCTCTAAGGCTTCTTTTAATTTTCCCTGATACATATACGCAGTTGCAATCAGATAGTCCTGCTCATATGCACACTCATCTTCCCTTCCGGCAAGATGGATTTTTTCTAAATCCTCGCAGATTTCAAGAGCTTTGGGAATATCCTTCCTTAAAATGGAAACTTTTGCAAATAAAAGCCACATGCGAAAACGCGCAGGATCATCGACAAAGAGATTATCAAATTTTATCTTTCGCTCTATAACCTCCAGATAATATGCTGCCTGGTCAAAATCAAGAAATTCCACCATATTCTGCAGTTTGCGGTAGACCTTTTCGCTTCCGTAGTCAGCATATTTTCCATCATCTGCGATTTCTTCTTTTTTCCTGCCGGAATTTCCGATATGGTAAATCTTGCTGCCATCATCTAATGTCTCGTAAAGCATCTCCCAGTCCGGCACTAAAAACTCCGGCATTGCCTGAATATCACTGACCCCAAGCACAAGACCTATATTGCTGTTCTCGGCTTTTAAAATTTGCGCTGTCAATTGCATCGTACTTTTTGAGGCCAGCTGAAAACGGTTCAAAATAAGAAGAACCGGATGCCTGTCTGCAATGGCATACAGCATACGTTCAAGTGCCGCTAGCATGCGCTCCTGTTCATATGCCACCTCATCGAGCAAAATTATCTCTTCCCTTTTTGCATATCCCCGGTTAAAATAGCCAAGCAGTACCGGCCGGTGCAGATAATACACATCACATTCTTCCATAAATTCTTCGAATGTACCCGTCATATACCGCCTGAAGCCATCACAGATCATGGTAAGATACGGCTCATATGCACTGGTGATTTCACCCGGTTCAAATTCGTGCATCTGTACGAAAATATTCTCCATTTTCTCCAGCTGATCTGTATAACTTAATTCTTCTATGGAAAATTGTCCACTGTATCTGACCAGAAGATGGTTCTTTTCCACAGTTCCCAAACCGGCTGCCACCTGTTCTATCGCACCATCATAATACTTTTCTATCATCTTCTCCCATCCCCCTGAAAAAATAATATTTTGTGTTACATGTACTTTCTGCAGGTCTTATGATCCCATTTTAAAAACGCTACCGGAATCGTTTCCATTTTATGTTAAAAGTAAACAGAACCGTATGATTCAGCGAATCTGTCTATATTCGCTGAATCACTTTGCGGTTCTGTTTTTATTTTTTAGTATGCTTTACCCCAATATACTAATTTGTGAGCCGGTTTTCCGCAGCATACACATACATCTGAGATATGTTCCTGATCATGAAACGGCATACAGCGTGATGTCACTGCAAGATCTTCTTTGATCTTATCCTCACATGCCTGATCTCCACACCACATTGCACGGATAAAGCCCGGTTTCTCATTTGCGATTGTTGTAAACTCTTCGTAGTTATGTGCATCCCAGATATGTGCATCTCTGTGTGCCTTTGCACGCTCAAACATATCTTTCTGGATCTGCTCTAATAACTCCGGAAGTTTTGCTTCAAGCTCATCTAATGCAACCTCGATCTTCTCTCTGGTATCACGGCGCACAATCACACATTTGCCTGCTGCAATATCCTTTGGTCCAAGTTCGATACGAACCGGAATACCTCTCATCTCCTGCTCGGAGAATTTCCATCCCGGACTCTTGTCAGAATCATCAAGTTTTGCACGGCAGACTTTTCCGATACGCTCGCAGACTTCTTTTGCGGTGTCAAGCACACCATCTTTCTGCTGCTGGATCGGGATGACCATAGCCTGTACCGGAGCAATACGCGGTGGCAGCACAAGTCCTGAATCATCTCCGTGTACCATGATGATCGCACCGATCATACGTGTTGTCATACCCCAGGATGTCTGATATACATACTGAAGTTTGTTGTCCTTATCAGTGTACTGAATGCCAAATGCTTTTGCAAATCCATTGCCAAAGTTATGGCTGGTTCCTGACTGCAATGCTTTTCCATCATGCATCAGCGCTTCGATCGTGTAAGTTGCATCTGCGCCTGCGAATTTTTCTTTTTCTGTCTTCTGTCCACGGATAACCGGCATTGCAAGTACATCCTCACAGAAATCCGCATAGACATTTAACATCTGTACGGTTCTCTGCTCTGCTTCCTCTGCAGTCGCATGTGCGGTATGTCCCTCCTGCCATAAGAACTCTCTGGAACGTAAGAACGGACGTGTTTCCTTCTCCCATCTTACAACAGAACACCACTGGTTATATACCTTTGGCAGATCACGGTAAGACTGGATAATATTTTTATAAAAATCACAGAACAATGTCTCTGAAGTCGGTCTGACACACAGACGCTCCGGAAGCTGATTTAAGCCGCCGTAAGTAACCCATGCAACTTCCGGTGCAAACCCTTCCACGTGATCTTTTTCTTTCTCTAACAGACTCTCCGGGATAAACAACGGTAAATATACATTTTCAACGCCTGTCTCTTTGAAACGGCGGTCTAATTCATGCTGGATATTCTCCCAGATCGCGTAACCCGCCGGACGAAGGATCATACATCCCTTTACGGATGAATAATCGATCAGTTCCGCTTTTTTGACCACGTCTGTATACCACTGGGCAAAATCTTCCTCCATGGAAGTGATTGCCTCTACTAACTTCTTGTCCTTTGCCATGATAAATCTCCTTATTCTTTAAAAACCTTTGGATTTATTTTATGATAAACCAAAAGGCTTGTCAATTTCAAACTCCAGTTTTCTATGTGTCTTTGGATGACGGAATGCGATCTTGAAAGAACATAGTGCAAGCTGTTTTCCTGACGGGGTAATATTTTCTTTGAAATTATACTTTTTATCCCCGACGATCGGCATTCCTGCATGTGCAAGCTGTACGCGGATCTGATGATGACGTCCGGTATCAAGCTTTATTCGTAAAATGGCATTTCTCCCATTCTGCTCAATTACTTCATAGGAAAGTTTTGCATGTTTTGCCTGCAAAGTTCCTCTCTCTACCACCTCAGATGTGTTTGTCTGTCCATTCTGTAAGAGATCATCCTCTAAGATTCCCTTTTTCTCTTCCGGCACTCCGTCCGTCATGGCATAATAGTATTTGTCTGTCAGTTTTGTTTTGATCTGACGGCTCAAATCCGATGCTGACTCTTTATTTTTAGCAAATACCATGACTCCTGCGACCGGCTGGTCCAGACGGTGCACCACACCGATATAAGGTTTTTCTCCTTTGGATGCCCGGTAGTTTTTAAGCAGGCTCTCCATATCCGCCTGTCCGATACGTTTTGTCTGTGTTGCCACGCCTGCCGGCTTTTTGCAGACGATAATATCTTCATCTTCATAAATGATCGCTGGCTGCATACTGTTCCTCATTTCTACTATTTGACCGGCATATTATCCACGCAGCTTACAAAATCCTCTCTCCTTGCGGACTCTTCTCCCGGCAGCGGAGTGGAACGCTTTCCGCCACTCTTGGAACATTCCTGACATACATCCGAACCAGCCGATGCTTCTGTTCTTCCAAATCTGCACTGCTCCAGGTGATCTCCGCTTGCAAGATACACACCTTCTATATTTTCTCCTGTCACTATGACAGTTGGTTTTTCATAGTTACCCATCTTTTGTTTCCTCGCTTATCCTTTATTTCATCCGGATGACTGACTTTGTCAGAGCCCGAACTTCTTTATTATATACCCTTTTTATACTCCAGTTCAAGTTCCTCTGCCAGATATCCATCACTCATGCAGTGCATATCTGAAATTCCTTCACTCATGAACTCATATACTTTGGAATGATAAAAAAAGTTTAAGGCTGCATCAACGGATTTTCCTGTTTTTTTAGCAAATAGTTCAACTACCGTATTAAAAACTTTATCATTCGCTACACCACCTATAACAATATCATAATCAGAGGCATCTCTTCTACTTCTGCAGTTTAATATAAAATCCAGCCATTCTTCAGAATATGAATCAAATTTCAAAACATTTAGATTGTGCTCTATACTTTCGTCAAATTCATATGCGGAAACAATTCCAGGTTTTCCGCGTCTTTTAAATTTACCACACCACTTAACAGCCTATTTCGTATTCTGGAATTATATAATCATTCAAAATACTGCTCTTCTCTGTCAATGCACTGTATATTGTCTGCGCATTTACCCCCAGCTTAACTGCAACATTTTCAATACAAAATATTGCAAATTCCAATTCTTCTGAATTTTCTATATTTTGTTTTGTCATTTTTCTCCATTCCGGTTATTTTTTATCTGTTATTTAATAACATAATACCACAAAAAGATCCTGTCCATAAAAACAGAATCTTCTTGTGGTATTATGTTCACAAACTACAATTTAAAGTAGTACCCCACTCCCCAAATAGTCGGAGACTATTTGGGGACACAAACTATAGTTTAAAGCGGTATCCGACACCCCAAATAGTCTCTATATACTGGGGTTTATTGGTATTCATCTCAATCTTTTCCCTGATCTTTTTGATATGCACAGTCACGGTTGCGATATCTCCGATCGACTCCATATCCCAGATCTCACGGAAAAGTTCTTCCTTTGTGAACACATGGTTCGGATGCTCTGCTAAGAATGTTAAAAGATCGAACTCCTTGGTCGTAAACTGCTTTTCTTCTCCATTCACCCAGACACGTCTCGCTGTTTTATCGATACGGATGCCACGGATCTCAATGACGTCATTCTCCACGATATTGCTTCCGATCAGCCGTTCATAGCGGGCAAGATGTGCTTTGACCCGTGCGACAAGCTCACTCGGTGAAAACGGCTTTGTAATGTAATCATCTGCACCGAGTCCGAGTCCCCTGATCTTGTCAATATCATCTTTTTTGGCAGATACCATAAGTATCGGTGTATTCTTTTCTTCTCTGATCTGTTTACAGATCTCAAATCCGTCAATCCCCGGCAGCATCAGATCTAAGATATACATATCAAAATCTTCCGAGAGTGCACGTTTTAACCCGACCACCCCGTCATTCTCAATCTCAACCTCAAAACCACTTAATTCCAAATAATCTTTCTCTAAATCTGCGATTGCTACCTCGTCTTCAATAATCAAAACCTTACTCATTTGGTACCTCCTGATATTTACGAATTACAAAATACATAACTGTTCCGATGGCTTCCTTACTGGTTGCCCAGATCTTTCCACCGTGGTCTTCTATGATCTTCTTTACAATAGACAAACCGATACCGCTGCCACCGGTTGCAGAATTACGCGACGCATCCGCACGATAAAAGCGGTCAAAAATATATGGCAGATCTCTTGCAGAGATACCTCTGCCGTTGTCCTCGATCTCCACCTGGATAAAGTCACCGACATCTTTGATACGGATATTGATAAATCCTTGCTGTTTATCCAGATACTTGATGGAATTACCTATAATATTATGGATCACACGGCGGAGCTGCTCCGGATCTGCAATGATCAGAACATTTTCATCCACATAATTAAAATAAGCAAGCCTGATATTTCTTGTCTCGAGGTCAAGCCCGATCTCCTCTACGCAGTCATTAAAATATTCTGATACGTTAATTTTTGCAAAATTATATGGAATACGATTTGTATCAATTTTAGCATACAATGTCAACTCATTTAAAAGTGTATCCATTTCGTTTGCCTTATTATAGATCGTGCGGATATATTTATCCCGTTTCTCCGGTGTATCAGCTACACCATCCATAAGTCCTTCCGCATATCCCTTTACTGCTGTGATCGGTGTCTTTAAATCATGCGCAATATTACTGATCAGTGTCTTATTTTCTTTTTCACCCTCGATCTTTTCCTCCGCATTGTCTTTTAAGCGCAGACGCATCTCCTCAAACGATCTGCAGAGTTCACCGATCTCATCCTTGCTGTCCGATTCCACGGAGAAATCAAGATTACCATCTTTGATATTCTGTGCTGCCGTCTGCAGTTTTCTGATCGGATTGATCATGCTCGTATACATCCAGATGGTTAACATTGTCGCTGTCAGCACAAGAATGAGAATAATGGAAACTAATACATCAATGAGCAGTTTCTTTACCTCAGGAACAGTCTCCTCTAAAATTGTAACGATAAATGCACTTCCCGCACTTCCATCCTGAAACTGGAAATCGATCTGCTTGATCAGCACCTGTTCATCACCGTCAATGTAAGTTCCGGCATCCTCATCTTTCACAGTATCCCCATAGGATGGCAGCTGTGTCAGAAGTGAAATACTTGCATCCTCGCCAATGTAAATCAGCTCCTTATCTTTTCTTACGATCAGATAGGAACTCTTCTCCTCTAAAGTCTGATTAAGTTCATCTAAATAATCCTGATCTTCCAGTCGCGCCGGATCATCCTTCGCCGTATCCTTCAGTTCTTTGAAACATTCTTTGGTAAAGCGGCTCAGGAGCTGCATGGAATTTGAAAAATAACTATAATTATTTTCCGTGATCCCATAAGTCTGCTCAATCGCTTTTACCTGGATACGCTGAAAACTGAAAAGTGCCGCCATCATCAGCACGATCGGGACAAAAATAATAATACAAAAAGAAATAATAATTTTGGATTTCAGTTTCATTGTAATCTCCCTGCCATAAAAAATGGTCATAAAAGCATCTTTATGATTTCATAAAAATACCTTTATGACCTATTATAACATGAAAAAATACAAATCCCATTTATTTTATATAAAATTGTCTAAACTTTTTGTGAAACCGGATCTGTCTTTTCACTTAAAATCTTCGAGGAAATTTATTTCGAGGAAATTTATTTCGAGGAAATTTATTTCCTTATAGATATTTCTTTAATGTATCAGCCTTATCAACTGCCTCCCACGGAAGGTCTAAGTCTGTACGTCCGAAATGTCCGTAAGCTGCTGTTCCACGGTAGATCGGTCTTCTTAAGTCAAGCATCTTGATGATACCTGCCGGACGAAGGTCGAAGTTCTCACGAATGATCTCAACTAACTTCTCATCGGATAATTTACCTGTTCCAAAAGTATCTACCATAACGGATGTCGGCTGTGCAACACCGATCGCATAGGATAACTGGATCTCACATTTCTCTGCAAGACCTGCTGCTACGATGTTCTTTGCAACGTAACGTGCTGCATATGCTGCAGAACGGTCAACCTTTGTGCAGTCTTTTCCAGAGAAAGCTCCGCCGCCATGACGTGCATATCCGCCGTAAGTGTCTACGATGATCTTACGTCCTGTTAAACCTGCATCTCCGTGTGGTCCGCCGATTACAAAACGTCCGGTCGGGTTAATGAAGAACTTGGTATCTGCATCGATCATATCTTCCGGAAGGATCGGATCGAAAACATATTTTTTGATGTCTGCATGAATCTGCTCCTGTGTTACATCATCATCATGCTGGGTAGATAATACAACTGCCTCAAGACGTATCGGTTTTCCTGCTTCATCATACTCTACGGAAACCTGTGTTTTTCCGTCCGGTCTTAAGTAGGTTAATGTACCGTCTTTTCTTACTTTTGTTAACTGTAATGCCAGTTTGTGTGCTAAAGAGATCGGATATGGCATTAACTCCGGTGTCTCGTTGGTTGCATAACCAAACATCATACCCTGATCACCAGCTCCGGTATCAAGATCATCTGTCAGGGCACCCTCTTTTGCTTCTAATGCTTTATCAACACCCATTGCAATATCCGGTGACTGCTGGTCAAGTGCTACCATAACTGCACATGTATTTCCGTCAAATCCTGTCTTGGCATCGTTGTAACCGATCTCATTTACCGTTTTACGAACGATTGCCGGGATATCTAACTGTGCTTTTGTGGTGATCTCTCCGGTTACTAAAACGAAACCTGTACAGCTTGCGGTTTCACATGCAACACGGCTCATTGGATCTTCTGCCATACATGCATCTAAGATTGCGTCAGAGATTGCATCGCAGACTTTGTCAGGATGTCCTTCTGTTACGGATTCTGATGTAAATAATCTTTTTTCCATTCTTTTGCTCCTTTTTCTGATAGTGTTTTTTGCGTTTTCGCAAAAAAAATCCACTTGCGAAAAACAAGTGGAAGTGATATCTGTAAATCAATCATCAAATCCTCTTATTGTTCGAACATATATACTGTAACGTACAATTCGCTCAGGTTGGCACCTTCCGTAGAGGGGTTGCCGTGACTTCACAGATCCTTTGTATCTCCATCACTCTGAATAAGAAAATTCTAAAAGTTATTAAGTTATAAAACTCACAGTGACTAACATACACCTGTTTTTCTAAAATGTCAAGGTATAATTTCTTAACCTTTTGCACAAACCCGATTGACTTTCAAATATGAAAATTCTATACTATACTTAATTATAAACGTACATATAATAGAATGCATGTTCTGCGGACATTCTGTTATCATGAATGAAATGGGGTTTTTTATGAAAAAGGTAACAGTCAACAAACTTGAACCCGGCATGATTACTGCCGAACAGATTCTGACAAAGAACGGACAGATGATCGTTGATAAAGGTGTCACACTTACAAGACCACTTATCATGCGTCTTTCTTTTTACTGTGTTTTAGAGGTCGGTATTGAAGATCCGGATGAACCAAAAGAACCGGAAACACCACATTTTATTCCGGCTTATTCCCAGAAGGTAAAAGCCTCGAAAGAATTTCAGACATTCCAGTTTGATCATTCTTTCGTATTGAACTCCTTAAAGTCTTCCATGGAAGGCTATGTTTTTCATGATCAGCCGCTTGACACAAATGATCTTCTTGACCAGACAGTTAAACTGTTTAATTCCTGTAAAACATCACTTGAGCTTTTTGATATGCTGCACAATATGCGTGCTTACGATGACAGCACTTATGCACATTCTTTAAATGTAGCTCTGATCTGCCGGCGTATCGGTAAATGGCTGAAAGTAGATGCTGACACTTTAGACACTTTAACACTCTGTGGTCTTTTGCATGATATCGGGAAATTAAAGATCCCGGATGATATTTTAAATAAACCAGGCAAATATACAGACGAAGAATTTGATCTCGTCAAAAGACATACAAAATTTGGCTATGAATTATTAAAACCGCTGCAGATCGATCCTCATATTAAAAAAGCTGCCCTGCTTCATCATGAGCGTTGTGATGGATCCGGTTATCCGCTGAAAGCGACCCAGAAAGACTTAGATGACTGCTCAATGATCGTTGCGATCGCTGATGTTTATGATGCCATGACTGCTGCAAGATCTTACCGTGCTCCTCTTTGTCCATTTCAGGTCATTGAGCGTTTTGAACAGGAAGGTCTTCAGAAGTATAAGCCAAAGTTCATCCTGACTTTTTTACAGCATATCGCATCCACTTATCAGAACAACCGTGTTCTTTTAAGTAACGGGCAGAGTGCCAATATCGTTATGTTAAACCAGCAGCATCTTGCAAGACCGATCGTACAGTTGAACGATAACTCCTGCATTGATTTGTCTACACGTCTTGATCTGCATATCCAGAGTATTCTGTAAGCGGACTGATTGCTGTAGATAGAATCCACTATTTTTCGGATATACCTGCAGTTTCAAAAAGAAGCGCTCAAAGAGGCTCCTTAGAAAACGATCATATTTTCTGATCGTTTTCTAACAGAACTGCCTCTTCGAGCGCTTCTTCTGCTTCCTCTTCGATTTCTTCCGGTGTTCCATTCAAAACCGGTATCTTTCCAATATGCATAAACACACGTGCGGCAATCAACGGAACAAATCCCACAAATGCGCCATACACACCATATGCATAGACAGACACACATCCGATACATGCACCTGCAAAAAAAGAAAGTACTGTCATGGTATACATGATTCCTTTTCTGCGAAATTCCGGATCCTTTGTCAATATGTACTGTGTCCATGCAAGCAGCGACTGCTTAAAATTATTCGTGGTAAAAATGCTTGCGCTGTTATACCCGGATGCACCGGAATAACTTCCCCACTGGAATGCCGAACAGAAAAATATCGGATAAAGACTCACAACCGCAGACATTCCCTCCGGCATGACCGCTGTTGCGGTAAGTCCTGCCGCATCTACCCAGAGTACCAGCCTTCGCATATCCAGTCTGGTAAAATTCGTCAGCAGATAGGAGATAACGATCGCACTGCCAAAAATAAGAAATGCCAGAAATCTTATTCCCACTTCTGCAAAATCTTTACCGGTAAGTGCCGCTGCCATCTCCATAACGTTTCCGGTCTGTGCAGATCCAAAATTTCCTGCATGCAGCAATATCGCATAAGTTCCAAGGAATCCACCAACTAGCGTGAGATTCCAGTGAAGTATCATATCCAGTTCTTTTTGAAATATTTTTCTCATCTTTATCCTCATTTCCTATGAATCAAAAAAAGACGTCTCCTATACCCGGAAACGCCCTTCTCTACTCCTAAGATACTTTCAGTGTAAACTTCTGAATCTCTTTCTCTGTACTTACTTTCTCGATCACAGCCCCCAGTGATGCGAGTTTTTTCTCAAATTCTTCATATCCACGTTCAATATAGTAGATATCATCTACCACTGTGATTCCTTCTGCTGCCAGCCCTGCGATCACAAGAGCCGCTCCCGCCCGCAGATCCGGTGCATTAACACGTGCTCCGGTATAATTGTCAACTCCGCCGATGATCGCTATATTGCTCTCGACTTTAAAATTGGCACCCATGCGTGCAAGCTCGCCCACATATTTAAAACGGTTTTCAAAAATGCTTTCCGTAACGGTACTCGTACCCTCTGAAATACCTAATACCACTGCGATCTGTGGCTGCATATCCGTTGGAAATCCCGGATACGGAAGCGTTGTAACCTGTGTATGATGCAACGGTTTTGAAGATACCACGCGTACCGCATCATCAAACTCCTCCACCTCACATCCGATCTCAAGCAGTTTTGCGCTGATCGCTTCTAAGTGCTTCGGAATTACATTTTTTACTGTAATATCTCCCTTTGTGGCTGCTGCAGCAAGCATAAATGTTCCGGCTTCAATCTGATCCGGAATGATAGAATACTCTGTTTTATGCAGCTTCTCCACTCCGACGATACGGATCACATCCGTACCTGCACCTCTGATATTAGCACCCATGCTGTTTAAAAAGTTGGCTGCATCTACAACATGAGGTTCCTTTGCAGCATTTTCCAAAGTTGTTTTTCCCTCTGCCATGGCTGCTGCCATCATAATGTTAATCGTTGCACCGACAGATACCTTATCCAGATATATATGCGTTCCTTTTAACTGCTTTGCATCTGCAACCACAAGACCATGCCGGATATCTACTGTCGCACCTAATGCACGGAATCCTTTCAGATGAAGGTCAAACGGACGGCTTCCGATATCACAGCCACCCGGAAGAGCTACCTCTGCATGTTTATACTTGCCAAGGAGAGCTCCAAGCAGATAATAGGATGCCCTTATCTTACGGATATATTCATTGTCCACAACCAGATTGTGAATAAATGATCCGTTCATTTTCACCGTATGTGTATCCAGTCTGTCTACCTTCGCTCCGATATCACTGATCGCATTTAACAGCACATTGATATCTCTGACATTTGGTAAATTTTCTATTGTAACGGTTTCATCCGTCATGACTGCCGCAGAAATGATGGCAAGCGCAGCATTTTTTGCCCCGCCGATTTCCACTTCACCGACTAACGGATTGCCTCCTTTAATGACATATTGTTCCATATCACACCTCTATGAACCTTTTCATACAAACACATAATTATAGTTGCTATTATGTGCTTTTGTCAAGAATTATATCACAGTTTCAATTTTGTTGTAAATATGCAGATATTCCCAAAAAAATCTGCATTTCCACACACTTTACATTCAATTTTTATCAGTTACTGATATACTTCAGTGGATTAACTGCTGCGCCTCCGATATAGATTTCAAAATGCACATGCGGTCCTGTGGAGCGTCCGGTGCTTCCACTCATTGCGATCGGTTCTCCCTGCTCTACTTTCTGGCCAACTTTCACTAACAGTTTACTGTTATGTGCATAACGTGTCAGTCTTCCATCTGCATGGCTGATCACGACATTGTTACCGTATCCTCCATTATAAGAAGCCTGAATCACAGTTCCGGCACAGGACGCATACACGGTTGTTCCAACCGGGCATGCCCAGTCCACACCTTTATGCATTCTTCCCCAGCGTCTTCCGAATCCCGATGTAAATCTTCCGCCGGCAATCGGTTTGATGTATGTCGGTGGTACGATCGTTCCCCGTTCCACAACTGCTGCCTTCGCTGCCGTCATGATTTTCTGGTGTGCCAGCTCCCTGCTTACCTCAGAGCCGTTTTCATATACGACGATATCATTTCTCTCACGATGTCCTGACACACCTTCTTCTATAACTTCCTCCTGATTGGTATACCAGGAATCATTTTCCATAATGACAGGTTCTTCCTCATAATCTTCCTCGTAAACTTCCCCTACAGTCAGCCTGATCTTTAAATCCGGTTCCGGAACCGCAATGATAAGCTCCTGTCCTTCTCGCAGTGCGTCTGCATTTTCGAGTCCGTTTAATGCCATAATATCCGTAACTTTTGTGTCATGGTCAAGTGCGATCACAGAAAGACAGTCACCACTCTCTACTACATATATTTTATTCGATTCTTTCTCTTTTGTTACTTCCGCAGCAGCATCACCCGGATTAGTAAATGCATCCGGCTGCACGTAATTTTCATAAACCTCAACATTTTCCACAAATGCCATGTCAAGGACACCTGTTTCATAAAAATCCGCCGCATCTGACGTCACAGCATCCAAAAGCTGTGTTGCCGACTCTAATGAGACACCTGCAAGCGATGATGCCTGTATATCCTGTGTTTCTTTTTCCCCTTCTTTTGCCAAATCGTCTTCGCTTTCTTTTTGTTTCAGATCCGCCGTTAATATTCCGTCAATCTGTCCTTCCAACGACTGGTATGTAACTGTATACGCATCTTCTTCATCCGCTTTTTTTCTGACCTGGTTCAAAAAATCCATCACTTCATCGATTGTTGTAAAATTCCCACGGTAGGAACCGATCGCAACTGTATATGCACGCTCTCTGCTCTCAATCGTCTTTTCTGCCAGCACATTTTTCAGTTGTTCTTCTAATGCTTCTTTCTTTTCCAGATGCACAAACGGCTTCTTTTCTGTCTTTACTGACCATTCATAATCCATACACAGACGTTTTTCTGACTCTGCTGCCAGTTCTCTTCTTGCCTTCCGGATTGCCTCCTTCACATCGACGTTTTCTGCCACATAACCGACAAATATTCCATCTATATACACACCCTGATAACTCTGTCCTAATGCCGTCTGCTGCGTCAGTGCTCCTCCCGCCAATATTATAAGAAATCCACCGGTAACGATCATTCCAGACAATAGTTTTTTATCTTTTAATCTTTTGTTCATCTTCTGACTCTTTCATTCCATTGATGTGATTTTACAAAGATTCTTTTTGGATCTGTGCCACAATCTTCTCGATCGTCTGTTCCACATTCAGACCATTCTCTGCAATCGTAATGTCTGCATATTTTTCATACAGTACAATTCTCTCATCATACAGATCTTTTAAAGTCTGTCCATCTTTTAAAACAACGCCCCTGCCTTTAATATCCGACAGTCTGCGGCTGATTCCTGTATAATCTAATTTTAAATAGATCACAGTTCCGATCTGCTTTAAATGCTCCATTGCCTCTTTTCCATATACAACACTTCCTCCGGTGGCAATGACTGAATGATGTGCTTCTATTTCACTGTTAATACGGTTTTCGACCGCAATAAATCCGTCAGGTCCTTCTTCTGCAATGATCTCGCGCAGCAGCTTTCCCTCTTTTTCCTGAATAACCAGATCTGCATCTACAAACTGATAGCCTAATACCTTTGCCAATATGACTCCCACGGTGCTTTTTCCGACACCAGGCATTCCGATCAGTACAATATTGTCTTTCTCCATCTGTTTTCTCCCACTATAAAAAACGTCGAAAGACTGTGCTTTCGACGTTCTCTTTTTACTCTGTTGCCTGCTCCGTCGTGCTTTCTGTCTCTGTATCTTTTATAGTTGTAAACAGGTTATCAAAATTCACGTCATCCCAGACTTTTTCTTTCACTGCCCACTCGATTCCTTCTTTCCATCCATCGAGCGTCTCATTATACAGATCATCTTTGCGCTGCTCAATAATGCTCTGGCGTGTCTCCTCTGTCGCATCCGCATCCACTTCTTTATCGAGACGTGCCACAAAATAAGAGCTGTCACCCTCGATCAGATCTGTCACTTCGCCTTCTTTTAAATCTTTCAGTGCCGCTAAAAGTTTCTCATCCACAGAATCATCTTCCTGTGTAAACGTGCCGGTACTTACTGTATAGCCTGCATCCTCTGCTGCTGCATCAAGACCGTCTTCCTTTGCTGCCTTTGCAAAATCAGCCACCTTTGCTGCAAGCTCCTCTTTCTCCTCATCCGTATAATCTACGGTATTGCCGCTCTCATCCCTATGTGTCGTCTTAGAAACACCTACATAACTATATGCGCCTGTTTTTGCTTCCTCATCCGTTACATTGGTGTCTGCATCCGCAACGATCACTGCTTTCATTTTGCTCTGGATCGTCTCTAACGTAAGATATTCTTCCACGATTTCCTGCGTTGCACCGAGTGCCTTTATCGCATCTTTACTGTTATCTTCCATAAACTGTGTTGCAGCTGCGGTGATCGCCGCTTTCTCATCATCTGTAATGCTGACATTATACTCATCCATATGAAGCTGCAGCACGTACATATCTTCTAAGGAGTCCATCACGCTGTCTTTAAAATTATCCTGTCCGGTCGTTCCATTTCCATACAGATCAGATGTCCAGACATTTTTTCCAAAATATGCGGTATAAAAATCATCTGCTCCCGCCTGCCCAAATCTTGCTGCAAAGTTTGCGATTCCAAGTGTTACCGGCTCTCCATTTAAAGTTGCCACTGTTTTATCTTTATTGACTCCGCCACAGCCTGTAAGTACAGATAAAGCCATAGCGCCACTTAACAATAATGTGGTAATTTTTCTGCTGTTCATATATTCCTCCCAGTGCCCTCTTTTTCAGATATAGGCAGTCATTCAGTTTATTATAATTCGTTTTATCAAAAGCCGCAAGTTATTTTTCCATCAGCATCTCTCCCGCACGCTTTAAAAATGTCTCCATCACATCTTTTGCTTCCACATATTTTTCCCTGGTATTCAATTTCAGGAAATAAGTAAAATACGGTTCTTTCGCATCCATGGTAAACTTCACATGATTGTTAAAGGATGCTGTAAACTCCGGAATTGCCGCCACATTGATCTTTGCTTTCTCATACAGGGTAAACCGCAGTGTATCACCTTTCTGTGAAATATCCGTGAAATAAAGATGATGTGCCATGGATTTTACCCTTGCAATATAAAGCAGATTTTCGACAGATTTTGGCGGATCTCCAAAACGGTCGATCAGTTCTTCTAACATCTCTTCTGACTCATCCGCAGTCTCAATGCCTGCAATACGCTTATAAATGTCAAGTTTCTGCATCTCGTTCGGAATATATCCCATCGGAATATAAGCATCAATATCAATGTCGATCGAAGTGTCAAAACTTTCAGCAACTTCCATGCCTTTTGCTTCCTTAACCGCTTCATTTAACATTTTACAGTAAAGATCGTATCCGACTGCCTCCATATGCCCATGCTGCTTGGCACCAAGCAGATTTCCCGCACCGCGGATCTCTAAATCCCGCATGGCGATCTTAAAACCGCTTCCAAGCTCCGTATACTCTTTGATCGCAGCCAGCCTTTTTTCTGCTACCTCTTTTAACATCTTATCCCTGCGGTACATTAAAAACGCATATGCTGTCCGGTTCGATCTGCCGACACGTCCACGAAGCTGATAAAGCTGTGACAATCCCATGTTATCCGCATCATGGATGATCATGGTATTCACATTTGAAATATCCAGTCCTGTCTCAATGATCGTTGTGGAGACCAGTACATCAATCTCACCATTAATAAAACGATACATGATATTTTCTAATTCTGTCTCTTTCATCTGTCCATGCGCATAGGCAACATTTGCCTCCGGCACAAGCTCTGCAATTTTAGCTGCAACATCTGCAATCTCTTTCACACGGTTGTATACATAATATGCCTGTCCCCCACGGGAAAGCTCTCTTGAGATTGCTTCGCGTACCAGTTCCTCATTGTATTCCATTACATACGTCTGGATCGGTACACGGTCCATCGGCGGTTCCTCTAATACACTCATATCACGGATTCCGATCAGACTCATATGAAGCGTCCTTGGAATCGGTGTTGCTGTGAGCGTGAGCACATCGATATTTGTCTTTAACTGTTTGATCTTTTCTTTGTGCGTCACACCAAAACGCTGTTCCTCATCAATGATCAAAAGTCCAAGATCCTTATATACCACATCTTTCGACAGCAGTCTGTGCGTCCCGATAATGATATCAACGCTTCCTTTTTTCAATGCCTCCACTGTCTTTTTCTGTTCTGCACTGCCCCGAAAACGACACAAAAGATCAATATTGACCGGGAAATCTTTCATACGCTGCACAAAGTTATTGTAATGCTGCTGCGCTAAAATCGTCGTCGGCACTAAAAAAGCAACCTGTTTTCCGTCCTGCACTGCCTTAAAAGCCGCACGTATCGCAATTTCCGTCTTTCCATACCCGACATCACCACAGATCAGGCGATCCATGATCTTCGTGCTTTCCATATCTTTTTTCGTCGCCTCGATCGCAAGCTCCTGATCTTCCGTCTCTTCAAACGGGAACATTTCCTCAAATTCTCTCTGCCAGACAGTATCCGGTCCATAGACAAATCCATCCTGATCCTGTCTCATTGCGTAAAGTTTCACAAGATCCTGTGCAATCTCTTTTACTGCACCGCGCACCTTCGTCTTGGTCTTATTCCATTCCTGTCCGCCTAATTTATTCAGCTTTGGTTTTTTCGCATCTGCACCGGCATATTTCTGGATCAGTTCTAACTGTGTTGCAAGGATATATAAGTTTCCACCGCCGGCATACTCAATTTTGATATAATCTTTAACCGTCTTATCAACTTCGATCTTTTCGATTCCGCGATAGATTCCGAGTCCATGATTTTCATGAACAACATAGTCACCAACGTTAAGGTCGGTAAAACTTGCAATTTTTTCTCCCTCATAGGTGCGGCGGTGTTTCTTTTTTTTCTTTTCACTGCCGAAAATATCGCTCTCTGAGATCACAACAAATTTGAGTAACGGATATTCATAACCTTTTTTGATCTTACCGTAACCGGTCATGATCTCACCCGGTTTTACCTCATGGTCGAAGTCTTCTGAATAAAAAGCATTCAGTTCCTCTGCCATCAGATCTTCTGCCAGCCGCTTCGCACGCGTTCTTGATCCGGAAAGCAAAATCACACGGTATCCGTTTTTTTTGTAACGGGTGAGATCTTTGACCAGAAGTTCAAAACTGTTATTGTATGGATTGACCGTCTTTGAGTCGATGGTAAATTTTTCTTTGATATCCACATGACTGTTTTTTAAATCCAGTGCCACCAAAGAAATACATGCCATTGTTTCAATTTTTGCCAGGATTTCCTTACAGGAAAAAAGTTCCCGCATCTGTCCAGGCAGAATATAACCTTTTTCAAGACGCTGTTTCATGCTCTCGGAAAACTCCGTTTCCGTCACCATGCCGCGCTCAATGGAACGTGCCAGCTCATCCACAAAAATAATCGTATTCTCCCTGTTAAAGTAATCAAGTAACGATACTCTTTCCTCACAAAAATACGACAGATACGCGTCAAGTCCTGCACTGATACCTAACTCTCCCGCTTCCTCTGCAATCTGGGCAGCAGTACTTTTTATGCGGTGTGCCTCCTCCGTTTTCATTTCTTTCCGGAGTTTTGCAGATACCTTATCAGCCTCTTTTAAGATCCTTCCGATCCCCGCCTGCCGTTCCTGTACTGTCAGTACCAGTTCACAGGCAGGATAAATTGAAATTTCCTCCAGATTTTCAATCGATCGCTGGCTTTCCGCATCAAAGGAACGGATAGAGTCAACCTCGTCCCCCCAGAATTCAATTCGAAACGGATTATCTTCTGTCAGTGGAAATATATCTAAAATTCCGCCACGCACCGAAAACTCTCCCATCGTTTCTGCCTGATAGTTTTTTTCGTAACCAAGCTCCACTAAGTGTTTTACCAGTTCTTCGAGATTTAATGTATCCCCGACCGCAACCTTTATCACGGACTGAATAAAATTTTCCGGTACTGGCATTGGATTCATGAGTCCGTCAAATGTAGTTATTATGGTGCACGCCGGTTCTTCTGCAAGCATTTTTAATGCATTGATACGCTCCGCAGTAAGTACATTTCCACGGATATCCGACTGATAAAAAAGGATATCTTTTGCAGGATAATACGCTGCCTTTGGATCAAAGAACCGATATTCTTCATAGATTTCTTTCGCTCTCTGCTCCTGAAACGTAACAATGATCCTGTTTCCAGAACCATTGTTTACACTGTACATAAGATGTGGTTTTGCCGCATCTATACATCCTGAGATCTGCGCGATCCCGCGCAGCTTCTGCACTATCGCACTTAAATTTTCAAATTCTTTCAGCTCTTTTAAAGGTTCCGAAAAAGCTCTCATGATAATCCCCATTCCGGTGTGTGAAAATCTTTATTCACACAAATCCCATTTACGCTTCTTTCTTTTTTACATTATAATGATTCATCGCTGCATCTGTTTCACCGGCAACCATCATTTCAACAGCCTCTACGGCATGCCCGATCGCTTTCTCAACTTCTACGCGTTCTGCGGCATCAAAATGTCCTAACACATGGTCTGCAAGATCCCAGCCCGCCGGTTTTTCCCCGACACCGACTTTGATGCGCAAAAAATTCTGCGTCCCGGTCATCGCAATGATATTTTTGATGCCGTTGTGCCCGCCTGCACTTCCTTTCTTGCGGATGCGCAGATTTCCCGGCGCAAGGCTGATGTCATCATAGATCACGATCATCTCTTCTTCCGGGTCCATCTTGTAATAACTGAGCAGTTCTGCCACACTCTCCCCGCTTAAATTCATATATGTCTGTGGTTTTGCCAGCACAACTTTCACACCGTTTATGACACCTTTTCCACAGAGTGCCTTATGTTTTTTTTCACTGATACTGATATTATATTTCTCTGCAAGCGCATCCATGACATCAAATCCGATATTGTGTCTGGTGTGCTCATACTGTTTTCCCGGATTTCCGAGCCCTACGATCAAAAACATGTATTTCTCCATTTCTGTATCTTTTATCCACAGTGACCGGAATAAATCTTTCCATCCCATTTATTTTGCCTGATTCCGTCTGCGAATGATCTCTGCTGCAGATTTCAACTGCTCCTGGTCATTCACACCCATGATATCCTCCGGATCACTTAATGCAAATGCATCCACTTTTAGTCCTTTGTTCTTTATAATTGTCAGCGTATCCGGCAGATAATATTCACCCTGCGCATTATTCGGCTGGATTTTTTCAAGTGCCTCTTTTAATTCCTTTGTATCAAAAATATACATACCGGAATTGATCTCATGAGAAGCTCTCTCTTCCTCACTTGCATCTTTGTGCTCTACACTTTTTACGAAATTACCATCTGCATCACGGATGATCCTTCCATATCCTGTCGGATCTTCCACCATGGCGGATAATACTGTCACGGTATTTTTGTTTGTTGTATGATATTCTCTTAAACGCTTCAGTGTATCTGCTGTGATCAAAGGTGTATCTCCAAACAGGATCATCGTCTGTCCCTCATCCCCTAAGAAATCTTTTGCACAGCGCACCGCATGACCGGTTCCAAGCTGCTCCTCCTGTAATACAAAGCTGACCTCCTGATGCAGGATCGTCTCCCGTACCACTTCATATTTATATCCGACAACCAGACAGATGTCCTCTGCCCCTGCTCCGATCGCTGCTTCGATTGCATAATCTACCAGACATTTTCCTTCTATTGTATGTACCACTTTCGGCAGATCTGATTTCATACGTGTTCCTTTACCTGCTGCAAGTATTACCGCTTTTAACTGTTCCATATGTATCCTCCTGCATCTACGTGCTATTTTTCTGATATTGTTCACCATACCATACTGTTTTTCTCATTGCAGTCTATGTTTTATTTTACAGGACTTTCCTGATTTTACAAGTATTTTTCACACCGTCATTATAATAAGCTGCCGCCAAATGATGGTTTGTTTATGAAATAAATCGCCCGTCCAAATGGTGTTTCAT
>ERZ859923.80-NODE-80-length-69177-cov-7.147999_pt1 | contig 69177 bp, 80 predicted proteins | sample MGYA00510116_ERZ859923 | MGnify/ENA primary metagenome ERZ859923 (study PRJEB30046, sample SAMN00715168) | human gut metagenome | study: EMG produced TPA metagenomics assembly of the A metagenome-wide association study of gut microbiota in type 2... | reverse complement strand
TTGGCCACTTTCCTTTAGAAAATCCACAGTTGTAGCTAGCATCCGAGTCCGGGGCAGGCAGCCCTTTCTGCGTGGATTTTACGGCAACCCTACGTTACGAGCCATGCACTCAATTCATAAATGTGTCGCAAAAGGCGCTCCACATTTATTTCATTGACGGCTGTCGCCGTATATAGTCAAAAACAAAAACAGCGACTTGTGAGCAAGCTCCCAGATCGCTGTTTCCGTTTTGACTTTTCATGGCTCGTAACTCTCAACATTCTATTTGTGTGCCCACCCGGAATCTGTTATACTATCTTTAATATGACATTTGTGAGGGAGAGAACTTTGATGGGTATACAACAGAAGGGCAGTAATCTTACGACGCTTTGCTATATAGAGCAGGGCGGCAGGTATCTGATGCTTCATCGAGTGAAAAAAGAAAATGACATAAATAAGGATAAGTGGATTGGAGTAGGCGGTCATTTTGAGGCAGGGGAAAGCCCAGAGGAATGTGTGCTCAGGGAAGTAAAAGAAGAGACGGGATATACACTGACTTCTTACCGGTTTCGAGGCCTGATCACATTTGTATGCGGTGAGGAATACGAGTATATGTGTCTCTATACGGCGGATGGATTCTCAGGAACTCCTGTGGAATGTGATGAAGGCACCTTGGAATGGGTCGATATGGACAGAATAGAAGAATTGAATCTTTGGGAGGGAGACAAGATTTTCTTCCGGTTACTGCGAGAGAACCGGCCATTTTTCTCCTTAAAATTGTCCTACGGAGATGACGGTATTCTTCGGGAGGCAATCTTGGATGGGAAACCCATGAAGGCAGGGTGCGACATTGAACTTCACTGATTTTACGGAAAAATATAACATTCAATTGAATGAACAACAGCTTCGGGCAGTGAGGGCAGTGGACGGCCCGGTGTTGCTGCTTGCGGTACCCGGCAGCGGAAAGACTACCGTGCTGGTCAGCAGACTGGGATATATGATCTATTGTCTGGGGATCCGGCCGGAATCCATTCTGACCGTAACTTATACTGTGGCGGCCACCGAGGATATGCGCAGAAGATTTGCTAAAATATTCGGGGAGGAAGATGCAAAGCGATTGGAATTCCGTACGATTAACGGAATTTCTCAGAAAGTATTGCAGTATTTTGCATACCGGACGCAGAAGACACCATTTCAGGTGGCAGATAAAGAAGCTTCCACCGCGGTTAAGCAGTCCTTTTGGGAAGTGACCGGAAAGTATGCTACGGAAAACGATATCAAAGAAACACAGCTGGAGATCACTTACGCGAAAAATATGCGTCTGACACCGGAAGAAATCCGCAATATGGATACGGAAGTGGAAAAGTTCCCGGAGATTTTTCGGGCGTATAATGCGAAACTCAGACAGATGCAAATGATAGATTATGATGATCAGATGATCTATGCTCTGCGGATTCTCGAACAGTATCCGGAGGTGCTTGCGTATTTCAGAGAAAAATATCAGTATTTCTGTGTGGATGAGGCACAGGATACTTCGAAGATACAGCATGATATGATGGATCTGCTGGCGGCAAAAAGCAGAAATCTGTTCATGGTGGGGGATGAAGATCAGAGTATTTACGGGTTCCGGGCGGCATATCCAAGGGCACTGGTGGAATTCGAAAGCAGACATCCCGGGGCGCAGCTGCTGCTTATGGAGACGAATTACCGCAGCAGACAGGAGATCGTCCGGGCAGCGGATCAACTGATACAGAAAAACCGGAACCGCCATGCGAAGACCATGACCGCAGCCAGAGCAGCCGGTGGCTGTGTCACGGAGATCAGGGCAGTGTCCAGACAGGGACAATATAACTATCTGCTGAAAGTTGCGGAGGACTGTGAACAGGAGACAGCGGTACTGTACCGGAACAATGAGAGTGCACTTCCCATCATTGATATGTTGGAACGAAAGGGTCTGTCTTATCGGGTGAAAAATACGGATATGACCTTTTTCTCACATCCTGTCGTGAACGATATCTGTGATTTTATTCATTTGTCACTGGATCCATGGGACGGGGAGACTTTTTTGAGGATTTATTATAAAATGGGTGCCGGAATCAGCAAAAAGGCGGCAATGGAAGCGGTTGATGCCAATACCGGGAGACTGACATTGCTGGATATGGTCGCAGAGCAGGAGGATGTGTCCGTTTATACCAGAAAACAGTGCAGGGCGCTGGCAACGCACCTGGACAATATGAGGTATGAGACGGCAGGCAGGGCGATCTACCGGATCCTGAATTATATGGGATATCAGGAATTCATGGATACCCACGGTATGGACAGTGGTAAAGCAGAGATCTTGAAAGTACTGGGAGACCGGGAGGAGAGTCTGTTTGATTTCCCGAAGAGATTACAGAAATTGCAGGAGATGATCCGGGAAGGATGTGGCGATCCGGAGAGCAAATTTATCCTGTCGACGATCCATTCCAGCAAAGGATTAGAATATACAAGGGTCTATCTGGCGGATATGCTGGCCGGAGTACTGCCGGCAGCGATCCCGCCCGGAGGATGCAGACCGGACTCTCCGGAGGCAAATGCCTACGAAGAAGAGAGAAGGCTTTATTATGTAGGGATGACTCGTGCAAAGGAACAGCTTTATATATTTACTTTTGGACCGAATATGACTTCTGTGTTTTCCGGGGAAGTGTTGAAAAAGCCGAAGGAGCGACAGATCCTTCCGGAAAAAGCACAGAAAAACATACATAAAAATGTACAGAAAAAAGTACAGCAATTGTCTGCGCAGGAGGTGGAAAAATGTATTGAGGCATGTGTTACCGGTTGTAAGGTGCAGCATCGGAAATACGGAACCGGTGAGATTATATCAGGAGACGGCAGAATCGCGGAAATCTTGTTTTTGGGAGAAAACACGCCACGGAAGATCGCTCTTCCGATCGCATTTTCCGCGCAGATACTTACTTTAAAATGAAACAGTGAGGTTACCTATGTATACGATTGTAGTTGCAGATGATGAAGAAGAATTACGCAGAGCGATCATACGGAAAATTGATTGGGAAAGTATTGGGTTCCGTGTGGTGGGAGAAGCTGAAAACGGTATCGAAGCATTGGAGCTGGTGGAGCGGATGGAACCGGATCTTTTACTGACGGATATCCGGATGCCCTTTGTGTCGGGGATTGAACTGGCCAGACAGGTCAGAGAGGTGCGGCCTACCACACAGATTGCTTTCTTAAGCGGATTTGATGAATTTTCCTATGCACAACAGGCCATTCAGTACAACATTATCAGTTATATGCTGAAGCCCATTACTATGGCGGATCTGACGGAAGAACTGAAGAAGATCAAGCTTAAGATCGATGGCATTTTTGCGGAATTTGACACCAGAAAAAATGATAATCCCAATCTTCAGCAGTTTTTTCTACCGCTGCTATTGGATGATTATGTAAATTTCGACAGTGGAGAGAGAGAAGAGAAGCTGATCGAACAGGCGATCGCGAATGGATTCCTGAAGGACCGGAATAACTCGTTTGAGTATGCTGTACTGGCAATCTCGGTGGAAGACAGAGACGGACAGAACTGCACCCGGCCGGAGCTCGTACATTCGGCTGATATGATCCTGCAAAAATATATGAAGCATTACAGCTTTGCCATGGATGGGCGGATCATAACGATACTGGCGGCTACTAGGACCACGTTTGAAAAATATCTTCATATTGCAGTCGGTGAGATGGTACAGAGTACGGAACGTATTTTGAACATGCATTGCCACATTGGTGTCAGCCGTATCAGAGAGCACCTGAGCGAATGTCACGAGGCATACCGCGGAGCCATGAGTGCACTGGGATATTGCAAACCGGGAGAGAGCGGGATCCATTATATCGCGGATGAGGAACGGGACAACTCCATGGATATGGAAATGGCTTCGGAATACGTGGTGCAGATGGAGAATCTGATCCGAAGCGGTTCCCGCGCAGAACTGGAGCAGTATCTGAAAACTGTTTTTGAAAAACTGGAGTCGGAACAGGATACTCAGTTAAAATGCAAGTTTATGATTTTCAGAATGTCATCGGCACTCATCCGTATAGCTTATACCGTGACGGATGACAGCGCCCTGTTCCAGCGGTTTGCCATGCTGGAGGGGCCGGTGCGGGAGGTAAAAGACCGTTTTACGTCCTTATGTCTGGAGGTCTGGGAGCTGATCAACGCCGGCAAGAAAAAAAGCAGCCAGATCCTGTGTGAGAAGGCAATGCAGATCATCGAAAGGGATTATGGTGATCCGACGCTGTCTTTGGTGGGTGTCAGCAACAACATTCATGTAAGTCCGAACTATCTAAGCGCACTGATCAAAAAGGAGACCGGAGCCAGCTTCGTAGACCTGCTGACAAAAAAACGGATCGAGACGGCGAGAGAGCTGGTACTGGGCAGCGCAATGAAAATGAGGGAGATCGCGGAACGCTGCGGCTACAGCGATCAGCATTATTTTAGTTATTGCTTTAAAAAATATTGCGGAATGTCTCCCAATGCCATGCGTCAGGAGAAAGAATCATTATGAAAAAACGGAAAGCATCACTTTCTTTTATCATTACGATATTGGTGGTCGGACTGGTTACGCTTTTTTTACTGTGGTCTACCTTTTTCTTTTTATCGCTGTATGTATCCAGTATGAAACAGGCAGCGCAGACCAACAGTGAACAGGCGGTGACACAGGCATCCAATGCGATCTCCAACTATATCGGGGACATGCAGGAGATCATGAGCCTGATCGAAAAGAATCTGACAAAGAGCGGAGGAAAATCCGACCAGACCCTGGAGACGCTTTGCAATGTACGCTCGGATCTCGTGGCTGTCTATATCTATGATGCGAGGGGACAGCTTGCGGATTCCTATACGGGGACACATACGATGAAGGAGCATTACCTCAAGGATCTGTCCTATATCGCACTGGATTCCTATAGTCCGGGAATACTCTATTTATCCGAACCGCATGTGGAGTCTCTTCTGCAGGACTATTATCCCTGGGTGGTATCGGTGCTTCAGGAACTTACCGGGGCAGACGGACAGAGGATGCGGGTTGTCATTGATATCCGCTTCTCTAAAATATCGGATTATGTGGATAACGTGGGAATCGGACAACATGGTTATTGCTTTATTACGGACAGCAACGGAGAGATTATCTATCATCCACAGCAACAGCTATTATATTCCGGGCTGAAAAAAGAGGCAACCGCCGGACTGGATCTGAGCAGCAACGGTTCTTTCGAGACAGATGACCTGATCTGCAGCGTGAGGTCTCTGGATAATTGTGACTGGAAGGTTGTGGGAGTCAGTTATATCAGCGAACTGGTGACAGCCAAGGAAATGGAACTTTTGGGCAATATCTGCGTGATGCTTACAATTATTTTGCTGGTGACAATGCTGGTAAGCTTTCTGGTCTCCAGACTGGTGACGAACCCGGTGCAGCGCCTGATCCGGGCTATGGGAGAGTTTGAAAAGGATGCAGCGGGATATGTTTATCGTCCGGTGGAAGGGACTATGGAGATCGAGGCACTATCCCAGTCCTATGAGCACATGGTACGAAAGATCCAGAAATTGATGAATCAGGTACGTCAGGAGGAAATATCTCTGCGGAAAACAGAACTGAAAGCATTGCAGGCACAGATCAATCCTCATTTCTTATATAACACACTGGATGCCATCGGCTGGCTGTGTGAAGAAGAAAGATGTCAGGATGCCGTGGAGATGGTCAACGCATTGGCTAAGCTGTTCCGTATCAGTATCAGCAAGGGACATGAGCTGATCACGATTCAAAAAGAGGTGGAACATGCGAGGAGTTATCTGAAGATCCAAAACTTCCGTTATAAGAACCAGTTTTCCTATGACTTCCAGATAGAAGAAGACTGTCTGCAATATTATTGTAATAAGATCACATTACAGCCGATCATTGAGAATGCGATATATCATGGGTTGGACCGCATGGTGGATGAGGGGCATATCCAGATCCGGATCTACAGTGAAGGTGAGGATGTTATTTTCCGGGTGGAAGACAATGGGGTCGGTATGTCGGAAGAACAGTGCAGATCCATTCTGCATAAGGAGCCGGGGGACAATTCCGGTATCGGTATTAAAAATGTAAACGACAGGATCAAAATATATTTCGGAAAAGAGTATGGACTGTCCATTGAAAGTGAACTGGATGTGGGAACCTGTGTTACGATACGGATGCCTAAAGTAGAAGAAAATGCAGCGGCAGGATGGGAGAAGGTATGAGAAATAACATAAGGAAGAAAATACTGTCCCTGCTGCTTGTGGGAATCCTGGCAGCCGGGCTGTGTGGCTGTGGACAAGAAGCGGAGACACAGAAGACACGGGTTGCAATGATCGTAAAATCTACAGAAAGTGCTTTTTGGAAAAGCGTTTTTGCCGGAGCCGGAGCAGCAGCCACGGAGTACAATATTAATGTATCTTTTGATGGGCCGGCGGCGGAGGAAGATTATGAAACGCAGAATGAGATGGTACGCCGGGCAATGGATGACGGTGTGGACGTGATCATATTTTCTGCCGTGGATTATAATGCCAATGCCGAGATCATTGATCAGGCGGCACAGAGAGGGATCAAGATCATCGTGATCGATAGTGATGTGAACAGTAGTCAGGTCAGCTGCCGTATCGGAACCAACAATCTCCAGGCAGGGATAAAGGCAGCGGAAGCAGCGCTTGCCACTGATGATGAGGAATTGTATATCGGTATTGTGAACTATGATGTGAATTCCGCGAACGGACAACAGAGAGAGCTTGGATTCCGGCAGACGGTGGAGCAGGATCCGAGGGTCAAAAATATAACCACGATCAATGTGCTCTCCACCACGGAAGATGCCAGAGCGGGAGCCAAGGAAATGCTATTGTCCGATTCCAGGATCAATGTGGTGGTGACCTTTAATGAATGGACCAGTCTCGGAGTAGGCTGGGCGATCCGGGATCTGAACCGGGCGGACAGGATCCAGGTGGTGGCTTTTGATTCCAATGTGGTCTCTGTGGGAATGTTGGAGACAGGAGAAGTAGATGCCCTGATCGTACAGAATCCATATGCTATGGGATATCTAGGAGTGGAGACAGCAGCTAATCTGATGAACGGACAGACAGGCGGTCCCAGCGTGGTGGATACTGCCACGACCATTGTCACCAGAGATAATATGTATGAACCGGAGAGCCAGAAGATATTGTTTTCTTTTGAAGAGGAAGGTTATTGATCCTGTGCAAAATCTTACGATAACGATAAGCAAAGTGTAAAAATATGTACAAAGCATGAACAAAATATGTACAGAATAGTATAATTTCTTACCCCTTGCGTAAGATTTTGCATATCTTTTTTGTACAACCTGACATATAATTACCTCATCAAGAGATGAAACACATACAATTTCGTCAAAACAAGGAGGTATTTTTGTATGAAAAAGATCATGTCACTACTGTTGGTCGGCATTATGATGCTTAGCCTCGTAGCGTGCGGAAAAGCCGGCGGAAAGAACAGCGGAGAGTTGAACGTAGGTGTATTCTATTATACTTACAGTGATACTTACATCTCCAGCGTACGTACCGCACTGGACAGCGCACTTACCGAAGCAGGTATCAAGTTCCAGAATTACGACGGTAACAGTAACCAGACCACCCAGAACGAACAGATTGATACCGCTATTGCACAGGGTACCAACCTTCTGATCGTTAACATCGTTACATCCGGTTCCGTAGACGCTTCCCAGGCTATCGTTGACAAGGCAAGCGCAGCAGGAATCCCTGTTATCTTCTTCAACCGTGCGGTTGAGTCCGATGAGGATGAAGGTAAGGTATTAGGCAGCTATGACAAGTGTGCATTCGTAGGAACCGATGCTCCCGAAGCAGGTCATATGCAGGGTAAGATGGTAGGCCAGTACGTAGTAGATAACTTTGATGCTGTCGACTTAAACGGCGACGGCAAGATCAGCTACGCAATGTTCATGGGTCAGTTAGGTAACGTAGAAGCAATCTATCGTACCCAGTACGGCGTAGAAGATGCAGACGCAGTGATCACCGCAGCAGGCAAGCCCGCTCTGGAGTACTTCGATGCATCCAATACTGATAAGTACCAGGTTGACCAGGACGGTAACTGGTCCGCAACCGCAGCTAACAACTACATGACTACCAACCTGTCTCAGTACAATGAGTCCGCTGGTAACATGATCGAGCTGGTAATCTGCAACAACGACGGTATGGCTGAAGGCGTTATCTCCGCTCTGAATGACAAGGGCTACAACTTAGGCGACGGCAGCTGCACCACCATTCCTGTATTCGGCGTTGACGCAACTGACGCAGCTAAGCAGCTGATCGCAGATGGCAAGATGACCGGTACCATCAAGCAGGATGCAGAAGGTATGGCAAACGGTATTGCTTACCTGGCTAAGAATATCCAGTCCGGTAAGGAGCTGATGGCAGATACCGACAGCTTCAACATCTCTGAGAAGGTTAGCAACAAGATTTACATCCCTTACGCTACTTATACCGGAGAATGATCTGAATAACAAGTAAATAAAAAGAGCGGCTGCTGCATCGGGCAGCAGCTGCTCTTTATGTATAGGAGGATGCGTATGGGACAGGAAGTATTGCTTCAGATGACAGACATATGCAAGGAATTCCCCGGCGTAAAGGCACTGGATCATGTATCCCTGACCGTAAAAAAGGGAACGGTACACGCGCTGATGGGAGAGAACGGCGCCGGTAAATCCACCTTGATGAAGTGTCTGTTCGGTATCTACAGTAAGGATGCAGGAAAGATTGAACTGGAAGGCAAGGAAGTTAATTTCAAAAATTCCAGAGAAGCATTGAATAACGGAGTGGCCATGGTTCATCAGGAACTGAACCAGGCACTGAAGAGAAATGTCATGGATAATATCTGGTTGGGCCGTTATCCCATGACAGCAGGTATTATGGTCAACGAGCATAAAATGCTGGAAAACACCAATAAGATTTTTGAAGAACTGGGGATCGCAGTAGACCCCAAGAGAATTATGAGTACGATGCCGGTATCACAAAGGCAGATGGTTGAGATCGCCAAGGCGGTATCCTATAACAGTAAGATCATTGTATTCGACGAACCTACTTCATCCCTGACGGAAGAAGAAGTGGAGCATCTGTTTAAGATCATCAACATGCTTCGTGACAGAGGATGCGGTATTATTTATATCTCCCACAAAATGGCAGAGATCCTTAGGATCGCAGATGAAGTAACCGTCATGCGTGACGGTACCTGGATCGCAACGGAGCCTGCTGAAGAATTGACCACAGATAAGATCATCAGACTCATGGTAGGACGTGAGCTGACCAATCAGTTCCCTCCCAAGACGAACAAACCCGGAGAAGTGGCATTGGAAGTGGAGCATCTGACTGCAAGGTATTCCCTGTTGCAGGATGTATCCTTTAAGGCCAGAAAGGGTGAGATCGTGGGCCTGGCCGGACTGGATGGAAGCGGCAGAACGGAGACACTGGAGAATATCTTCGGCGTTGCTACCAGAAAAGATGGCCTGATCAAATTAGACGGCAAAGAAGTGAAGAACCGCAATGCCAGAGAATCCATTAAAAACGGCTTTGCACTTCTGACAGAGGAACGTCGTGCTACCGGTATTTTCGGTATCCTGAATATCCGGGAGAATACGGTGATCTCCAGTCTGAAGAAGCATAAGAGAGCAGGATTTTATCTGAGTGATAAATCCATGGAGAAGGACACCGCATGGGCTATTGATGCCATGCACATCAAGACGCCTTCCCAGAAGACGAAGATCCGATCATTGTCCGGTGGTAACCAGCAGAAGGTTATCCTCGGCAGATGGCTTCTCACAGAGCCTGAGGTGCTGATGCTGGATGAACCTACCAGAGGTATCGATGTAGGTGCAAAATATGAGATCTACCAGCTGATCATCGATCTGGCGAACAAGGGCAAAGTTGTCCTGATGGTATCTTCGGAGATGCCGGAGCTGCTGGGGGTATGTGACAGAATACTTGTCATGAGCGGCGGCAGACTGGCAGGAGAAGTAGATGCCAAAAATACGACACAGGAAGAGATCATGTCTCTTGCTGCAAAATATGTATAGGAGGATATGCGTATGAATCCCGGCAAAGCAATTCAAAATAAAATTAACGGCGTAAAGCAAAATTTTGCAGATTACAAGAAGCTGGACAGCAAGGACAAGAAAACTTATTGGAAAGAGTTTTTACTGAACAATGCGTTGTACATCCTGCTGATCGTAGCAATTATTTACACTTACATCCAAAACTCCAATTTCCTGTCGGCGGCTTCCATTGTCAACATTATCAGCCTGTCCGCAGCGAACCTTCCCATTGCCTGTGGTATTGCGGGATGTATCGTATTGACCGGTACTGACCTGTCCGCAGGACGTGTGGTAGGACTTACCGCATGTATTACCGCATCCCTGATGCAGTCCGTAACCTATGCGACCAAGATGTTCCCGAACCTTCCGGTACTTCCAATCCCTCTGGTGATCCTGATCGTACTGTTGGTCGGTGGTATCGTAGGATGGGTCAATGGATTCTTCGTGGCGAAGTTCCAGTTACATCCCTTCATCGTAACTCTGGCTACCCAGCTGATCGTATATGGTTTACTGTTAATGTATATCATGATCAACGGCAATAACGGCCAGCCTCTGTCCGGTCTGGATCAGCATTTCAATGATGTGGTAAAAGGAAGCGTAGTATCCTTTAATGCCGGCGGAGCAAGAATTGCCATTCCCAACTATGTATGGCTGGCAGCTGTCATTGTTATCATTATGTGGTTCATCTGGAACAAGACAACCTTCGGTAAGAATATGTTCGCAGTCGGTTCCAATCCGGAAGCAGCGAAGGTATCCGGTGTTAACGTAATGCGTACTACCATTCTGGTGCATACTCTGGCAGGTGCTATGTACGGTCTGACCGGTTTCATCGAGTCCTCCCGTATCGGTTCCAATACCGCCAACACCGGTCTGAACTATGAGTGTGATGCTATTGCAGCCTGCGTTATCGGCGGTGTATCCTTTGTAGGTGGTACCGGTAAGATCAGCGGTGTTGTACTGGGTGTATTCCTCTTAAGAATCATCTTCGTAGCACTGAACTTCCTGTCCATCAACATGAACATGCAGTATGTGATCAAGGGACTTATCATTCTGGTTGCCTGTGCGATCGATATGAGAAAGTATCTGGTAAGAAAGTAATGACATAAGACTCACCCATAGAAAACATCCGTGACTGCTTGCAGGCAAAGGATGTTTTCTATGTGGGGAGTAAAACAATATGAGTATGAAGGACGACAGTCCGGAATACGAATATTGGTTGCAATTTCGAGAGTGCGCAGCACATAGAAATTGCTTATGATAGATTTGGAAAAGGAAAGATTATGAATCAGGAACAAGTGACAGCAGACAATACAGAAGAAAAGGCAGCAGAAGTCACCGCATCGTCAGAAATGGCGGAACAGACGCAGGGGCCGATCCGCCCGAAGGGGAAATGGTTCGGCCGCGGTATCTACGGAAGCAAGGATGTCCCCATCCGCATTCTGGACGGCCTGATCGGTGTTCTGATCGTGGTGATCGTGGGAATGATCATTTTCTTCGCGGTACGCGGTGGATTCAACATTGTGTACGATACGGACGGCGGAAGCGAAGTGCCTGCACAGAAGATCCGCTACGGTGAGTTCATTACGGAGCCGGAGACACCTTACAAGCCTGGATACACCTTTGACGGATGGTATACGGAAAAGGAAGGCGAGACGGTGTTATGGTATTTCCAGTCGGAAAAAGTTACCGGTGATATGACATTGACCGCGCATTGGATACCGGCACAGCTCACAGTGAAATTTGACTATGACGGTGGCACGGATGCAGACGGTGCGGTCACGGAATCCAAGCAGGTGACTTTCGGTGAGACCTATGGCACACTTCCGGAACCGGTCAAAGAAGGAAGCATCTTTGCCGGCTGGGAATACAGCGGACAGACGATCACCGCAGATACCGTTGTCCAAATGACAGGAGAACATGTCCTGACAGCAATCTGGAAATGATCTGTTCATTGTTTCAATATCGGTAAATTCAAGAACTCCCGGCTGGAGGCAGATACTGCTTCCGACCGGGAGTTTCTGTTTTTTGAAAGCAATTTTCCCAAACTGTTATAAAAGAAAATCCTCTTGACAGGATGCAAAGAATGTCGTACTATTGTATTATACAAATAATACAACGAAACAATAGATATGAAAAAGTAAAAACGAAATGAAAATTATTAAGAAAGGATGATAGGAATGGCGTGGGAATTAGATGCTGACAGACCAATCTATGCGCAACTGGTAGAACGGATCCAGCGGGAAATCGTATCCGGAAAATATCAGCCGGGAGAGAAGCTCCCCAGCGTCCGTGATCTGGCGGCGGTGGCAGCGGTGAATCCGAACACGATGCAGAAGGCATTTGCGGAACTGGAGCGGAGTGGTCTGATCATGACGCAGAGGACCAGCGGCAGAACGGTTACGGAGGATACGGAACTGATCTCCAATACGAGGGAGAAGCTGGCAGCCGGTCATATGAGGATCTTTATAGACAATATGCAGGAGCTGGGGTATGACACCGGGGAGATCAGAGAACTCTTGGCTAAAATACAGTCCTGAGAGACCGGGGATTCCGGTAAATAATCAAGAGAGGCGGAAAATAAATGAATAATTTGGTGGAAATCGTGAACTTAACCAAGAAATACGGCACCAATGTGGCCGTGAATCATCTGACCGTAAGTCTTCCCAAAGGGAAGATCATTGGTCTGCTGGGACCCAACGGAAGTGGCAAGACGACCCTGATCAAAATACTGAACGGTCTGCTGACACCGACGGAAGGAACCATTCTGATCGATGGCAATAACGTGGGACCGGCGACTAAGAGTAAGGTGGCCTATCTTCCGGACCGCACTTACCTGACGATGAATCAGACGATCCGGGAGATCCTGGATTATTTTCAGGACTTTTATGCGGACTTTTCCAGGGAACGTGCGGAAGAAATGTTAAAAAGCCTTGGAATCGATCCTATGGTGAAGATGCGGACTTTATCGAAAGGTACAAAGGAAAAGGTACAGCTGATCCTGGTGATGAGCCGGAATGCCAGCCTGTATATTCTCGATGAGCCGATCGCCGGTGTGGATCCTGCAGCGAGAGATTACATCCTGCGCACCATCATCAACAATTACAATCCCGAAGCTACGGTACTGATCTCTACCCATCTGATCGAGGATGTGGAGCAGGTACTGGATGAAGTGATCTTCATGCGCTACGGTCAGCTGGTGTTGTATACATCTGTTGACAATATCAGAGAAGAGAAGGGAAAGTCTGTAGATGCTTACTTCAGGGAGGTGTTCGCATGTTAGGAAAGTTGATGAAATATGAATGGAAAAATATCTGGAGAGCAGGTACACTGATGCTTCTGGGAATGCTTGCAGTCACTGTGATCGGCTGCGTGGTATTACGCATGCCGGGAGGACTGGTAACGGAAATTGTGGACGGCAATGATATCAATGCGGCACAGAGCTGGTTTGTAGTTTCTTCCTTTGTGGCAACACTGATCCTGTATGTGATCATGCTGCTGGCGTCCACCTGGGGTATGCTGATCTTTTTGGGAATCCGCTTTTACCGCAGCATGTATACGGATGAAGGCTATCTGTCCCATACTCTGCCGGTGACGGCAAACCAACTGTTTTTAAGCAAGGTACTGGTCTCCGGTGTCTGGTATCTGTTCCTTACGATAGGCATTGGTATCTCAGTGATGGCACTGGTCGTGTCTTTGATGACAGGACTTTTAAATGTTGGTGAACTGAGTGGTGTAATGACACAATATAATGGGAATATCTGGGAATTCCTGACGGATGCTTTTTATGAGATTGGCAGAGCATATGAAGACGAGATGGGAATCAATCTGCTGCATTATGGGATCACGCTGCTCTTAACCTATGTAGTAGGACCTTTCATTACTATGGTCACTCTGTTCGGAGCCCTGACGATCGGTCAGCTGTCTTCTAAACATAAAGGGCTCATGGGAATCCTGGCCTATGCGGGAGTGACGATCCTGTCTTCCATCATCGGCAGCACGGTACAGAGTGCTTTCATGTTTGGTACAAATGTCATGAGCAGTCAGAGTGGAATCTCGGTGAGTGCCAATTCGGCCTATGATATTAATGTGATCACCAGCCTGCTCCTGGCAGCGATCATGTACGGAGTATCTTATTACATTATGAATAAAAAATTAAACCTGGATTAAGAAATTAAAGCAGAATATTGATCTATTTTAGTAACACACATACGCAAATGCCGATTTTAAGCCATTTGCAAAAAAATATAAAATATTAAAATCACTACGATTTTGCACAACTAGTAACACACTAGTAACAAAGAAATATCCCCACAGATCATACTGTGGGGACTTTTATTTTTTCAATTTCCGGGCGTAAATCATCAACGGTGAGGTGCGTGTACACATTTTGATTAATGTCATTTCCATAATGCCCCATCATTTTATACCGGCAGGTATCATCTGCTTTTGCCCTGCGAAGTAAATCATTAAAGGTATGCCGGCAGTCATGTGGTGTATGAAGTTCTGTGATACCACAGGCAAGGAGAGCGGCATTAAAGGATTCACGATATTCTTTTTCAGATATTCGCTTGCTACCATTATGATAGATCAGACTCTTGAATTCCGGATGATATCGCTTTGATACCATATCTCTGATTGCAGAGTGGATAGGAACACAGCGGTTCTTGCTATACTTATTTTTCAATCCACCGGTGAAACTCCAGGATTCAAGATTGATATTTTCTAATGGCATTTTAGCCAGTTCATTGATCCGCCAGCCAGAGTAACAGTAGATCAGGATCGTATCGACAAATGGGACATCTTTGTGAGTCCAAAGCAACTGCAAATCCTCGGCAGTGAATGGGACCCCGTGTTCGTCATCGTCATCGACTTTTATTTCTGCATAGGTGGCATAACTCTTTTTAATAATATCATTGCTCATAGCGTAATCATCCATTTGACGCATAAGGCTTAGAATATGTTCCTGGACGGAATGAGAAAGAGGTTCTCCCTTTTTACTACGACCCTCATCCAAAATTCGCTGAAAATCTATTTTGCGCAAAGTAGAATATACACGGTCATGTAATGGTTTACAGTAGCGGTAAGCCATGTTCGTGCAATTTTTAGCACTTTTGGATAATTTTTTTGCAGAGTAAACATATTTTGCATCATAGTAGTCTTTGTACAACTGAGCAAATGTCAGGCGGGACATTGAAACATTATATGGATCATCATTATACTTGGCCAGCGCAATGGATGCATCAGCCCAGGTAGGATAGTAACCGAGGATGTCATACACAGGATAGTACCGCTCGTCCATATGGGTATTCACTTTGACCATGTAGGGATTCCTGCGGTTCCCGGAAAGCTTCACAATGCTTCCGTAACCGTTTGGGTTCCGCATACGCTTTGCCATATAGTATCATCCTCCTTTTAGGGCATAAAAATGCCCGGACATATGTTTGCATTGCAATCTGTCCGGGAAAATGATAAAATTCATTTGTTCAGGATGATTTTTATCGGTTATCCCGGTAAGATCGGATCAGCTCCGGTGTTGGCGCACTGGGGCTGATTTTATTATTATTAATTATCTGGAGGGGCATCAACGGGAATAGTTTCCCACATTTCCCTCAATTCTTCTGGAGCATCAACTATAAACATACCGGGTATTCCGCTTTGCTTTCGCGTTTTAATAGGATACTCCTTGCCTTCGATAAGAATACAATCATCAGATTCGGTAAAAATATTCAGGTTAAGAACTTCACCTAAAAAATCCAAGTCTCTCTCATAAAGATCTAAATGACGATTTAATTCGGAAGTAAGTGCTCTGTCTATAATATCTCTGGGCTCTTTATAGGGGAATATGTCTAAAAGGTTTAATAATAGACACAAGCCATGCCAGGAATACAAATCGCTCAGAGAACTATCCAAAGGAATAACAGAGGAAATATCATCTAAGCGTACTTCAGCATTAGGTGTGTAGTTATATACACGTCCGCCATGAGCAGCAAGATTGCGATACTCGAGGCAAATTGAGAGAGTGTCGAAAAGAAGCGTTTTTACATCCTTATTGGCACATAGTTCATCGGAACAATTATAAAGCAATTTAACGAAGTATTTTTTTTGAGGTTCCTTAAAAAGCCTTACAAAATTCACCACGGTACTGAAGTAAGATCCCTTAAATAATATCCAAGGAGGGACGATCCCATAAGTTTCTCGATAGTATTTAATAGGATTTTTATCTGATAAAAGATCCTTCTGAAGTTTTTCCAGAGTACCTTTTAAGCCAAAACGTTCTTGGGAGCGTCGTCGGTCTCTAAAATTTTTCCAAGCAAGATAATTATTTTGATCGGTTCCAAATGACTGCGATAATACTTCTGCAGCGGCTGCCTTTATATGCTCTTCCAAAGCTAGCATGGATGACATAATAGCATTTCGGAGCGTGTGGTCAAAAGTAAACAGAGAAAAAATCTGCTTGAAAGAGGTTCCTGGTATAAAAACCTTTTTACCATCAGAGTCCTTTTGATAAGGAGCCTTATAACTGTTTATGATGTTATAATATCCAAATTGTTTCAATTGTTCCGAAGCAAAATCGACATCATCAATAATAAGGTCTTTTGAACGAAGAAGTTTAATTTGTTCAGAAATAGTACTATACTCAATCTTTTTATCCATAAGTAATCTCCAAAACAAAAAAAGCCAAGGGAAACCCAAGGCTTTTTCTGTGACCGGACACCAGTCATTCACTAATTAGTGACATTATACTATTATGCTCAAGCCTTGTCAAGTTATTCCTAAAATTTATATTTTTTGAAAAATTGCACCGGTGCAACTATATCAACTTGAGCACGGACAATTCCGACTCGAAGTAGATAACATTATTTGTGTGCTCCAATCTCGATCATATCTACGGAGCATTTTCTGTCGTAGTCCCCATTTATGATATGTGCATATTCATGAAGGTAAGACTTCTGGTTCTGTTCAAAGGACAGGGCATCGTTCAGGACGATGGTAAAGCTCATATCTGCATTTGCCACCACATATGCCTTAATGCTGCCTGGCAGTGTTGCCAGTACCGAATGGATATTCATGTCAGCCACCTCCTCTGAATATGTATGAGCCACAGTCATCCGTTCTGGTTGCTCATCCGGTCAATCATCTCTTTTACAAACTGGATGTCCTCCGGCTTCACCTTCCGGGAAGCATCGAAGAGAACCTTGTATTCCGGATTCTCGAAGAGGAACTGCGCCATGTCACGTGCTTCGGGATTAAGATAATAGCTATCTGGAATAATTTCAGTAGATTCTTTTTTTCCAATAAGGTAATTCATGTCGACATTGAATAAATCAGCAATATCTTCTAAGGTTTCAAAACTGGGCTCACGTTCGCCGTTTTCATACATTCCGATTGTACTTCTTGACAAGCCTAGTTTTTCAGCCATTTGTTGTTGAGTTAATCCGCTTTTTATTCGTAATGATTTAAATACATTTGGAAAATCACCCATGAGATGTCTCCTTTCAACTTAGTAAAATAACAATACCACATACCGTGGAAAAAATAAATAGCAAAATTCCACAAAAAGTGGTTGACACGAAAAGTGACGAGTGATATATTCAAGATGTTCCACAAAACGTGACAAAGGAGGCTATAGGGTGAACGCAAAAGAAATAGGGAAAAGGTTGGTAGACCTACGCGGATCAAAAACGCAAGAACAAGTTGCAAAAGCAGTTGGAATCAGTGTATCAGCATTATCGATGTACGAATGTGGAGATAGAATTCCGAGAGATTACATCAAAATTGCACTGGCAAATTATTATAACAAGAGCGTACAGGAAATTTTTTTTAACTCTTAAGCGCCACAAAAAGTGACAATTCAATCAGTAAAGGAGGCAGCAGGAGTGCATAACACACATAAGGTACCGGGTGAATCAGAAAAACTCAGTGAGAATGAACGGTTTGAAAAGAAGGTACAAAAATTTAATGATGTCACATTTAGAGTAATCTGGAATATTGCATTGAGCATGGCAGTATCGTGCCTGGCGACTATTGCAATAACGATTGCACAAACAAAGTGAGTACAGTTGTAGCGAAGGATACAACAATGGGAATGAAAATTGAGGTAAACAGAAAATTTTTTATTCGTTGCCATTCAACCTTATAAGGGTGAACTCCTTTGTAGGTAAGGAAAAAATAGTCTTTGCCGAGATCGGAATACCGGATATACCCGTCAAGGGCAAGTTGGTCGATAACAGCATGAATCTGATGAGCTTGATCTGAGTAATCATAATAAACATCCAGACAGTCAGAACGGCAGATATGAGGATGGCAGCCAATGAAGCATAGTTCAGTGTCTGTGCTCTGGGATAGCTTTTGCAGGTTTTTAAGGACATGACGGCAATCATCAATCATAAGAATACTCCTTCATACAGTATTTCTTTAAGTATATGGAGTAATTTAGAAAAATGCAACTATCATCTCATCACTAATAAAGGAAGGAGGCAGCAGAAGTGGATAAGGTAGATGAACTGATCGAAACGATGGCAGAGGATATCAAAATCAAAGCCGAGCAACAGAGTGGCCTCAGATATGACATGAACACTTTAGCAGAAAATATAAAAGCCCTTGCAATGCTGATATTCGCAAGGACTTTACAAACACAAAATATTCATAAAAGAGAAAATAGCAATGACAGTAAATCAGGTTCAGAATTTTATTGATTATGGTTCTCTTGCAATATTGGTGCTTGCATCTATTGGTTGCATAAAGTTGGGAAAGCGAATATTCAACACAACCCCAATAAATTACAAGATATATAGAGCGTATGTAATAGCAATCAACGCGTCAGTTGTTGCTTTTGCATTATTTTATAAATATCAGCTGAAATAGGATCAACATACTTTATTGCCGCATCCCAATTGCGCTGGCTGATCAGCTCATTTACTTTACCAAGTTCATCACGGATACTTTGCGGAAGATAAATGTAAATCAGAGAATAGCTGGAGGCATAGCGAGAGAGTGTTTCGTACTCCCTGCGTTGGCAAACTTCATTAAAAGAAGATAGAAAATTTTCAAAAATCTCCCTTTTATGTAAGATATCCTGCTCATATCTTTTTTGCTTATTTTCAATGCATTTAAAAATTAAGCGAAATACATTATCTATTATGGCGGTGAGAACTGGGCAGACGATAGCAACAAGTGCAAGTATTGTAGCGATATTTACGGTCGAGTCAAAATTTAGCATAAAGAACCTCCTTATAAATTCAGATAGTTAACAATAGTATAGAGAGAAAATACGAAAATTGCAATATTGACAAGGGGAAGGAGGCAGCAGGAATGGAGAGAATCGACAGATTATATGCTCTGCTGGAGCGTGATGATATTGACGAGGACACCAAGGCAGCGCTGCGGTGGGCAATTTTTGAGTTGGAAAGGAAGTGAAGGTATGCCAATACCAAAGGATAAGACAATGCTGCAGGTTGACAGCAAGAAGATACTGATTGCAATGGCAGAGAATATGCTGGAACCTGCAGAACTGGCTGATAAGGCGGAAGTGCCAAAGAACATTGTGTATGCAATCCGCCGGGGCAATTATGTCAAGCCTAAATATATCGGCAAGGTGGCTTTAGCACTGGGAGTCAAAGTGACGGATTTACTTTCGGACGAGCCGGAAAAAGCATTGATACCTGAGGAATAATTAATAATCCGTGCCCTGTACGTGGTGTATTCCCAACACCACACTCCCCTTTTACACAATTAGCGTGTGTGTCCAGGTTTCCCCACCTGGGCACCACGTAGAGGGCATGGATAAGCATAATAGATCACGTTCTGTGCGTGGTGTCATCTGACAGCACCACGTCCCCCGTAGATGTGCCGTACCTGCTATGGCGGCACGAACCTCTTTTGGTGTCCGGAAGATTCCGGGCACCACGCAGAGAGCGTGATCGGAAAGGATAGATATGGACAGAGAAAAGCTGGGAGCATTCCTGCGGCATGCAAGAGAATCTTGCAGCCTGAATCAGACTCAGCTGGCTGAGCAGATCGGATATTCCATTGACTCTGTCAGCCGCTGGGAACAGGGCAAGCAGGCCATTACAGTGGAGGCACTGGTATCCATATTAGAGGTAACACATTTAGAGGTCACGGTAGGGGATAAGGAGGCAAAGGCATGTATAAAGATATTGTGATATCGCTCCTCGGGGCATTGCTTCTGGAGCCGGTACTGGGATCGACAGAGGTAGGAGAGCAGATCGCCATAGTCATGGGTTTGGCGGCTATGCTTTTTATTTTTTGCCTTTTTTGCGAGGATCAGCTGGAAAAATTGCAGAAAAAGCAGAAAAGGATTCGGATTATGGAGCAGAGGATAGCGAAGCTGAGAGGAGGCAGAGTAGGTGAAAACAGAACAGTACTACATGGACAAGCTGTTGAAGATGGGGGACGAATTTACGAAAGCGGTGATCCGGAAGGACTGGTTTCAGGCGAAGTATCTGTATGACAAGGCAAGCGCCGTTGCAGTGTTTCTGGAAGCACCGCAGGAAGTCAGAGAAAAGCTGTTTGGGCGGTATAACGAGGAACGGGATGAAAAGGAGCAAGGAGCCTTTGACGACCGCTCAGTAGCGAAGGTAATGAAAGAATGCTTGATCAAAAACAACCTGGGTTTTGAGTGCATGGTCTACCGGATACCGGGCGAGGCAGGCTACTACGGCGCCAGACCGGCGACAGACGGTTATTACATGCCGGCGGAGCAAAACCCGGCATATCTGGCAAAATAAAAAGCCGGCATTTGGCGATGCCGGCCAGCTCACAGAGCTACTTATATAGACAAGATAAGTATACCTCTGTAAGCCGGAAAAGTCAAGAAAAATGGGGCTTTTTGAAAGCCCCTGCGCACTTGATAAAGATATTAAAGTTAGGATACAGAGACATGGTTAAGAGAAAGAAAATAAGGCTAAGACATGGGGATGTGCTGGACGTGGAAGAATACCACGATGGCAACTATGGATCCCCAGGGAAGAGCAGACAGAAGAAGGAGAAGCCGACGAAGGAACAGGTGCGGCTGATCAACCGTCGGAATAAGGCAAGGCTGTGCCGGTGGAGACTGATACAGTACTTTGACCAGGGAGATTTGTTTATCACATGGACCTATGCGACGGAGAACCGACCACCGGATATGGAAGGAGCACTGAAGGACTTCCAGAAGGCGATGGCAAAGGTTCGGAAGATCTACCGGGCAAGGGGTGCCCCGCTCTACTGGATCCGCAACATCGAACGCGGTACCAAGGGAGCCTGGCATATCCATCTTGCGATCAAGCAGACACCGGAGGGAGACGCGGCTGCTATCGTAACCAAGGCATGGACCAAGGGCGGCACCTACGTGGCGGAGATTCGACACAGCAAGTTTACCGGTGATGATATGGAGCAGCTGGCAGACTACCTGACCAAGGACGAGCACACAGCGGAGGTCAAGACGGACGGCACACCGGGCAAGCCCAGAATTGCGGAGTCCTCCTACAATACCAGCCGCAATATGCCGCTTCCGGAGCCTAAGACGGACAAGCTGGTCCGCTGGAAGCCGGAAGTCAAACCACCCAAGGGATATTACATAGCCAGGATGCATGAGGGCATCAATCCGGTCACGGGATTTTTGTACCGGAGTTACACGCTGATCAGACTTAAGTGCACCGAGCGGAAGAGACCGCCGAACAGGGTAAGGAGGTGTTGATTTTGGAAAATGAATTGAAAGTAGTGGATATCTTTATAGGCACGACTCTCCGGGGATCTGCAAAGGGCTCCGGCAGGGTAATGTACATCATGAGGACTAAGCGCAAGAACGGAAGCGACTACGAAGCTGCTCCGCAGATCGCAGAGTATGACGACACCACAGAGAGCGCATCCGTCCTCTATGCCATACGGAATGCACTGCATCGTCTCAACTATGCCTGCACGGTGGTGATCCACACCGAGTGTAGCAATGTGGCAGCAGCCATACAGCAGCACTGGCCGGAGAAGTGGAGACGGGACGGCTGGAAGAGCGCTAAAGGAAATCCCGTAAAAAATGTGATCTTGTGGGAAATGCTCCTGCAGGAGGTTGAGGATGGTGGTCACATTCTGCTGGCAGAAAGCGAAAAACACGAATATGCGGAGTGGATGCGGTTTAATCTGCCGCTGAAACGGGCATTAAAAGACATTTTTGCAGAAGTGCCGAAAAACTGACAGCATGAGTAGAGTACTCATGTTAGAGACCATTCCGGTGAATCCACCGAGATGGTGAGAATATAACAATATGACAGAAAAACAGTCGGTCACAAGGTGAAACCGACTGAACTACCGAGAAAAATTCGGAAGTTGCACCGGTGCAACCGGGGAAAGGAGAACAGATGGAGAAGAAATTTGGAATATTTAATACCGTAGAGGAGTTAAACAGGGCAGCAGCCGCCCAGAAGGCAGAGGGGGACCTGGAAGCGCTGATCGGACTGGCCACAGAGAACGGACTGGAGAAAGAGGATGCCGAGGACTACATGGACAGCGACGATGCAGAGGATACTCTGTGCAATGAGACAATGGCAGCAATCGGTAAGCTGAAACTGGAAGCAGAGGACCTGAAGCTGGAGAGCCAGATGAAGGACTGGAAAGATTTTGTGGTCCAGATGCTGATGGAATATCCGACACAGCACATGGAAGAGGACGGTGCAGCTCTGGCCAATGCCGTATTTAATCCGGATAAAAAGCTTTTGGATGTGCTGGCCGCCGGACTGAAACTGGCATCGAAAAACCGAGTAACGGTTGACCGGAGAATCACAAAGGCAGCAGGATTGCCGGAGAGCGCCGGACAGATTGGAATGTGCGGGCGTGATGACTTAAAAAAGATCATCTTGGATTATTACATGGGAGAGAAGAAATGATTGTATTTAAAGCAACAAACAATGACATGACCTGTAAACCAGGGCAGGGAATACAGTATCAGCTTGGAGTACCGGCGACGGCAGAACGGTCACAATGCGCATCAACAGGACTGCATGCCTGCGAGTATGTGCTGGACTGCACATGGTATTACGGACTGGGCGCCGGTAACAGGTATTTTAAAGCCAAAGCAGAAGGAGACATTGCAGAAGACGGACACGACACCCGCATCGCATGCACAAAACTGACTCTGCTGCGAGAACTGACCAACCGTGACATTGCAAAAGAAGCCATGCTTTACATGATACATCATCCGCGCCGGGATAACTGGAAGACCTCGCGTCATATGGTAGAGGTAAAGGAGAACACAGCAGAGATCAGGATTCCGGATGGGATCGCCATTGCAAGAGGAATCCATCCAAAAGTAAGCGGCTGTGACGGAGCACACCTGGGGCTGATCCAGGAAGAGAAAGGAAAGATCACAGCGGCCAAGATATTTGATGTGGACGGAGTCTATATCCTGCCGGGCGTGTGGTACACCCTGGAGGATCTGGCAGAAGCGGAGAGGAGGCAGCAGGCATGAAGTGGAGAGAAATACTGAAAGCACCGTTGATACCACGGACAAAAAGTAGGAAGAAAGAAAACCAGATCACTTTTCAGGCGACGGACCAGTACCTGATCATGGACATCTGGAAAAATAAAGTAAATATCTGCCGGCACGCCGTAGACCGGAAAACATGGGAATACGGCACCTATTACGTCGGATCAGGCAAAAAAGAGCAGACCAATCTGACAAATTGCACGGAAGGATTTGGAGGATGTTACTGGGGATCGGAACCGTGTAAGGGAGATTGGCTGGAAGAAAAACAGGCAAAAGAACTGGAGAAGTTTGTCCCGATGCATGATTACAGTTGGATCAGCGATCCCTTGCGGAGGATATGTCGGATGGAAAAAGACTACAGTGCGGATAAGAGGGAACGTGCCAGAGACCGGAAAGAACAGAGAATCAGAGATCTCATGAATAAGTGTCCGAAGCCGGGACACAGGGTATATGACTGGATCACTGAGAGACTGGTAGGAGATCTCCAGTATGCCTTTTATAACAAGAAGGACAAGACCTGTCATTGTACCGCATGCAACGGGGATTTTAAAGAAGAGGCAGCAGATGTCCCCGTAAAACATCGTAAACAGATCAAATGTCCTCTCTGTGGCCATGACCTGACGGTGGAAAAAACAAGGGGAAGAATCCAAACAATCGGATGGCTGACGATGATCCACGACGTGGACGAGAAACAGGGAGTAGAGAGACATTTTAAGGTAACGGTGGACTGGCACAGAACAGGAAAGAGAGATACAGAACTGGATGAACAGATCCGCCTGATGATGCTCCGAGGAGCAAAGGATTTTATGAAAATCTATTACTACTGTGATGTGTACTGGTGCGGATGGCACGACCACAATCCACAGAGCAGACGCTGGCATACATCCTACCTGTATCCAGATACAGAAGGAATCAAAGCAGGGCTGAAAGCTACGGCATACGAAGCCTGGTCAGATGTCATGCCAATGCTGGCACAGATGGGGATTAAGGCATTTTATAACGGATTGCTTGTGGAAAGCAATAAGCAATTTACCGGTATCGCAGAGTATATGGCAAAGGGACGCTTTTACCGTCTGCTGGATGAACTGTCACAGTGTATTACATACTGGGGCGGGTATTCGGGGAGAACAATCGAAGTAAACGGTGAATGCATGGAAGATATTTTACTGATAGATGACAAGCAGCTAGTCAACCGCCTGCGGCAGGAAAACGGCGGAATGCAGATGCTGCGTTGGATGCAGTGGTCAGAACTGGAAGAAAGAAAGCTGTCGGCAGAATTTATCGCATGGACAGAAAAAAACAGAATTGATCCGGAGGACTATGATAAATCTCTCGCCGGAGAATACATGTCTCCGGAACAGCTGATGAATTACCTGAACCGGCAGAAAAAGGAATCGTATCCGGGAATGAAGATCCAGGATGTCTGGAATCAGTACGAGGACTATCTGTCCATGTCACGAACGCTGGGAAAACACATGGATGATGCACTGGTACACCGCCCCAGGGAATTGAAGCGCCGGCACGATGAAGTGAATGAGGAAGTGGAACTGCACAGGGAAGAATTTGAAAGGAAAAGAAATGCGGAAATGGCAAGGAAGCAGGCGGAGGAGATGAGGAACAAGTATCCGGGATATGAGGATATCCTCTCCGAGATCAGCGAGAAGTTTGAGTATCAGAATGACACCTATTGTATTGTGGTTCCCAGGGACTTTATGGAGATTACAGCAGAGGGCATGGCACTGCATCACTGCGTCGGTAACACGGAGAGATATTTTGACCGGATTGTCAGCAGAGAGACCTATATCTGCTTCCTGCGGCAGCAGTCGTCCCCGGATAAGCCTTTTTACACGATAGAGGTGGAGCCGGGCGGTACCATCCGCCAGCACCGGGGAGCCTACGACGAGGAGCCGGGCATAGAAGAGATCAAGCCGTTCCTGAGGGAGTGGCAGAAGGTGATCCGCAAGCGCATGAGCAGGCAGGATCATGAATATGCCGCACAGAGTGAGACCCTGCGGCAGAAGAACATAGAAGAACTGAAGGCAAAGAATAATACTGTGGTCCTGAAAGGACTGGCAGAAGATCTGATGGAGGTAATCTGATGGAAGAACTGATAAAAGCAGAAAGTACGGAAGTACTTGCATTTGCGGGATATAAAGATTTCGAGGCGGCAGCAGACAGGACTGCCAACAAGATCAAAGAGGGATTTATGGAGATGGGATACATTCTAAAAATGGCAAGGGATACGGATATATTGCAGGACTCGGAATATACGGACTATCAGGATTTTGCCAAGAGACGCTATCAGCTGGACCCCGGGACTGTGTCGCGATACATACGTATTGTCCAGAATTTTTCAGTGGACGGAAACAGCCACGTGTTAAAAGACCAGTACAAAGATTTTGGTTTTGCAAAGTTAGCCATAATGTTAAGCATCCCGGAAGCTATTAACGAGGCTTTATCTCCGAATCTGTCCAAGACCGAGATACAGGCAATCAAAGACGAGGTGGATGCGGAGAGCAAGGTCACGGATATTGAGGTGGAGATTGAGAAGGCAGAGGCAGCAGCCGTAACGGACAAGCCCATGCTTCCACCGGAGGGATCACCGCTGAAAAGAAATCTATGGCAGCTGGGGAAAGAGCAGGAAGAACTCTTCCGGAAGCTGTGGAGGATATGTTTTTTACATACAGCATTTGGCAACAAAAATAATGCAGAGATCATGGATGTACTGATTCCACAGGGAGACGCAGTGTATACCGTCCGGATCCCAGGAGAGCGTAGGACGCAGATTATTGTAAATTCTGATGGAGCCACCATCGTGAATTTGAAAACGCTGGAGCGGAGCAGATACACAGAGGATCAGATCTGTGATGCAGTCCGGTCTCTCATAGATGGGGGCAGCAGTCCTGAAGAGCAGTACAAGAAACTCTATGGCGAGGACCTGACTCCGGAAGAACCGGAAATTGCACCGGTGCAACCGACCGACTCTCCGAAAGAAAAGAAACCGGAAAAGCGTAAGGAATCCCGTGTGACCAAAGCAAACACAGAACCGAAGAAAAAGCCCAAGGAACCGGAAAAGAAGCCGGAGCAGATGACCATCCCGGGAGCCGCACCGGATCCGGCACCGGAAGAGCCGGAAACACAGGTAACTGACTCATGCTCCGGGGAATCTGAACAGAAACAGAATACCGACACCATGGATACGGAAGAGCAGGTACCGGGACAGACAGACCTTGAAAACGATTTTCCGCAATATTGTCCGGATGCAGACCAAAGGACTGCTTATCTCCAGTCCATCCGTGGAGCAGTGGATAATCTGGTACGTTACGCAGAGATGGATCTGATCATCGCGGCGCGAGTGCAGGTGAAAGATATCTCCGAATACTTGGACAAGCTGGAAGAACTCATAAAGGAGGCGGATAGCAATGCCGAAGCGGTCGAAGCAGGCGAGAGCGCGGGAGTTTAATGCTGCCTCCAGGCAGATTATCAAAGAGCGGGATCTGTACCAGTGCATCTTTTGCCGCATGGAATATCATATGGAGGATGTCACCTGGTACGGACAGCACCTGCAGAGCATCATGCACTACATACCGCGCTCCCAGGGTGGTCTCGGGATCCCGCAGAATGGTGCATTGGGCTGCCAAAGTCACCATGAGATGCTGGATAACGGGAACAAGGGCAGACGGGAGGAAATGCTGCAGATGTTTAGGCAGTACCTGCAGGACCATTACCCAGACTGGTCGGAGGAAACCCTGACCTACAGCAAATGGAAATAATGTATATACAAATTTGTATATACAAAACGGAGAAATTATGAAAGCACGAACTGAACTTATCTCAGTACGACTGACACCAGAAGAAAAACGGAGAATGGAATATTGCGCTGAAATGATGGGAATTACACAGACAGAACTTTTAGTGCGTGGAATCAATCGCTATTACGACAGCGTCAAAGAAACAATTAAGAAATTAAACCAATAAGCCTTTTGGAGTGTACTCACGATAACTATAGACATAGCCACGGGGCGGCCGCTGATACCAAGAGGCAGCAGCCGCCCAGGAAGGAGACAACAATGCAGTATAAGGACTGGGACGGCAATCTTCTGCCGGATCCTGCACCTACGGTTCAGAGTGTACATATAGGAGACACCATAAAAATCAAAATGAATGACGAGGACCGTATCGGCCGCACGAGCAAATACTGCGAATATGAAGTCATAGGAGTTTACCCACGGAACGTGCTGACCAGGGATAAAAAGACAGGATTCCGCCGGAGCTTTTCTTACGGAGATCTCCTGACAATGGGATTGGAGAACCAGGATCCGGAAATAGAGACCATGCGTAGATCATATGCAAAGGATCAGCGGAAAGAGAGCATATCCATGACACGCAGCTCCTTCAATCCGGACTATGATCCGGAAAAATACCGAAAGAAGAGGAAAAAGAAGAATGAAGACAGTGGAGAAGAAAATACTGCCGAAGTACTTCCAGGCAGTCCGGGAGGAAAAGAAGAACTTTGAGCTGCGAAAAGATGAAGATGATGTACAGCCGGGAGATGTCCTGATCTTAATGGAGTGGGAAAACGGAGAATACACTGGCCGGACAGAAGTACACCGGATCCGGTATGTGCTCCGGGATGTACCGGAATATGGACTGATGCCGGGTTACTGTATCATCGGATGGTAAAGGAGTAGTGAAGAATGAAAGTACGAGAACTGGCAGAATATTGTAAATCAATACTGATTAACTGCAATAACTGCAAACATAAAACAGAGTGTGAGAAATTAGAAGATAAGCTGGAAGATATGTCACCTTATGGAGTCGTAGACATAGTGGATAGGGATGAAGAGTTAACTTAGGAATGGAGGAGGCGTAATGTATCGAGATGATAGATGGGAAAAAGGAATGTATGCAGATGACTTGGTAAAGTTCCGCTGTGGATCATGCGGCGATGAATTTATAGCGGGGAGAGCAGCGATAGAAAAAGCAAATACTAAAGGTCATCGCATATGCTGTCCGTATTGCGGCAGCAGGTACCCAGAAGAGCGGATCAGCACCGATGAGGAGGACATGGAATTTTTGTCAGACGCAATGGGATGCTTGGCAATATACGTAGGTGACAAAGATAACTAACTTAGGATTTAGTGGAGGAATACTATGGACAATGAGATTATTTTCTTCAATTTGGTAAGAATCGAGAGAGGAAGAGAAAAGCTTTGCAAATGCAATCCACCTCATTACGAGGTCGATACGGTAAACCGAATCGTAAGCTGCCAGGATTGCGGTGCTACGGTAGATGCCTTTGATGCTCTGGTTACACTGGCGAAGCGGTATGAGCAGCTGGAGGATGCACAGCGAAAAATGCTATCTAAAGCCAAGCTATACGAAGCAATGGCAGATGCGGAATTCAAGCGGATGAGGAGGAATAAAACATTCCGGGACATGGACGAGAATAGCAGAAAAGGTTTATATCCTATATGTCCTAAATGTGCTGAAGTGATTGACCCGGTAGATATCCGGCACTGGACAGCACATCTGGAGTAAACTGAAATTTAATCAAGAAAGGAATGAAAAATATGGGAAATAAATATACGGTAGTAGGTGATTTCAGACAACCTCATAAGGATTGTTTGGGTGAAACATTATCAGACTTGTCTTATGAAGATGCTGTGAGAATTGTACGTGAATGGAGAAAAGAGAAAAAATATAAGAATGTTTTCTATTTCAAGCAAGACTAAGCTGAAAGTTACATAAAACAAAATGTCCTGCACCGGGACAAATCCACAAATACAGAACATTTGTTCTCTTCAAACAAATAATACCATTGCTGCAAGTATTTGTCAATGGTCTGTTACATAAAAACAGCGGTACACCCACCGACCAAAGTAAGTTGTACCGCTCACATGCTTGGGTGTATTATACCACGTCGGTGATTCCCAAGCAAGATATTTTGTGGAGGGTTACGGATATGGACATCAAGGAACAGGTCAAGAACAACATTATGTTAAAAATGCGTTATCATTTGGATGGCCAGGAGCTGGATCTGCTTGGAGTGGTGCTGACGGATGAGCTGACCAAGGTAGAGGTGGATGCGCCGGAAACAGAGCTTGCTACGGTGGATAACACTAATGAGTATATTATGGATCTCTTTATGCTCAAAAAGGCGCCAAAGCTGTCAGACAAGACTGTCAGGCAGTATACGGATGCGGTACGGCGGCTGACGGATTACTGCCATAAACCGCTCACCCGGATCACCAGCATGGATGTAGAGGGCTGGCTTAATAGCATTAAAAGCTGCAACAGCAACACATCTCTGAATAACCAGCGGCGGCACCTCAGCGCATTTTTTACATGGATGAGAAAATCTAAGATAGTTACGGAAAACCCTGTGGAGAGTGTGGAAATTTACCCGGAGATTCAGAAACCGGTAGATCACATGGAAGCGCAGGAATATGAAGAACTTAAGACAGGCTGCATCCACAAGCGCGACCGCGCTATGATGGAACTGTTACGGAGTACGGCTATCCGTGTAGGTGAAGCGGAAAGACTTAATGTGAATGACATAGACTGGCGTGCTGGATCTGTGTCAGTCTATGGACAAAAGACCCGTACCTATCGGACCGTATACCTTGATGACATTGCACTTAAGTACCTCGGGGAATATATCCAGGAGCGTGGCTGCAGTATTAACAGTCGAGATCCTTTGTTCGTATCCGAGAGGTGTGCGCATGGGAAGCATAACCGCCTGTCGGATGCCGGGATCCGTAGTGCACTTAAGAGTATTGCCGGCAGAGCAGAGGTGGAACGCCGGGTATATCCGCATCTCTTCCGAAAAACCACGGCTACGAATATCTGCAAGCGCGGCGGTACCGTATGGGATGCTGGACATTACCTTGGCCACAAGGACAGGAGTACGGCTGGGCAGCATTATGTTGCAGAGGATCAGGAGTGCATGAGATCTATTTTTAGGTTGAGAGTGGCTACAGTGTAAATGATATTTGGAAAGGAGAACGTATTAATGCAAAGAATTAACAGAGCAAGCTGGAGGATCACCGAAACTATATTATTACGGTATCCCCAACGAAAGAAAGAATATGAGGAGTACATGTCTGAAATTATGGCATCACCGGCGAGAGGCAGCAGTCGTCCGCTGGATCCCAAAGAGGAAAGGGACAAGGCACAGTCAGTGACAGAGGCAAAAGCCATGAAGATGACATCGGTATATTTCGACCGGATAAAAAAAGAGATTGAGGCAATAGAGTTTGTATACAATGACCTGCGCAAAGAGGAACAGGAAGTTATAAGGGTGAGATACTGGTCGAGAGGAATCAGAAAACCTGTGCCATATCATAGATTGGTGTCCTGCAGCTATAGCGAGAGGCAAATGCAGCGAATCGTACAGAAAGTAATAATTAGGGTTGGCAGATACATTGGCGAAATTATTTAAACATATTACATAATATGCATTGACATATTGAGTAATATGCGGTATAATAAATACAGTTAAGAGAGATATGAGAGCTTAACAAATAAATGGGCAAGCATAGAAAGGAGATCAAATGGCTGAGAACATGACAGACAAACAGATGGATGTAATTCTTAATTTGGTAGCCGATAAGTTCAGTAATTGCAAGGACATGGACGAGGTTGCCAAGGCTGTGCAGGAAGTCAGAAACATGGCCAAAAAAGAAAAGCCTGCTGAATAGGCTTTAGGGACACAGAAAGGGCGGTGGACTTGCCTAAGCCGCCCAAACTGTAAATATAGTATACACCAAATGGGGAGAGAAAAAAAGAGAAAGAATGTCGGCAGAAGAAAAAGTATTTAATCAAATCAGTTATCAGAATAGTTATAACAAAGAGAAGTATGATAGAATCAGCCTCATGCTACCAAAAGGAGAAAAGGATCGAATCAAAACGGCAGCAGCGGCAGCAGGTGAGAGCGTCAATGAATATATAAATAAGGCAATAAAACAGAGAATAGATCACATTTAAAAAAGATGGCGTAATTTTCGTTGTCAAATGTGATATTATGTTAGTGTGATAAATTAGTGATAAGGGCAATGCAGATAATCTGCGTTGCCTTTTTTCGTGGAGTTGCACCGGAAAGCAGAAGAAACAATGGCGCAGGAGTGGGCAAAAGCATTTTATAAGTCCAGACGATGGATCAAATGCAAGAATAATTATATTGCTGACAGGAGACTGGTAGATGGTGGACTGTGCGAGGAATGCCAGAAGAAGCTAGGCTACATCGTGCATCACAAGATCTTGTTGACGCAGGACAACATCAGCGATCCGGATATCAGTCTCAATCATGATAACTTAGAGTATGTGTGCAAGGATTGTCATGACAAGTTTGACGGACATGGAGTTGGCAAGGGGCAGCAGCCGTTATGCATCTTTGACAAGGATGGCAACCCAATTTCTGTCAGGGACATAGACTCCCCCCTTAAAAACAGGTGGGGTATGGATGAACGAGAACCGATGGCGGAGATTGATGTAACACACAGGTCATCATAAGGGGGGTGTGGTATCCATGATAAGTGAGGAAGAATTTGAAAAAGAAGAACGTCGTAGAGAAGCTGAATATGACAGCGTTTCCGAATATTTGGAGAAACAAAAGCGGATCAAGAAAGAGGTGGGAAGACTTAGAAGATTATTCAAGGAAATTGATGAAAATAAAAAGAAATTAGTTGACTCTACCATTGCAGACGTAGCTTTTTTGACGATCACAATGCAAGACTTGCGAGATAAGATCATCAGAAATGGGACAACGACAGATTACAAAAACGGCGAGAACCAGTGGGGCGTAAAACAGAGCCCTGATGCGCAGTTGTATCTGCAGATGTCACAGAAGCAGACGCAGGCCATGAAAATACTGGTGGATTGTCTGCCAAAGACGCCAAGCAAGCAGGTGATAAAAGACGATGGATTCGATGACTTTGTGAATGGGCGTGAGGATATATGATCAAATACCCAGAAGATTACAATCCGATCCGGGAGTACTGGGAGAAGATAGAAAGCGGAGAAATAACTGTATGTGACAAAACTTATAGGACATATAAAAAACTGATTTATGATATGGATCATCCGGGAGAGTATTTTTATAGTGCACACCGGGGAAATCACATCATAGAATTTTTTGAAAACTACTGTCACCACTCCAAAGGTAAAAGCGGTGGAAAAAGAGTTGTCTTGGAACTGTGGGAAAAGGCAATGTTGGCAGCTATATTCGGGTTCGTAGATATCAATGGCCTCCGGAAATACCGGGAGGCTATTTTAATTGTCGGGAAAAAGAATGGAAAATCACTATTGGCATCGGGAGTAGGATTGTATCTGCTGGTGGGAGACGGAGAACCAGGCCCGGAAGTGTATGCGGTTGCGACAAAAAAAGACCAGTCTAAGATCATATGGCTCGAATCAAAAAGGATGGTAAAAAAATCACCGGCTTTGCTCAAAAGAGTCAAGCCACTGGTGGCAGAGCTGTCATCCGAAGATTACAACTCCGGCACATTTAAGCCTCTTGCATCCGATTCGGATACGCTGGATGGCCTGAATGTGCAGGGTGCGCTGATGGACGAAATCCATCAGTGGAAAAATGGGCGTCCACTGTATGATATCATCGCTGATGGCGTTACTGCCAGGGAGCAGCCTCTGATACTGATTACGACGACAGCCGGGACAGTAAGAGAAGATATCTATGATCAGAAATATGACGAAGCCGAACGGCTGATCAATGGTTATTTTGATGAAAATGGCTATAAGGATGACCACTTGATCGCATTTGTATATGAGCTTGACAACAGAAAGGAATGGATCGATGAGAAATGCTGGTATAAAGCTAACCCCGGACTAGGGACGATTAAAAACCTTAAAACATTAAGGGATAAAGTTAAAAAGGCAATGCAGGATCCGAAGCTGGTAAAAAATCTCGTGTGCAAGGAATTCAACATCCGGGAGACATCTTCGGAGGCATGGCTGACTTTTGAGCAGATCGATAACAGGGAAACATTTGATATAAAGGAATTGAAACCTCGTTACGGTATCGGAGGCTGTGACTTATCAAGTACCACGGATCTGACAAACGCAACCGTGATATTCAAAGTGCCGAAGGATGAACGAATATATGTGCTGCAGATGTACTGGTTACCGGAAGATCTCCTGGAACAACGAACCAGAGAGGACAAGATCCCGTACGACATATGGGCTGAAAATGGTTGGATTAGAACATGTCCAGGGAATAAAGTGCATTACAAATATGTCCGGGAATGGTTCGAGCAGGTACAAAAAGAATATGACATTTATCTGTTCAAGTGCGGATACGATTCCTGGTCGGCCACTTATTTTGTAGAAGACATGAAAGATACCTTTGGGGCAGCAGTGATGGATCCGGTCATACAAGGGAAAAAGACACTATCAGGACCGATGAAGTCGCTGGGAGCAGACTTATCTGCGAAGAGAGTCATTTACAACAACAATCCGGTACTGAAGTGGTGCTTGTGTAACACATCAGTAGATGTTGATAAAAACGACAATATCCAGCCATGTAAAGGTAATACCAGTACCAGAAGGATAGACGGGACTGCAGGACTGCTAGATGCCTATGTGGAGCTGGAGAACAATCTGGAAGAATATGAAAGTTTGATTTAAGGAGAAAAAATGGGACTGTTTAGGAAAAGAGAGCCTACAAAAAACGAAAAAAATGCAAAAGAAGTAATGAAAATGGTAACCACCTGGGGAGAACATTACTATGCGTGGAATGGGAGACTCTATGACAGTGATATAGTGAGATCTTGCATCCGCCCGAAAGTTAAAGCTGTGGGAAAATTGGTGGCAAAACATATCAGACAGGATGCGAAGGGACTGACGGTTAATCCGGATGCCAATATCCGTTTTATCCTGTCGGAACCAAACCCATTTATGACAGGGCAGATGTTCCAGGAAAAGGTAGCCACACAATTATGTTTGAACAACAATGCCTTCATTCTGGTGATAAAGGATGATAACAGTAAGCCGATGCAACTGTATCCGATTCCGTGTGTGTTATGCGAGACCCAATACATAGATGATGAGCTGTATTTAAAATTCCAGTACCGGAACGGAAAGAGCAATACCTTCAGGTATGACCAGATCATACATCTGCGGCAGGACTTCAACGAACACGATATATTTGGAGAAAGCCCGGCAAAGGCACTGTCTTCTATGATGGAAGTGATCGGAACGATAGATCAGGGAATTATTAAAGCTGTAAAAAACAGTGGAATCATAAGATGGTTGCTGAAATTCACACAATCATTGAGACCAGAAGATATAAAAGAAAACGTTAAAAGCTTCGTAGATAATTACCTGAATTTTGAAAGCGATACTTTCGGGGCAGCAGGCGTAGACACAAAGGCAGATGCGATAAGGATTGAACCGAAGGACTTTGTACCGAACGCCGCACAGACGCAGGAGACAATCAAACGAATCTATTCATTTTTTAACACAAACGAAAAAATCGTGCAGTCAAAATGGAATGAAGACGAATGGAACGCATATTACGAGGCTGAGATAGAACCGTTAGCCATACAGTTAGGTGAGACCTATTCTGTAAGGCTGTTCAGCCGGAAGGAACGCGGTCATGGAAATAAAATCGTATTTACGGCAAGCAACTTACAGTGCGCAAGCCTGTCTACGAAGCTTGCATTTGTGTCTATGGTAGACCGCGGAGCCATGACGCCGAACGAATGGCGCGAAACCATGAACATGGCGCCGATCGCAGACGGAGATAAACCAATCCGTCGTCTGGACACGCAAGTCGTTGGCCTCATCCGGGGCGCATTATCCCAGATGAATGATAAAAATTATATAGTAATGGCTGATCTGATATCCAAAATGTTAGACGCAGCGGAAAGGAGCAAAGATGAAACACAGGATAAACATCCGGGGTGTGATGGTGCCGAATGATTACAAATGGTACTATGACTACTTTGGCGAGGATTGTACCTGTCCGGCGGATATCCAGAAAGTAATGGATGCATTTACAGACGGAGATGAGATCGAGGTATATATCAATTCTCCCGGAGGGGTGATCGATGTAGGGTCGGAGATCTACACACTACTGCGGAGCAGGAAAGATAATGTAAAGATATACATTACCGGAGAAGCATGTAGCGCAGCATCGATTGCAGCAATGTCAGCGCATTGTGAAATGTCTCCGACAGCACTCATGATGGTGCATTGCGTATCATCCGGGGCAAGAGGTAATCATAGCGACATGGAAAAAATGGCGGAAGTTCTACGAACGGCAGACAAAGCATTATGCACCGCCTATATGGCAAAAGCTGGAATGTCCGAAGAGGATGCGCTTGCCATGATGGAGCACGAGACCTGGCTGACAGCAGAGCAGGCAAAAGAAAAAGGGCTGATCGATGGGATCATGTTTGAAGATTCGCAGCCGGAGACACCACTGGTGGCAGGACCGCTATTTGCACTGCCGGATAATAACCAGATGGAAAAAGTAAAAAAACTGTTAAAACAGGCAGAAGATCCGGATAATTCCGGGGACGCTGCTTTTTTAATGCAGCAAAGGTTAAATTTTTTAAAATTAAAAGGAGAAAGAGCATGAACAAAAAACAGTATTTGGACAAGAGAAAGGCACTGATGAATGAAGCACAGAAGTTGATCGATGCCGGAAAGGCAAAGGAAGCAGAGGAAAAAATGCAGGAGATCAAGGATCTGGATGATCAGTGGGATGCAATCGCACAGGCAGAGGCGAACTTCAGGGCACTGAATAAAGAGCCGAAAGCATTAAATCCTAACCAGATCCAGGATAAAATTGCAGATACCTCCGAGTTTACAAAAGACACGCCGGTAGCAAAGGTATGGGCATCTGAGGAGTACAAAAATGCATGGGCGAAAAACATGATGGGTCTGAAGCTTAATGAGAAAGAAACAGAAGCTTACAGCCTTGTAAATGAAGCATTTACCCATACGACGGGCAATACATCAATAGTTGTCCCCAAGACGGTATCTAATGGCATCTGGGAGATGGTAGGAGAACTGTATCCTTATTTTAACGATGTGCTTAAGACTTATGTAAATGGTGTACTGTCCATGATTCAGGAGGACACATCCAGTGATGCAAAGTGGTACGACGAAGATACGGAGACAGAGGATGGTAAGGAAACCTTTAAGGAATTTATCCTCAATGGTTGCGAACTGGCAAGAAATATCAAAGTATCATGGAAACTTAAGGAGATGAGTATTGAAGACTTCATCCGTTATATCCAGAGAAAAATGGCAAAAAAGATGGGTGGAGGTGCCGGATATGGTGTTACACATGGAGCAGGACCTAAAGCAAATTCAGGTAAGCCGGAGCCTACAGGCGTAGTAACGGCACTGGAAGCTGAGGTCGGTACACCTCAGGTAATAACTTACACACATGGTGGAGATCCCACTTACAAAGATATGCTGAAACTGAGATCCTTAGTTAAGTCCGGATACAGTGCAGGCCTTGCTGTTTATGCCAACACTAACACAATCTGGAATAAGATTGCAAACATCGTAGACGGCAATAAGAGACCTATTTTTGTTGCAGATCCTTCTGCCGGAGGTGCACACAGAGTGCTGGGTATGCTCATAAAAGAGGACGATTCCATGAAAGATGGTGAAATCCTGGCGTCCAATGCCAAATATGGATATCAGTTGAATATCAACAAAGAGATGTCTATGATCCCTGAGGATCACGTTACAGAACGTAAGACATATTACTGCGGTTATGCCATCATGGATGGGAATGTCATCACAACCAAGGCACACGCCCTGTTGAAAGAAGCGGAAGCATAATTGCGGAGGTAATCCATGATTACGGTGGAGCAGATCCGCCAGTCTATGCAGATCAGGCATGCCAAACTTGACGATGATATCAAACGGTATATGAGCGCCTGCTCACTGGATATGCAGAGAGCAGGTGTTGATATCCGGAAAGATTCAGAGCTCATGGACACGGCAAAGGAATTTTATTGCAAGTGGCAGTTTGACTACATGGGTCAGGGCGAAAAATATGAAAAATCATATAAAGAACTGAGAGATGCAATGAGCCTGTGCAGATTGTACAAAGGGAAGGAATCGAAGGATGAACAGCGAAGTGATCAACCTGATAGTGCCGGAGAAGGTACGGAATAATGACGGCTTTGTGATCCGGGAAGAATTGCATAAAACAGAAGTTTTTGCAGAAGAAAAAGGGATCAAAAGAGCAGAGTTCTATGCGGCTGCCAGGGAAGGAATTACTCTGTCAAAGATGATGACTGTGGACAAGTATGATTTTGAAACAGCCACCGTGGAGATAGCAGGGAAAAAGACAAAGCCATCCAGAGTGGAACACGACGGAATCACTTATCGGATCATCCGCACCTATATTCCGGAGAACTCAATGCGGATGGAACTTTACCTGCAGGAGGAAGAAAATGGCTGACTTTGACTTTGATTTTCCGGATAATTTTTTATCAGAGCTGTTAGAAACGGACTTTGACGAACTGGCCGAGGACATGCTCACTGAGGCAGCTCCCATCTATAAGGATGCAATCAAAAAATCCATGAAGAGTACTATCCTGCATGAGGGTGAATCGGAAATGGTAGAGTCCGTGACGGCGAGAAAACCGAAGAAATGCAAAAACGGAGCATGGCTAGTACATATCGGACCGAGTGGCAACTCTAAAAATACGTATACCGTGAAAAACGGGAAAGGGCAAAGAACAGCCAGAAGATATCCGGTATCCAACATCCTGAAAGCAATCTGGAAGGAATACGGCATATCAGGAAGGCAGGCTCCGCGCCCCTGGCTGCAACGGGCAAAAAATGATGCCGATGCGAAAATCATGAACCGGATGCAGGAGATCTACAACAGAAAGGTCGGTGCAGAATGAATGTAAATGGATTGATTACGTCATTGGGAAATGTTGTGAATTGTCCGGTAGCACCGGACCTTTACGAGGGTAGTAAGGAAAAATACATTACGTATACATACGAGGATGAGAGATCTGCGATGGATGCTGACAATGAGGAAACTCAAACAGTAGCATATCTGCAGATAACTCTTTATACTCCGCCACAACAGGAGTATATGGAAGACAAAAGTAAGATAAAAGCCGAACTGAAAAAGCTCGGTTTTTGTGTGGAATCCATCCAGTCATGGGTAGATTCCTATGCACCTGAAAAAAAGAGGCATACGGTATTCAATGTGAATATCACAATGCCGGAAAATTAAGGAGGACTATATAAAATGGCTAATTTTGGATTATCCAAACCCTGGGTTGCGAAGCTCAATCCGGCAACTAACAAGTATTCTGATGCCTTTAAATGCGGAAAGGCGATCAGTACAGCGGTAACACCAAACTACAATGAGGTCCCGCTGTATGCAGACAACCAGCAGACGGAATACGTCTCGGAATTCAAAAATGCGAATGTAAGCATTGGGACAGACAGATTGCCTTCTGAGGCAGCAAAAATAATGTTTGGACACACAGTGGCTGTAAACGGAGAGGAAGCTTCCAAGAGCGAAGATGAAGCCGGGTATATTGGATATGGATTTATCACAGCAGAGCAGCTGGACGGAGTTAAAAAGTACAGGGCATGTGTGCTCCTGAAAGTAAAAATGAAAGAAGGCGAGGAGTCCTTTGAAACGAAGGGAGATTCTATCGTATTCAAGACACCGTCTCTGAGCGGTACTGCCAGTGCTAACGAGGATGGCGAGTGGCGGATTAAGTCTCCTTACTATGCAACAGAGGCTGAGGCAGATAAGTGGATCCAGAAAAAATTTGGCGTGGTAGAGCAGTGTGCTACTCCCGAGGCATCCGTGGAAAGCGGAACTTACGCAGAAACGCAGACGGTAACACTTTCCTGCGCTACCAAGGGTGCAACCATTAAATATACCACAGACGGTACCACACCTTCCGAAGCAAACGGAACTGAGTATAACAATACCATTTCCATTGCTGCTACGGCAGGACTGAGAGCGATCGCATACAAGAGCGGACTTGTAAATTCTGAGGTTATGATCAAAGAGTATTTTATTAACGGCTAATAAATTGTAGACTGAGCAGGCAGCCCCGGGGATATCCCGGGGCTTTTTGGAGAAAAGCATGGAAAAATTAAGAAGGATAATGATCGGGGAGAAGACATACCCGTTTAAGATAGATCTGAATGTGCTGGAAATGGTACAGGAAAAGTATGGAAGCGTAAAAGCATTCGAGAGAGAGTTGTTTGGTTGGCGTTACCGAAAGGATACGGAAGGAAAGCAGATGTACTCCTCTGACGGAGTACCAATGATCTATATTGTGGAGCCGGCGGTTACAGCAGTAAAAATGATTCTGCCGGCAGCAGTGATGGAAGGATTGCAGATCGAAGCAGACGAGCATAATAGGCAGATGGAAGAGATTACGGAGGATTATATCCTCCATAACTGCAATGTGCCCTATATGGATCTTTGTGTTATGCTCCAGGAAGAGTTCAGTAGGTGTTTTGCAGCAAAAAAATAGGAGCCAGAGGAGTCCAGTCGGAAGAGGATACACCGATGGATTTCCCCTGGCTTTATCAGATGGGAGTCACATGTCTGGGATTTACACATAGGACAGTGAGACAGCAGTATATCGGATCGTGGATGGACCTGTTTGAGATATACAAAAGGCATCATAACTTTATGACGAAACGCGGACTTTTTAGCGTCAGTGACAACAGAGAAGAGGAAATAAGCACACTGGACGTATTGTAGGAGACAGCAAATGGCAGCAAAAGGAACAATCGGTGGGAAAATTGTCCTGGATGGAGAAAAAGCATACCGGGAAGCCTTAAAAAATATAAAAGCAGACCAGCAGGAACTCAGATCTGCGCTGAAACTGTGCAGCTCAGAGTTTAAAAACAGCCAGAACTCCCTGGATGCACTTACAAAAAAGCATGAGATATTGACAAAGCAGGTGGAGACACAGACCCAAAAGGTCAATGTGTATCAGGCAGCAATGGAGAACTCTGCCCAAAAACAGGACCTTGCATCTGAAAAAATATCTGCGCTGAAACAGGAGCTGGAAAAAGCAGAAAAGGAAATGTCTGCCCTGTCAGAGAGCAGTGGGGATAACTCCGATGCAATGACGGAGCAGGCTAAGACCATAGATGATCTGAAGTCCAAGCTTGAAAAAGCCGAGGAAAGCTACAACAAAGCGGGACAAAAAGCAAAGTATTATCAAACAGCATTGAATGATGCCACGGCAGAACTCAATAATATGCAGGATGACCTGAACAAGACAACCCAGTATATGAATGAGGCGGAGAAGAGCACGGATAAATGTGCCACATCCATTAATGAGCTGGGGAAAGAGACCGGGGATGCCACAGAGCAGGTGTCGGTATTTGGCGATGTGCTAAAGGCTAATCTTGCGGCGGACGCTATCAAAACAGGTGTCAAGGCTATAGCGGACGGTATTAAAACGGTCGCAACATCTGCCACGAGTGTGGGCGTGGATTTTAATGCGTCCATGAGCGTGGTCGCCGCGACGATGGGCATGACTGCCGATGAGATCAATGCCGGAAGTGAAAGCTATAAACAGCTGGAATCTGCAGCAAAACAATGCGGAGCCACGACGAAGTTTTCCGCGACGGAAGCGGCAGAGGCTGAGAATTATCTTGCTTTGGCCGGATATGACGTAAAAAAGATTGTAGAGACACTGCCGAAGGTGCTGGATCTGGCGGCAGCAGGTGATATGGAGCTTGCCTATGCATCTGATTTGGTAACGGACTCTATGGCAGCTCTGAACATGGAAACATCCAAGCTGGACACCTACATCGACGAGATGACGAAGACGGCGCAGAAGTCCAATACCAGCGTATCACAGCTGGGTGAGGCTACTTTGGTATGTGCCGGAACTGTTTCACTGGCAGGAATGTCAATTGAGACAATGAATGCCGAACTGGGCGTACTGGCCAACAACGGTATTAAAGGAGCAGAGGGAGGTACACATTTAAGAAATGCAATCCTGTCTTTAGCGGCTCCCACAGATGTGGCCAGCAATACCATCGAGTCATTAGGTATTCAGGTGGCAGATTCCACCGGAAATATGCGAGACCTTAATGATATAATGATCGATCTCAACAGTGCTATGGAAGGAATGTCCAGTACTGAAAAGACGCAGACAATCAATAAGATCTTTAACAAGACGGACATCGCTGCAGTCAATGCTCTGCTGAAGGGAACCGGGGACGAATTTAACAATCTGCATAAAGAGATCAGCAGTTGCAAAGGTGCGGCCAGTGATATGGCAAACACCATGAACAACAACCTCAAAGGGGATGTAACGATTTTAAAATCCGCCCTGGAGGGATTGGGAATTGCCACGGAAGAGATCTTTGATAAAAACATGCGTACTGCAGTGCAGGGTGCTACGGATGCCGTGGACCGCCTGCAGAAATCCGTCACCAAGGGTGACCTTAACACCTCACTGAACAAGCTGTCAAAATCTATGGCAGCTTTTTGTGAGGGTGCACTGGATTTAGGTGAGGAAGCACTCCCGGTAGCAATCGACGGCTTAACGTGGCTGTTGGATAATGCAGATTTGGTGGCAGCAGGAGTGACGGGAATCGTAGCAGCTAATATGCAAATGAATACGGTAGGACCGGCCATTGTGGCAGTGCAGAAAGCATGGGAGGCTTATAAGACAGCAAATGAAGGTGCTACGGTCTCACAGTGGTTGCTCAATACCGCAATGGATGCGAACCCGGCAGGAATAATGATTACAGCGGTGACTGGACTTACCGCAGCACTGGGAGCGTACATACTGCTCAACAAAGACAGCATTGAGAACCTGTCCGAAACCCAGCAGGCTACCAGAAACCTGATTGACACAACGAAAGAACTTACAAAAGAGTATGATGACACAAAAAAGTCTAGAGAAGAAAATCGGATTGGTCTGGAAAATGAGGCGGTAGCAGCCAAAGGACTTGTAGAAGAACTGAATGGACTGCAGGCAAAAACAAAACTCACTACAGAGGAACAGAATCGTCAGAGACAGATCATAGACCAGTTAAATACAGCATTTCCGGATTTGAACTTGAAGATTGACGAGCAGACAGGTCTGCTGAATATGTCAACAGAGGCCATATATGCAAATATAGATGCATTGTCTGCGATGGATAAAGCAAATGCTGCCAGAGAGGATATGGCGCAGATCGCGGAGGAACAGTGGGAGGCAGAGAAAAAACTTGCAGAACTGAATGAGCAGAGAATTGCTCAGGAAAACGAATTGGCCGCGGCGAAGGAAAGGCTGGCACAGGCGGGAGAAAATGATGCCTATGTATACGCCTATGCAGATGCTGTGAACAGTGCAAACATGGCTTTAGGAGAACTGAACGAAGCAATAAGCAGCACAGAGGGAAGTATAGCAACCCTGTCAGATGAGTACGAATATTGCTACGACTACATCTCACAAAACGAAGGAATCTACGATACGGCAGCAGCCACAGGGGAACTGGGAGATGCAGCTGCAGAAGCCGGTAGCCAGATATCCGGAATGTCGCAGGAAACACAGCAGGCATTACAGGATATGTATGACACAGTGCAGGAGACTGTAAAAGGGCAGCTGGATATTTTTACGGAATTCCAATCAGGGACGCAGCTGTCTACTACTGAACTATTGAATAACATGCAGTCCCAGATCGATGGAATCACGCAGTGGGCGGATAACATGGAACTCCTTGCGGACAGAGGCGTTAATCAGGGACTGCTACAGCACCTGGCCGAACTGGGACCGGAGGGCGCAGGATATGTGGCAACATTCGTGGAAATGACGGATGAAGAGCTGGAAAAAGCAAATGAAATGTTTATAGAGGCAATGACTCTACCGGATGAGGTGACGTCAGATGTGATGAAATCATATCAGACTGCAGGAGAAAAAGCTGCTGAAGGATTTCAGACAGGGATTAAAGACAATGCGGATAAAGTGGCAGATCAGGCCGAGAGTATGGCAAACGACACTGTGAAGGCCACAGAAGAGGCTCTGGACATACATAGCCCATCAAAGGTATATCAAAGAATAGGTGAAAATATTGATCAGGGTTTGATTCAGGGAATTGGGAACCATCGGCAGCAGGTTATAAATACTCTGAACATATTGTGCTCCACAATTATAGCCAACGGAAGGTCTCAGATCAGCACATCCACCTGGGAAGAGATAGGACGAAGAATACCGGAGGGCATGACACAGGGTATCAATAACGGCAGCTCATCTGTGGTGAGTGCAGTGGAGCGTCTAGCAAGGAATGCTGTGGAAGCGGCCAGACGGGAGCTGGATATCCACAGCCCGTCGAAAAAGTTTGAATATATGGGCGAAATGTCCGGAGAAGGTTACATAGAGGGATGGAAGGAAACAATGGCGGACATCGATAATGTAATTGCAATGTCTCTTCCGAGCGCAAGCATTCTGGCAGATCAGCCGCAGACAGTAACAAATAACTCAGAGAAACGTATTGAGATAAACAATGAGATCAATTTCTATACGCCGACAGATGATCCGATTGAGACGGCGCGCAGAATAAAGGAGTCACAACAGGAGGCGGCACAGGAATGGTAACAGATCGGAAAATTATCATAAGTAATGGTATTACATCGATAGAACTGACAGCAGATCCTTACACTGTGCAGGAAACCAAAGGATTTGACCGGCTGGAAATAGAGCATGTAAAGTCCCAGGGATTTGACCAGGACGGAGCAACATTGATTAATAGCTATGTGTTGCCGAGGGAGATGGAGATTACCGGCCAGATGCAGGCACATACGACAGCACAGATGCAGATGCTGAGGGACAAGCTCCAGAATCTTTTTGTACCGAAACAAGAGTTAAGTGTGACACACTGTTACGGCGGAAGTAACCGGGTGATAAAGGCAATCACGGAAAAAAGTCCAAAGTTTGAATTCACAGAAGTTGCACCGGTGCAACAATATACGGTCAGTATGATAGCCATGGATCCATACTGGAGAGATCAGACAGAAACTCTGATTGCAGTGGCAAATGTGGTCGGTGGATTTCATTTTCCACTGGTGATCCCCAAAAATAAAGGGGTACACTTCGGAGTAAAGAGCAGGTCACTGATTGCAAAAGTATATAACAAATCGAGTATTACGGTGGGGATGCAAATCACATTTATAGCAAAAGGGATTGTGAAGAATCCACAGCTTTTTGATGTGAATAAGCGCACATTTATTAAGTTATTGTGTACGATGGATGCAGGAGAAAAGATCGTGATTCAGACCGGCCAGGACAATACGGTAACTAGAATAAAAAACGGCATCTCCGAAGATTACATAGGTAAAATCGACCTGGCGGGAGAGGGTAACACTTTTTTGGAACTTGATCCGGGAGATAATCTATTTCGATATGCCGCCGATGAGGGAGAAAATTTTTTGGAGACGCGAATCCAATTTTATAACAGATATCCGGGGGTGTAAGTATGGAAATTTATATACTGGACAGGAATCTCAATATAGTTGGTGTGATATCCACATATGACAGCATCCTGTGGACAGAGAAAGTCCACGAACCGGGAAACATAAAAGCTGTGTTTGTGTTTACGGAAAAAATGAACAGGATCCTCCAGAGGGGCTATCTACTATATAAAACGGATGAATTACAGCCTGCGGTGATTACAAGAAAGACTCTCAAACTGAATAAGTACGGACAGCAGACCATTACGATACAGGGTTACATGGTGACAAGGTATTTCCGTCAACGGATCATTTGGAAAAAGATGATCATGAAAGGGACACCGGAACAGCTGATGCGACAGATGGTGCTGGATCAGATCATTGCGCCGGAAGATGAAACGCGCAAGATACCATTGATAGAATTGGGAGATCTGCAGAATTTTGATATGGATGAGGTGGAAAAACAGATCACATACGACAATCTGCAGGAAGCGCTGACGGATATGTCAAAGACTACGGAACTGGGATACCGCCTCAGACTGGATTATGCAAGGAAAAAACTGGTATTTGAAGTATACAGAGGAACGAACAGGACACAGGGGACAGAACACCCATGTATTTTTACGCGAAAATTTAAAAATGTGTTCACCCAGGAATACAATGAGGATGAAGGGAATTACAAAAATGTCTGCCTGGTAGGGGGACCAGGAGAAGACACAGACCGGGTGCTTGTAACGGTCGGTTCTGGAGCAGGGCTGGATCGGTATGAAATGTTTTACAATGCCTCAGGCTATTCTGAGGACGGAATTACGGCAGCAGTCCTGCAGGATCAGCTCCGGCAAAAAGGACTTGAAAAAATGTCTGCCTACTACATCGCTAAGGCTTTCGAGGTAAAAATCAATAAAGAGAAGGCAATGAAATTTGATCTGGGAGATTACGTAACCTGTAAGGATACGCAATGGGGAATAACCGTGGACACGCAGGTAAAGGTAATCCAGAAAGGATATTCCAAGACAGAGGCATCCTATGTAATTACACTGGGTGACGATGTACCGACACTGATAAATTTAATAAAAGCAAAGGAGTAAAGGTATGGCACTGGAGACAGAAAAGAGCTTTCCGTGTGATGCGGAAGTAACAGAAACTGGATATGACAAAGAATATGTGGCAGAGGATTTTGCTAGATATTTTCAGGCATTTATATCATCTGGAATTTTTATGAAAGAGGATACAAATCTGCAGGTAATCGCAAATGGAGATATGACGGTGACACTGAAAGCCGGAAAAATGATTATTGATGGGTACCGGTACGACAGCACCGGAGATATTATAATCACAATTGATCCGGCCGATGGGGTACTGGGAAGAATCGACAGGATATCTGCAACGTGGTGCAAGGATGAAGGAGATATCCATTATACACTACAGAAGGGTACGCCATCCTATAAGCCGGTTGCACCGGAGTGCCGCAGAACGGAAGAATACAAGGATTATGTTGTGGCGGATATCTATGTGGCAGCAGGAGTAATCAAGATTCAACAGCAGAATATTACGGATCAGCGGCTCAATTCTGATGTATGTGGGCTGGCCATACCTTTTACGGAACTGAATACGAATGCAATTTTTACGCAATACCAAGATGCGGTAAACGAGTTCTTAAAATTTGCTGATACATGCATCGATAGCACAGTAGTAGGGCAGATCGAGTCGGATCTTGCAAATAAGCTTGATAAGACAGGAGACTCCGGAGACAATGTGGTAGCATTTACTCAGACAGCCAGCAGGCAGAATATCATGACCGGCGATACACATAAGACTATTTTCGGAAAAATCAAGAAGTGGTTGACGGATCTGACAGCCACGGCATTTGCGCAGATGATCACAACAAAGGAGGATCTGTTGGCTACCAAAGTGACTGGATACGTGCCGGATGCCAAGGCGGTAGCAGATGGATTTGCTGATGTAAATGGCAAGTTAAATAAGTTTGTGACAGAAAAAGTCGAACTCGGTTCGGATGTAATATTAAACAAAAGTAGCAATTTTACGATCACATTTAATGTTACAAAAACAGGATATATACCTATAGTTGTCTGCTCATGGGCACTTTATAATAGAGATGACGCACAATATACCCACGTGAACGGCATTGAAGTCGGAACAGGAATAAATACTGGATATGTTTATATACAGGGAAGATACTCTAATTCATCTGCCACAGGTAGGATACCAGCCAATGCATATGTCGCAGTTCTATACCAAGCACAATAATTTTGAAATGTACTGTAAGCGACATATTACTTAATTAAAGTAGTTAATAATTATATATTTTTTCTAAATACTAAATAAAAAAAGTTTATAACAGCATTCGAAACAGTAGCGGTTGGCATACAGTTTAATACAAAAGAACCATCTTTAACAAATATTCGTTCATATATTTTACTACCATCTGCGTAAGATAATTATTTATATTAGTAATTAAAGTAGTTACAAAACACTTGTATCACCATTGGACAACCTAATTAAAGTCGTTTATATAAAGGAATGCAGTTTATATTTGCAGATGTACCAACTGTATTAACATAATAAGTAATTGACGATCCTGAATGAGAAATACCTGATATGCGATATGTATCCGCACTTAGTATATACTCCACAAATTCATAACCATCAATCTTAGCAGCGGTTGGTATGTTTATATCATTATTATGCCAACCAATAGTTGTTACATTTGCACTTACTTTTATTATATCTCCAAGATATAAATTTGCTGTTTGTAACTTGCCATTTACAGAAGGAGTGATTGAATAATGGGTAGAGATTAGCAGTAGAAAATCAGAAGGCGGGCGCGGCCAGAACAGCGCTAGAAAGGAGTCATGTTATGGGCTATATCAAATTTAAAAATAAAGAGACCGTTACAAAGGCCATTGTGTCAGAGGAGAGTCCTCATGTGATCCGGATCACCGGAGACAATCTCACAGTAAATACTGACGGCTTTCGCCTCTACCTGGATGAGGGATGTAAATACCCGCTAGACAACGGCGAGTATGAGGCATACACAACTTTATTTCGCGCGGGTGACGGCTGGTATGAGCTGTCAAATGATGGCTCAGTATATATTGAGCCAGTTGCACCGGTGCAACCTGAACCGACCGAAGAGGAGCTTGCAGAGCAGGCACGGCAGCAGCAGATCAGTCAGTTGACAGCGCAGATTGATGACCTTAAGACCCGGATTGCTGCCAGCGACTATAAGGTCATCAAAACATACGAGTATACTCTTCTCGGTGAGCAGACTGAGTATGACATGGAGACTGTCCATGCAGAGCGGCAGGCTCTCCGGGATCAGATCAACACCCTGGAGACCCAGCTTGCAGATCTGACCACAACTGCAGAGTAGGAGGTTGCCTATGAGAGTGAGAGACGGTCCCGAACAATTACATAGTAACCAAGAGCCATGAGCCGATTGCTTCCTTCCGGAGGTGACCGGCTTTTATATTTGAGTGAGGTGCGACATGAATGAAACCGAAATGGAACATCGTCTTACAGAGGTAGAATCCAGATCAAAATCCAATACTCATAGGATTGATAAGTTGGAGAGAGTGACGGAAGAAATACATACGATGTCAAACACGATGATTCAGCTGGTGGAGGAAGTAAAACACACCAATGAGACGGTCTCCAGCCTTGATCAGAAAGTTGAAAAAATGGATGGTCGTGTGGATGACATGGAGCGTGCTCCGGGGAAAGAGGGGAGTAATGCAAAGAGAACAGTATTTAATACTGTAGTAGGAGCAGTGATAGGCTTTTTAATTGCTGGCCTGATGTGGGCAGCAGTGCAGGCATTTTTAATATAAGGAGGATACGAGTTATGAGTACAAGTACAATCATGGTAATTATTTTGGCAGTGCTGACGGCACTGGTAGCAGGTACCTTTTTATGGATATACATCCGCGATAAGACAATTGATGAGATCAGAGTGGATGTATATCACCTGTTCCTGATAGCGGAACATGCATTCAAGGAATCCGGATCCGGGAAACAGAAGATGAAATATGTGGTAAGTCAGGCGAGAAGGCTTTTACCGTCGTGGCTGCAGTATTTTATCACAGACGATTTTTTAGAAAGCGTAATAGAAAAGTGGTTCCAATCAGTGAAGGATCTGCTGGATGACGGCAAACTGAATGGATCAGAGGAGGAATAAGCCATGATGAAGGGCATTGACGTAGCAAAATGGAACGGAGTTATCGACTGGGCGAAGGTGAAAAAGGCAGGGGTAGAGTTTGCCGTCCTGAAAGTCATCGATAAATCCAATAAAACAGAGTCGTCTTTTGTCAGAAACTATGCGGGAGCAAGCGCACAGGGACTACCTTTGGATGTTTATAATTACCTGTATACTACCACTGAGGCAGTAGCCAGGGAAGCAGCCAAAGCAGTGGTAAATGCACTTGCCGGGAGAAAGATCGGAAAGGTATGGGCGGATGCGGAGGATGCCTGCCTTAAAAATAAAGGTATTCAGTTGATTCGGATCCTCAACACCTATAAGGCAGTGATCGAGGCGGCTGGTTATGAGTTTGGCGTGTATACTGGGTTGTCCTTTTACAACAGTTATATCAAACCTTACAAGGCTTATATTGACTGTGATTTCTGGATTGCAAGATATCCGTCTACGAAAGATATGACAATTGCTATGGACCCGCCGGCATCAAAAAAACCGGTTATCTGTCATAATCTTTGGGGCTGGCAGCATTCCAGCCGCGGTAGAGTGTCTGGAATCAGCGGATATGTAGATATGGATATCTGCTATACAAAGGTGACCAGTAGCGGAACCGTGCAGTCAACTACGGCATATTATCCTAGATACACCGGTACATCTGGATCCATTGTAGCGGCACTTAATGCTGTCGGAGTTAACTCCAGTTTTGCCAACCGTAAAGCAATCGCGAAGGAAAATGGTATCACAGGATACATCGGATCGGCAAAACAGAATATACAAATGTTAGCATTGCTGAAAAGTGGGAAACTTAAAAGGACTTGATTGACGGTATAATAAATATATGGTAATCTACAACTAGTCCAATTTGAACCTTTTCATTGGTAAAGGCGGAGAGTCTCGGAAAAACTCTCCGCCTGTTCTCGTTTAAATGGCAAGTTAACATCGCTTAAAATAGAAGCTTGTAGTCTAGGAACAGATACATCGTTACCTCTAGGAAGTTTTTTATTTTCTATAAATATTGCACGTGATGGATATATTCCCCTTGCTATATCCGGTTGGAATTTAGGGCAACGTGCTATTGGTGATAGGATTCATTTTACAGGAATAGAACTTTCCACATTAAATAATACTGTATCCTTTTATGGTACTGTTACTGAATCAATAACTATAAGCAAGAATGTCAGTGTAGAAATTTTATATATTAAAAAGTCATAATTTTATTGCAATACCTCTCGCAGTAAAATAATTTATTCCTGCTGTATTTGCAGAAGCATATAGTTCTACCGATTCTCCGACTTCTAAGTGACAACATAATGTTGCCGTTATTGATCCAACATTACGTATATATAAGTTATGATTTGAATGATATATAATTGTTTCCTTTGGTGAAACGTTTGCCATCTGCTGCACGGCAGATATTATAACAATACATCTTTGAGTAGCAGTATACATAGTTGCAACTTTAGAATTTTGAGTAGTTACACTTTTATCTATAGCAAAATATATTTTTTCTATTTCTATTAACTTGCCATTTAGAAAATTACAAAAAATATACTTGTAAAACCATGAGCCAGGAAAGTCGGAATTAGGGTTAAACAACTGTGAAAACGTTTCCTTTTTTTATAATAGATTATGTAGAAAAGTGGTATACTAGTAACACACTAGTAACAGAGGCTGTGGAAAACCTTGATTTTACGACATTTTTTATTATATGAAATTAAACCTGGACTAACAGGTATGGCACCTTGCCCTTACGTACGAAATTTGGTATAATAAATCCAAATTGACAACAGGGGAACGGGTGAAGGTACATGCAGGAGATACTTGATAGAATTTTAGGAGGAAACTTCGATTATGAGAATGGTTCTTTGGAATTCTCCTGCTCTAAAATAGAGATTTCCCTGTCTCAGGGAACAGCGTACGAAGGCTCTTTTCACATCCTTTCTGCATCGGAAGGCTATGTAAAAGGATCTGTAATATCGGACCATCTGCTGATGGAATGCATAACAGACCAGTTTACCGGCTCCGATGCAGAAATTTTTTATTGCTTCCATGGAGAGAATCTGGAGGAAGGGGATGTGGTGAAGGGCTCTTTTTCTGTAGTCAGCAACAGGGGAGAATACAATCTGCCTTTCGTGGTGAACGTGGAGCATGGCGTATTGAATTCTTCCATCGGTACCATAAGGAATCTGTTTCATTTTGCTAATCTGGCGAAAAGTAACTGGGCGGAAGCGGTACGGTTATTCTATGATCCGGATTTCCGGCGTCTGTTCCAGGGGAATGATGAACATTTTTATGGCTGCTATCGTATGCTGTCCGCCTATGAGGGCAATGAGCAGAACGTGGAGGAATTTCTGATCTGTATCAATAAAAAGCAGCAGATAGAGTTTCTGATAGAGGAAAAGGAACTGGTGAAAAAGCTTTCCAGAGCGGAAGGTAATTACGGGGTGACGGAGAACAGCCTGAATATTGTCAGAAACGGCTGGGGATATACCGATTTACAGATCGAATGTGAGGGAGAGTTTGTCTTCACAGAAAAAGAAACATTAAGTGATGACGATTTTCTGGGAAACCGGTGCAGACTCCCGGTCTATATCGACAGCAGTATATGCAGGCCCGGTAAAAATTTCGGCAGGATCTATATATACAATGCTTATACGTCGCTGGAGATCCCGGTGACGGTACAGCTGGGGGATATGACGGCGGTGCGGCATGCGGACCACAGTCATATGCAGTGCAGAGCACAGATCATGAAATATTATGAGGATTTCAGATTACGTAAGATCGGAACAGGTACCTGGCTGGCAGAGACCGGCAAATTGGTGGAACGTATGGTGACTATGGATGAACGGGATGCATCGGCCAGACTGTTTCAGGCACAACTTCTGATCACCGAAGAGAGATACAATGAAGCCGGCTGGATCCTGGATCATGCAGCGGATATGCTGGAGGAACAGAAAGCTGCCGGCGGGGATCTGTGGGCATATTATCTGTATCTGACGACACTGATCCACAGAGATCCCCAGTATACCAGGCAGATGGCGGAACAGGTGGAGCAGATCTATCGCTATGACAGGACCAGATGGCGGGTGGCGTGGCTGCTTTTGTATCTGTCGGAAGAGTATAACCGGTCTGCTTCCGGAAAATGGCTGTTCCTGGAGAAGCAATATCAGTATGGATGTACCAGTCCGGTCATCTATCTGGAGGCACTGGCACTTCTGAACAGCAATCCTGCATTGTTGCGGAAACTGAACGGATTTGAACTGCAGGTGCTGCATTTTGGCGCCAGACAGGAGGCGATCAGTGACAGTCTGTTAGAACAGCTTCTGTATCTGTCAGGCAGAGTGCGGGAATATTCGCCGCTTTTGTGCAGAATTCTGAAAAAAGTATATGGGAAAAAAGAAGATGTACGTATCCTGCAGGAAATCTGCAGTCTGTTGATCAAAGGAGGCAAGACCGGTACGGATGCTTTTGGCTGGTATGAGAAGGGTGTGGAAAGCCATCTGCGGATCACCAATCTGTATGAATATTATATGGCCTCGACAGATATGGATTCCGTAACGGAACTGCCGAAGGTAATATTGATGTATTTCTCGTTCCAGAACAATCTGGATTACGAACACAGTGCCTTTTTATATGCGTATCTGTTGAAACACAGGGCGGAATACGAAGAATTGTATGAACATTACGAACCGCGTATCGAACGGTTTGTCATCGATCAGATTCAGAAACAGCACATTAACAGACATCTGGCGGTGCTGTATCAGGGATTCCTGACACCCGCGATTGTGACGGAGACAATGGCAAAGCCGCTTTCCCGTCTTCTGTTTGCACATCTGGTACGGGTGGAAGATAACAGAATACGCAAGGTGATCGTCGGTCAGCCGGGCAATCTGAAAATGACGGAGACTTTACTGCAGAACGGTATCACATGGGTAGCAATCTACGGAAATGATTATACCATTGCATTTGAGGATGCCTATGGGAACAGATTCCTGAAAAATGTGGAATACACGCTGGAAAAGCTTTTGGTGCCCGGAAAATATCTGCGGCTGTTGGAACATTATGTGCCGGATACTGTGGAACTGGATCTGTATTTTGCACAAAATGACAGAGGAGAAGAAGCTATGTCTTCCGCAAAGTTAATGCGTATGGCAAGACTTGCGGCATCCGATGCCGTGGAGCCGAAGCTGCGGCATAAAATAGCGGTAGAGCTGGCGCAGGCTTATTTTGATGCTGATGATGTGCAGGCATTGGACGAATATCTGCAGGAGTTTGATGGAGAACATCTGACGGTGGAACAGAGAGAGACCGTACTGCGTTTCCTGATACTGCGGGGGAATTATGAGAAGGCATATCAGTGGATCGAACGGTATACACCGTATTTTGCGGAAGCCAAAATATTGCTGCGCCTGACGGATGCGCTGATCTCACAGTCCGTACATGACGGAGAACCTGCCTTATATGCGGCGGCATTGTCTGTTTTTCGCAGAGGAAAATACAACGGAAATGTTTTGGAGTATCTGTCTCATTATGTACAGGGAACGACGAAAGAGTTGCGTGATATCTGGAAAGCAGCCAGATCTTTTGAAGTAGACTGCTATGAACTCAGTGAGAAAATTCTGGTACAGATGTTGTTTTCCGGTGCATTTGTGGGAGAACGGCTGGATATTTTCCGCTATTACGTATCTCAGGGAGCCGGACAGGAGATCGAAGAGGCGGTTCTGATCCAGAGCTCTTATGATTACTTCTGCAGAGAAAAACTGACGGAGGAATACATTTTTCATGAAATCCGTAATTGCTATCTGCGGGGGGAAGAGACACAGAGAATCTGTAAACTGGCATATCTGAAATTCTATGCGGAGAACAGAGACAGGCTGGAGAGAGAAGATGAGCTGCTGATCCGGGACTTCCTGCAGGAAATGATGAAAGAGCATATTCATCTGAACTTTTTCCGGGAATATAAGGACTGCCTTCCCGAGCTGCAGGAACTAAAGGACAAGACCATTGTGGAGTATCATACCAGAGGCGGTGTCCGGGCAAGAATTCATTATGTGATGCTGCATGAGAACGGACAGGCGGAGGATTATCTGTCGGAATACATGCAGGAAGTATACAGTGGAGTATTTTTCAAAGAGTTTGTGCTCTTTTTTGGTGAGAATATTCAGTATTATATTATGGAAGAATCCGCAAACGGAGAACAACTGACGGAGAGCGGAAGCTTACAGAAGAGTGATATCATGAATGATAATCCGGACAGTAAATACGAGATTGTCAATGATATGATGATCAGTATGACGCTGCAGGATGATGATACACTGGATCATCTTCTGGAGGAATATTACCGCAGAGAATATCTGGATCACAGACTGTTCACTCTGCAGTAAGATCAGACAGACCACAGAGAGGAGGCGGAAGGAAGATGCGACTGCCGGGAAGCGAAAAAGTAATCGTCGGATATGATCTTGGCAACAAATATGCGCAGATCAGCTGCTATGTTACGGGTAGTGAGGAAGAGATCAGAACATTGTCTTCCGTAGCGGGATCTTCGGTCTATACCATTCCGCTGGCGCTCAGTAAGAGACAGGGAGTCAACCAGTGGTTTTACGGAAGCGAAGCAATACGATATGCCGGGGAGGAAGAAGGAATTCTGGTGGAGAACCTTTTGAAGCTGGCCAGGGACGGAGAACCGGTGCAGATCGACGGCGCACCGATTGATCCGGTTGCGTTGCTGACGCTTTTCCTGAAACGAAGTCTGGGTCTTTTATCTCAGGTGACAAATACGGAACGTATCGGTGCCCTGATGATCACCTGCGAAGAATTGGATCATCGGATGTTGGAAGTGCTGACAGCAGCCACAGAGGGACTTCATCTGAAGACGGATCAGATCTGCTTCCAAAGTCATGTGGAGAGCTTTTATTACTATAATCTGTACCAGCCGGAGGAACTGTGGCGGCATAAGACGATATTATGCGAATATGGAGATGCTTCCATACGTACCTACTGCATGGAATGCAACCGGCATACCACACCTGTAGTGGCATATATGGAGGAGAGGGAATTTCCTTTCCCGGTACCGGAATCCGATGAGAAAATGCAGGAGATCGCGAAAAAACTGTGTGAAAATCAGATGATATCTTCGGTATATCTGATCGGTGAAGCTTTTTCCCGGGACTGGATGAAGGAATCCCTGCGCTATCTGTGTAAGGGGAGGAGAGTTTTCCAGGGCAATAATCTGTTCAGCAAGGGTGCCTGTTATGGCATGATGGAGAGACTGACTCCCGGGGAAACCGGTAAAAATCATGTGTTTCTGGGAAAAGATAAACTCAAATCCAATATCGGAATGAAGGTTCTCAGACAGGGAGAGGAATCCTACCAGGCATTGCTGGATGCCGGAATCAACTGGTATGAAGCCAAAAATACCATGGAATTCTATCTGCTGGAGGGACGAGCTGTGGAGATCCTGATCACTTCCCTGACCGGCAAGGGGAACCGGATCGCCAGAATCGTACCGGAAGAATTACAGGAGGGAATCATCCGCCTGCGGATCAGCGTGGAAATGCGGGATGACACACACCTCAAGGTAGAACTGGAGGATTTGGGATTTGGCACATTTCGTGCTGCAACACATCACATCTGGAAGGAAGAGATCGAACTCTGACCGGAGATGAAGATGGATGGAGATGAGAATGGAAATGAAGGCAAGTCTGTGTGTAGGTGAATATTGTGAAACAGCCTATAATATAGAAGGACTGGAGATCCGGGTCTATTGCATGGAGGAACTGTGTTATTGCCTGAAGGAAAATGCGTTTCTTCTGGATATGTCTATCATGAATGATAAACTGGTGGACTGGATCGGAGAGGAATGCAGGGTCAGAGAACTGGCAAAGCAATTGTACCCCATGGTACATAAACAGGGGTCACTGAGTGCTTTCGTACTGACGATTCTGCAGTATGTGGGAATCTATGGGGAAGAAGAGCTGCAGGCAGTCGCACAGGTGCTGAAGCAGGGATCCGGACTCAGCAACCTGGAGAAACGTAAGAGCCAGATCGACTATATGGTGGAAAAAAGAAAATATGCCGCGGCCATTCGCGGATATGATATGCTATTGGAGACCTGGAGTGATCTGGAGAGAGAAGGAAGAGAGCTTCCGGCCGGAAAAGTCAGGGCGGCGATCCTGCATAATAAAGGCGTGGCCCTTACCGGACTGATGCTTTATGATAAGGCAGCAGAGTATTTTCGTGAGGCATGGCAGGCGGATCCGGACAGAAGCCATCTGGATGCTTATCTTGCGGCAAAACGCATGGAGCTTTCGGAAGATGCTTATGTGGCATTTGCGGCCCGGAACCCGGAATTCTATACAGAATCTCTGGAACTGGAGAAAAGTATGGAACAATTCGGGAGAGAATGGGAACAGCAGCCGGAATTCCGGCAGTTGAAACTGCGAAGAGAATGGCGCGCAAATGACAGACAGAAATACGATGCGGAAAATGAGAGACTCATCACAGCATTGAAAAACAGTTATCGGACGAGTGTCAGTATATAACAGGACTGGAACGGACAGGAGAAAACTATGGCGTGGTGGAAACGCTTTTTTAAGAAAAAAACAGAACCGGTGGAAGAGGATGACTGGGAACAGTTGGTCTATACACGTAACGGTGTAAATTTTGAAGAGGAAGATCAGCGGAAACGTTACATTGTGAACTGCCTGGAGCAGATAGCGGAAGCTTCCAGGGAGATCGATCTGCTCACCGGAGAATATACACTGGTAACATCGTACCTGACGGATATGGAAGAGATTGAGGCGTTACCTGCACAGCAGAGAGGCGAGATCAACCGTACCGCAGGTAAAATATCTGCGCTGGAACAGGAACGCAGTAAATATCGTGAGAAGAAAAACCGGATGAAAGATGCGGATTATTATGCCATCCGTAAAAGAGAAGATGAGATCGAAGAAGGGATTCAGAAGATCCGGGAAGGCGAAAAATACGGCAATCTGGTACGACAGGATCTGCATCGACTGGATGGAGAACGGCATGCCTATGAATATCGCAGAAATGAACTGGAGAATCTGATGAACAATCAGAGGGGAATGGCGGTGATCTTCCTGACGGCATTGATCGTGTGCGTGATCATGCTGGCTGTTCTGCAGTTTGCATTTGAAATGGATACTTATGTGGGATATTTCCTGGCGGTAGGCGCCGGCGCAGTGGCAATCTCCTATGTGTGTATCAAATACATGGACAGTGACAGGGAATTGCAGCGTGTGGAGAAGACCATCAATAAACTGATCCAGCTGCAGAACAAAGTAAAGATCCGGTATGTGAACAACTGTCAGCTGATGGAATATCTGTATCTGAAATATAATACGGACAGTGCAGCCAGACTGGAAAAGCTGTGGAAAATGTACCAGGATGAAAAGGAAGAACGGAAACAGTTCGCGGAGGCGGAAGCCAAGATCGAATATTACCAGAAGCAACTGGTGGAACAGCTGTCTAACTATCGGGTACAGATGCCGGAACGCTGGATCGGTCAGACGGCAGCTCTTTTGGATAAACGCGAAATGGTGGAAATCCGACATGAACTCATTCAGAGAAGACAGGCGCTCCGCAAACAGATGGATTACAACCAGGAGGTGGCGGAGACCGCCAGGAACGAAGTGAAGGATATAGCAGCAGCATACCCCAGATATGCAAAGGAAATTCTCTCGATGGTGGAGCGTTACGACCGATAAAGAATTGACAAGACCCTCCCGTTATGTTACTATGACACCGTGTTAGCAATTTACCATGCTAAAGTATACAATGCAGCCAACAGTGAGTGGCAGAACGGGAGGATGTATTATGAAAAGAGTATTAGTGGCATTATTGGCGATCAGCATGGCAGCAGGTGTTCTTACCGGCTGTGGTTCTAAAGGATCTGATAAGACATTTACCGTAGGTTTTGATGCGGAATTTCCCCCTTACGGATATCGTGATGACAATGGAGAATATGTAGGCTTTGACCTGGATCTGGCAGCGGAAGTATGCAAGAGACAGGGCTGGGAACTGGTAAAGCAGCCCATTGACTGGGATGCAAAGGATATGGAGCTTTCTTCCGGAGCTATTGACTGTATCTGGAACGGGTTCACCATGAACGGCAGAGAGGATGCCTACACCTGGACCGAGCCCTATGTGGATAACAGCCAGGTGTTCGTCGTAGCAGCAGCTTCCGGTGTACAGAATAAGGAAGAGCTGGCAGGCAAGGTTGTAGCGGTACAGAAGGATTCTTCCGCACTGGCTGCACTGAATGATGAAGAGAACACCGATAACATTGCACTTCGTGATTCCTTTGCACAGCTGATCGAGTATGCGGATTATAACACTGCATTCATGGATCTGGAGCAGGGTGCGGTAGATGCCGTAGCTATCGATATCGGTGTGGCACAGTACCAGATCGCCCAGAGAGAAGCAGGGAAGTTCGTTATGCTGCAGGGTGAGGACAACAAGCTGGCAGTAGAGCAGTACGCCGTTGGTTTCTTAAAGGGTAACGATGAGTTAAGAAATACCGTGCAGAAGACCCTCGATGAGATGGCAGCAGACGGTACTTTCACACAGATCGCTGAAAAGTGGGGACTGACCGACAGTGTCTGCCTCGGTAAATAACAAAAGATAATTGATGTAAGTCAGGATAATTAAGGAGTAGATTTCATGAGTTTGCTGACCATGAGTGCCCAGCTGGCAGAGGGCTTTCTGATAACGGTGGAAATATTTGTACTGACCCTTTTATTCTCCCTTCCTCTTGGGTTGATCGTAGCCTTCGGAAGAATGTCGGGATGTAAGGTGATCCGCATTATTTCTAAAATTTACATATCCATCATGAGAGGAACCCCTCTGATGCTGCAGATCATCGTGGTGTATTTCGCACCCTTTTATGTGTTCCGCATGCACGTGGGAACGGGGTATCGTTTCCCGGCGGTGATCGTGGCATTCGTGATCAACTATGCAGCATATTTTGCGGAAATCTACCGTGCGGGGATCGAATCTATTCCGGTGGGACAGTATGAGGCTGCGCAGGTACTGGGCTACAGTAAGGCACAGACTTTCGTGAAGATCATTCTGCCGCAGGTGGTGAAGCGGGTGCTTCCGCCGGTGACCAATGAGACTATCACATTAGTCAAGGATACTTCTATGGCATTTACCATTTCCATCGCGGAGATGTTTACAGTCGCGAAGCAGATCGGAGCAGCACAGACCAGTGTGGTTCCGTTGCTGGCGGCAGGTGTATTCTATTATATCTTTAATCTCGTTGTGGCATCCTTCATGGAATACCTGGAGAAGAAGACATCTTATTACAGATAGGTGACAGACAGGAGTATCGTATATGGAACAGACAGACGGCGAAATCCTCTTAGAAATGAATCATGTGAAAAAAAGCTTTGATGGAAACGGAGTGCTACGGGATATCTCCCTGACCGTGAAAAAGGGAGAGGTGGTCTCCATCATCGGTCCCTCCGGTTCCGGGAAATCCACACTGCTTCGCTGTGCAACGCTTTTGGAAAAAATGGACGGTGGTGAGCTGATCTATTTAGGGCAGACGGCAGCTTCAGAGAAAACGGATAAAAACGGCAGAGTACAGTGCGAATATGCATCGAAGGCGGAATTACATAATATCCGTAAATGTTTTGGACTGGTATTCCAGAATTTTAACCTTTTTCCCCATTATACGGTGATGAAAAATATCATCGATGCGCCGATCCATGTGGATAAGGTAAGCCGCACAGAAGCCGTGGCGAGGGCGGAGAAGCTTTTAGCCCAGTTGGGACTGTCGGATAAGGCAGATGCCTACCCTTACCAGTTATCCGGCGGACAGCAGCAGAGAGTATCCATAGCCAGGGCACTGGCACTGCAGCCCAAGATCCTGTTCTTCGATGAGCCGACCTCAGCACTGGATCCGGAATTGACGGCAGAAGTATTAAAGGTGATCAGACAGCTGGCAAGTGAACATATGACCATGATCATCGTGACTCATGAAATGCAGTTTGCCAGAGAAGTATCCGACCGCATTATTTTCATGGAACAGGGTGTGATCGTGGAGGAAGGTTCTCCCGAAGCACTTTTTACAACGGAAAATGCCCGGGTTCGGGAATTTATCGGTAAGTTGCAGTAAAAACATATTGATTTTTTTTCGCAAATCTGTTTATCTATTAGGTGTGGGTGTATCTTGCCCACACCTGTTTCAATAAAAGACTGAAAAACATAAGAATGCGAGGACTGATGGTATGAGCGTACAGGAAATGAAACCGATCAAGGAAGGCAAAGTTCGTGAGATCTACGACAACGGAGATACCCTGATCATGGTGGCAACTGACCGTATCAGCTGCTTTGATGTGATCTTGGACAACACAGTAACAAAGAAAGGGACTGTATTGACCCAAATGTCAAAATTCTGGTTTGATATGACGGAGGATGTGATCCCCAATCATATGGTATCCGCTGATGTTAAGGATATGCCGGAATTTTTCAGACAGCCGAAGTTTGACGGCAACAGCATGATGTGCAAGAAGCTGAACATGCTCCCCATCGAGTGCATCGTTCGTGGATACATTACCGGAAGCGGCTGGGAAAGCTACAAGAAGAACGGTACCGTATGCGGCATCAAGCTTCCGGAAGGTCTGAAGGAGGCAGATAAGCTTCCTGAGCCCATCTATACCCCTTCCACCAAGGCGGAGATCGGAGATCATGATGAGAACATCTCCTACGAACAGAGTGTGGAATATCTGGAGAAGCGTTTCCCCGGAAAGGGTGCAGAATATGCTGCCAAGCTTCGTGACTATACCATCGCTATTTATAAAAAGTGTGCGGATTACGCATTGACCAAAGGAATCATCATTGCAGATACCAAGTTCGAGTTCGGTCTGGATGAGAACGGCAATATGGTACTGGGAGATGAAGTGCTGACTCCCGACAGCTCCCGTTTCTGGCCGGTAGACGGCTATGAGCCCGGACATGGCCAGCCTTCCTTTGACAAACAGTTCGCCCGTGACTGGCTGAAAGCCAATCCCGAAAAGGGCTGGAAGCTGCCGGAGGAGATCGTGGAGAAGACCATCGGCAAATACCTTCAGGCATACAAGATGCTGACAGGAAAGGATCTGTAAATAATAATTTTGGGTATTCCTTTTTGTGGGGGCAGGCAGGAAAGGTAAGGCTTACAAGTGACGGACAACATTTATATCCAGACAGAAAATAACGACAAATTAAAGGAAGAATGCGGTGTCTTCGGTGTGTACGACTTTGACGGACACGATGTGGCATCTACGATCTATTACGGACTTCTGGCATTGCAGCACAGAGGTCAGGAGAGCTGCGGTATCGCCGTCAGCGATACAAACGGACCGAAAGGGAAAGTCTTAAGCAGCAAGGATATGGGACTGGTCAATGAGGCATTTACACCCGAACACCTCGAGAAGTTAAAGGGGGATATTGGTGTGGGACATGTCCGCTATTCCACGGCGGGCGGTTCTACCAGAGAAAATGCACAGCCTTTGGTACTGAATTATGTAAAAGGTACTTTGGGACTGGCACATAACGGTAATCTGATCAATGCTCCGGAACTGCGGAGAGAGTTAGAGTACACCGGTGCTATCTTCCAGACCACCATTGACTCCGAGGTCATTGCATACCATATTGCCAGAGAGCGTCTGAATTCCAAATCCGTAGAGGAAGCGGTGGGCAGAGCCATGACGAAGATCAAGGGAGCGTACTCCCTGGTGGTGATGTCTCCGAGGAAGCTGATCGGCGCCAGAGACCCTTATGGTTTTAAGCCGTTATGTATCGGTAAGAGAGACCATACCTATTTTCTGTCCAGTGAGACCTGCGCTCTGGATACGGTAGGAGCTGAATTTGTCCGGGATGTGTTACCCGGTGAGATCGTGACCATATCTCCGGAGAAGGGGATCGAGTCCGACACCAGCCATGTGCTGAAGCCTGCGGATACCGCAAGATGTATTTTTGAGTATATTTATTTCGCCAGACCTGACAGCTTTATCGATGGGATCAGCGTGTATGATTCCCGTATCCTGGCAGGAAAGTTCCTGGCTATGGATTCCCCGGTGGATGCGGATCTGGTCATCGGCGTACCGGAGTCCGGCAACTGCGCTGCCATGGGATATTCCATGCAGTCCGGAATCCCTTATGGTATGGGCTTCGTGAAAAATGCCTATGTGGGCAGAACTTTTATCAAGCCGAAGCAGAAGAGCAGAGAGAGCAGTGTACAGGTCAAGTTAAATCCTATCCGGGAAGCCGTGGAAGGCAAGCGTGTCATCATGATCGATGATTCCATTGTCCGCGGCACCACCTCCGACCGTATCGTGAAGATGTTGCGGGAGGCAGGAGCGAAGGAGGTCCATATGAGAGTCAGCTCACCGCCTTTTCTGTGGCCCTGCTATTTCGGTACGGATGTTCCGGCGAGAGACCAGCTGATCGCATATAACCGTTCCGTGAAGGAGATCAGTGACCTCATCGGTACAGACAGTCTGGACTATCTGAAGATCGAGAGACTGGAAGAACTGGTGGGCGGTAAGCTTGGCATCTGCAAGGGCTGCTTTACCGGCAAATACCCTATGGAACCGCCTGCGGAAGATATCCGCGGAGACTTCGACAAGTAGAAAATAAAAACAAAGAGAGAATAAAATAAGAGGAGCAAGACAAATGAGTACAGGTACAGACAGATATCAGAGCCCGTTATCCGAACGCTACGCCAGTAAGGAGATGCAGTATATTTTCTCCCCGGATATGAAATTCCGCACATGGAGAAAACTGTGGATCGCACTGGCAGAGACGGAGAAAGAGCTGGGACTGTCCCAGGACGGGAAACCCGTCATCACAGATGAGCAGATTGAGGAACTGAAGGCACACGCAGAGGACATCAATTATGATGTGGCAAAAGAGCGTGAGAAGCTGGTACGTCATGATGTTATGAGCCATGTATATGCATACGGACAGCAGTGCCCCAAGGCAGCCGGAATCATTCATCTGGGTGCAACCTCCTGTTACGTAGGTGACAACACCGATATTATCGTGATGACAGAGGCTTTGAAGTTAGTCAGAAAAAAGCTGATCAATGTCATGAAGGAACTGGCTGATTTCGCAGATAAGTATAAGGCACAGCCTACCCTGGCATTCACTCATTTTCAGCCTGCACAGCCTACGACCGTAGGTAAGAGAGCAACCTTGTGGTTGCAGGAGTTCTCTCTGGATCTGGAGGATCTGGATCATGTTCTGGGTACCATGAAGCTGTTAGGATCCAAGGGAACCACCGGAACCCAGGCATCCTTCCTGGAACTGTTCAACGGGGATCAGGAGACCATCGACAAGATCGATCCCATGATCGCTGCCAAGATGGGCTTCAAGGAGTGCTATCCCGTATCCGGCCAGACCTATTCCCGTAAGGTGGATACCAGAGTAGCTAACGTACTGGCAGGTATTGCGGCATCCGCACACAAGATGAGCAACGATATCCGTCTGTTACAGCATCTGAAGGAAGTGGAAGAGCCGTTTGAGAAGAATCAGATCGGTTCCTCCGCAATGGCATATAAGCGTAATCCCATGAGAAGTGAGCGCATTGCGTCTCTGTCCCGTTATGTGATGGTGGACGCACTGAATCCCGCGATCACTTCCGCTACCCAGTGGTTCGAGAGAACTCTGGATGACTCTGCAAATAAGAGACTGTCCATTCCCGAAGGCTTCCTTGCCATCGACGGCATCCTGGATCTGTGCCTGAATGTGGTGGACGGTCTGGTAGTATACCCGAAAGTGATCGAGAAGCATATGATGAGCGAGCTGCCCTTCATGGCTACCGAGAATATCATGATGGATGCTGTAAAGTTAGGCGGCAACCGTCAGGAGCTGCATGAGCGTATCCGTGAGCTGTCTATGGAGGCGGGCCGCAACGTGAAGGTAGAAGGAAAAGAAAACAATCTGTTAGAGCTGATCGCCGCAGATCCTGCATTCCCTATGGGACTGGAGGAACTGAAGGCATCCATGGATCCTTCCAAGTATATCGGACGTTCTAAGGAACAGGTGGAAGCATTCTTAAAGAACGTGATCCATCCGATCCTGGAAGCCAACAAAGATCTTCTGGGCGTAAAGGCAGAGATCAATGTATAAATAGAAATCATATCATCACAGAAATCCGTCATTTGACCAGGAGAGCCAATGGCGGTTTTCTGCGTTGCGGAGAAATATCAGAGAGAGCAGGAGATAGATAAAAATGGGTGGATTTTTTGGAGTCGCAGCAAAAGAAGACTGTGTATTTGATCTGTTTTTCGGAACAGACTATCATTCCCATCTGGGAACCAGACGCGCCGGAATGGCAGTCTACAGCAAAGAGGAAGGTTATAACAGAGCCATTCACAACATCGAGAATGCGCCGTTTCGTACCAAATTCGACAAGGATGTCAATGAAATGCGGGGCAATCTCGGTATCGGATGTATCTCAGATTTTGAACCACAGCCACTGATGGTGCGTTCCCATCACGGAACTTATGCCATCACCACGGTTGGCAAGATCAATAATACTGATGCCATTATAAAGGATCTGTTCGCAAAAGGACATTCCCATTTTCTGGAGATGAGCGGCGGCGACATCAACGCCACGGAGTTGGTGGCAGCCATTGTGAATCAGAAGGATAACCTGGTAGAGGGCATTCAGTACGCCCAGGAGATCATTGAAGGTTCCATGACGCTTCTGATCATGACACCGAAGGGAATCTATGCGGCCAGAGATAAGATGGGACGTACTCCTGTGGCCGTGGGCAAAAAGGAAGGGGCATATTGTGTTTCCTTTGAAAGCTTTGCTTATCTGAATCTGGGATACCAGCCGGTACGTGAATTGGGACCGGGAGAGATCGCCGTGGTGACACCGGAAGGCGTGCGGACGCTGGTACAGCCGGGAAAAGACATGAAAATCTGCACCTTTTTGTGGGTATATTATGGATATCCTTCTTCCTCTTACGAAGGGATCAGTGTTGAAAAAATGCGTTATCAGTGTGGCGCGAAGCTCGCGGAGCGTGATCATGTAAAGCCGGATATCGTAGCCGGTGTGCCGGATTCCGGTACCGCTCATGCAGTGGGATATGCGAACCGTTCGGGGATTCCTTTCTCCCGCCCGTTCATCAAATATACACCGACCTGGCCGAGATCTTTTATGCCGACGATACAGACCCAGAGAAATCTGATCGCCAAGATGAAATTGATTCCGGTACATGACCTGATCCAGGATCAGAGCCTACTGCTCATTGATGATTCCATTGTCCGCGGTACACAGCTGAGAGAGACGACGGAATTTTTATACCAGAGCGGTGCGAAGGAAGTACATATCCGTCCGGCATGTCCCCCCCTGTTATACGGTTGTAAGTATCTGAACTTCTCCAGATCCTCCTCCGAGATGGATCTGATCACCCGCCGTGTGATCAAGGAGATGGAGCAGGAAGACAGACAGATTGACCTGAAGAACTATGTGGATCCGGATACACCGGAGTATGAAGAAATGGTAGGCAGGATAGGAAGGCAGCTGAACTTCACTACCCTGCAGTTCCAGAGACTGGATGACATGATCGAGTCTGTGGGGATCGGAAGAGACAAACTCTGTACCTATTGCTGGGATGGAGCACAATAATCACAGATTATATAAAATATAATAAATATTGATTTTACTTATATCACAAAGTGTTGTATACTAAGAGATAGTGTGAGAGAAACATTGTTCTCTCAAAAGAGTAAGAGATTTGAGTTAGATTTATCACGAATCGTGATGAAGAATGGAGGAAAACATGGTAAAGGCAGTTGTAGGAGCCAACTGGGGCGACGAAGGAAAAGGAAAGATCACAGATATGCTGGCAGAGAAAGCGGACATTATCGTACGTTTTCAGGGCGGCGCAAATGCAGGACATACTATCGTGAACAATTATGGTAAATTTGCTCTGCACACCCTTCCTTCCGGTGTATTTTACAATCATACCACCAGCGTGATCGGTAACGGTGTGGCATTGAACATTCCCATCCTTATGAAGGAGATCAAGTCTATCACAGACAGAAATGTTCCCATGCCTAAGATTCTGGTATCCGACCGTGCACAGATGGTAATGCCTTATCATATTTTATTTGATCAGTATGAGGAAGAGAGACTGGGTGGCAAGTCCTTCGGTTCCACCAAGTCCGGTATTGCACCTTTTTATTCCGATAAGTATGCGAAGATCGGTTTCCAGGTAAGTGAGTTATTTGATGACGAACTGTTAGAGGAAAAGGTACAGCGCGTCAGCGAGATGAAGAATGTCATCTTAGAGCATCTGTATCATAAGCCGCTGATCGATCCCGCAGAACTGTTAAATACCCTGCATGAGTATCGTGACATGATCGCACCTTTCGTATGCGATGTATCTGCATTCCTGGATAAGGCACTGAAGGAAGGCAAGACCATTCTGTTAGAGGGTCAGTTAGGTACCATGAAGGATCCGGATCACGGAATCTACCCTATGGTAACTTCTTCCTCCACCCTGGCAGCATACGGTGCTATTGGTGCAGGTATCCCTCCTTATGAGATCAAGCAGATCGTTACCGTAAGTAAAGCATATTCTTCCGCAGTAGGAGCAGGCGCTTTCGTATCCGAGATCTTCGGTGACGAGGCAGATGAGCTTCGCCGCCGCGGCGGTGACGGCGGTGAGTTCGGCGCTACCACCGGACGCCCCAGACGTATGGGCTGGTTCGACTGTGTAGCTACCAAGTACGGCTGTCGTCTGCAGGGCGCTACCGATGTGGCATTTACCGTACTGGATGCACTGGGATATCTGGAGGAGATCCCTGTATGTGTAGGCTATGAGATCGATGGTGAAGTGACCACTGATTTCCCTGTAACCTACAAGCTGGAGAAGGCTAAGCCCGTACTGAAGAAGCTCCCCGGATGGAATTGTGATATCCGCGGCATCAGAAAATTCGAGGATCTGCCTGAGAACTGCAGAAAGTATGTAGAGTTCATTGAGGAGCAGATCGGCTTCCCTATCACCATGGTCAGCAACGGTCCCGGAAGAGAAGATATCATTTATCGTGAGAGTCCTCTGAAGAAATAATGATAGAGTATAATACGAAATACCCTGCGAAGCAGGATGTAGAGTGCGATAGCACGAATTCGTGAGCTTATGATTTATAGTAATGCAGGAAAAGGGCATGGCGCGGCAGAAGATGCAGCCTATGCCCTTTTTTCTCAAAGCGGTTTGCGGGATTGATGGGAGGCACTATGATCAATAACCTGGAGGCATATAAAGTATTTTATTATGTGGCAAAATGCGGAAGTGTGACGAAGGCAGCAGGGGAACTGTCCATTTCACAGCCGGCGGTCAGTCAGGCTGTCAAGCAGCTGGAAAACACTTTGGATGTGTCGCTTTTCCACCGGGCGGCAAAAGGTGTGCGCCTGACCGGTGAGGGAGAATTGTTATATTCCTATGTGGCAAAAGGATACGAACAGATCGAACTGGGGGTGAAGAAGGTCCACCAGATGCAGAATATGGAGCTGGGTGAAGTCCGGATCGGTGCCAGCGATATGACACTGCAGTTCTATCTGCTTCCCTATCTTGAAAAATTTCATGAGAAGTATCCCGGCATTAAAGTAATCGTATCCAATGCCCCCACCCCGGAGACACTGAATTCTCTAAGAGAGGGAAGGATTGATTTCGGAATCGTCAGCACTCCTTTTCCAGACAGACCGGATATTCAGATGATCCCCGTGCGGGAGATCGAGGATGTGTTTGTGGCCGGGAGAAGATTTTTCGGGTATAAAAATAAAATGCTGGATTTTCAGGAACTGGAGAGCCTGCCCCTTATTTTTCTGGAGAAAAATACCAGCAGCAGAAGTTATATGGATGAATTCCTTGCGGGCAACGGTGTCTATGTGCAGCCGGAGTTTGAATTGGCCACCAGTGATATGATCGTACAGTTTGTCAGAAGGAATCTTGGCGTGGGCTGTGTGATGCGGGATTTCGCCAGAGATTATGTGGAATCCGGTCTGCTTTTTGAACTCAGGTTCAATAAAATGATACCGAAGAGACAGTTCTGTGTTGTAAGGAATACGAAAATGCCTATGGCGCCGGCGGCGGAGAAGCTGCTTGAGATCATGGAACTGGATGCGGCAGCTGCTACGGTATAAAGAGGCCGATATTAATGATGCAGATGGTGTATGCAAGAGAATGTACAAACAGATAGGAGACGGGATAAGATGATACGTAATATAATATTTGATATTGGAAATGTACTGACTGATTATCGCTGGGAAGGATTTCTGGCAGACAAAGGATTCGATGCGGAGATGATTCAAAAGATCGCCAAAGCATCCGTGATGCATCCGGCATGGGCAGAGTATGATCGCGGTACCTGGACGGATGAACAGGTACTGGCAGCGTTCGTAAAAGATGCACCACAGCTGGAGCAAGAGCTGTATCAGGCGTTTACGAGTATTGCCGGAATAGTAACTCCGAGAGCCTATGCAATCCCTTGGCTACAGGAATTAAAGGCAAAAGGATACCATGTGTATTATCTGTCTAATTTTTCCCACAAGGCCGAGGTAGAGTGTGCAGACGCATTGAATTTCCTGCCGGAGATGGAGGGCGGTATCCTGTCCTATAAGGAGCATCTGATCAAGCCGGAACCGGAGATCTATCAATTGCTTTTGAAACGTTATGGATTGAAGGCAGAAGAGAGCGTATTCCTGGATGATACCTTGAAGAACGTCGAAGCCGCCGAAGAACAGGGAATCCATGGCATCCACTTTCTGACCAAAGAGCAGGCGGAAGAGGAACTGCGAGGGCTTGGCGTGGACTGCTAAATTGAGAGTTTACGAGCCATGCAAAGTCAAAACAGAAACAGCGATCTGGGAGCTTGCTCACAAGTCGCTGTTTTTGTTTTTGACTATAT
>ERZ859923.73-NODE-73-length-72123-cov-6.424502_pt1 | contig 72123 bp, 65 predicted proteins | sample MGYA00510116_ERZ859923 | MGnify/ENA primary metagenome ERZ859923 (study PRJEB30046, sample SAMN00715168) | human gut metagenome | study: EMG produced TPA metagenomics assembly of the A metagenome-wide association study of gut microbiota in type 2... | reverse complement strand
CAGCACTTTTCTAGAAAATATCAACATCCTCCGACAAACATCTTCGACATGGCACTGCATATTACGGGAGTTCTGCGTTTTGAAAAGCTTTCAAAAAACCAGTAGCCATCTTTCTATTGCTTTGGTGGAAATCGTATCAAAATAGCAAAATCCGTACAAAAAAACTTCTAAATCAAACATTTTTGTACGGATTTTATTATTTTTTCCATTTCAGCGAAAATAACCTCTTATATAAGCCTAAAATCTCCTGTTTTTGTATTTTTTCAGCCCAAAATAGCGATTTTAATACAAAAAAGCTTGCCTCTTCACACACAGTATAAAGTCAAAAACAAAAGCAGCGACTTGTGAGCAAGCACCCAATCACGGTTCTTATTTTGCCTATGCGCGGCTATTCTTTCGTAACTCTCAAGTTAACGTAAAAACACGTTGCCGAAATTGGCAACGTGTCCTAAATTTTTACGCTAGCATCATGCGGTCATTGGCGAATTCTCCGCCGCTGACTTCTTCGAACTTAGCAAGCAGATCCTTTACCTGAAGATTCTTCTTCTCTTCTCCGGCCACATCGTAGATAACTTTGCCTTCGTGCATCATGATCAGACGGTTACCGTGTACGATGGCATCTTTCATATTATGAGTTACCATCATGGCAGTCAGCTGATTCTCAGCGATGATCTTGTCACTGATCTCCAGTACTTTTGCTGCTGTCTTGGGATCCAATGCTGCGGTATGTTCATCTAACAGCAGAAGCTTCGGCTGCTTTAAGGCCGCCATCAAAAGTGTGATAGCCTGACGCTGACCACCGGACAGAAGACCTACCTTGCTGGTCATACGATCCTCCAGCCCCAGTCCAAGCGTCTGTAACTTTTCACGGAACAGCTCTCTGTCCTCTCTGGAGACGCCCCAGCGAAGAGTTCTCTTCTCGCCGCGTCTTAAGGCAATTGCCATGTTCTCTTCGATATCCATAGTGGCGGCGGTTCCCGTCATGGGATCCTGGAATACTCTTCCCAGGTACTTTGCTCTCTTATGCTCCGGCAGGCCCGTAATATCCGTGCCGTCGATAATAATCTTACCGGAATCAATGGGCCATACGCCGGCAATGGCATTCAGCGTGGTGGATTTACCGGCGCCGTTACCTCCGATGATGGTCACGAAATCTCCGGGATTTAAGTTTAAGTTTACCCCGTTTAATGCCACCTTTTCATTGATAGTTCCTCTGTTAAATACTTTATGTATATCCTGTATCTCCAATGCGTAAGCCATTATTTTGACGCTCCTTTCCGAAGTGTTCTCTTCTCCTTCAAGTAAGGAATTGCCAGGAAAATGGCAACTACAATAGCGGAGAACAATTTCATATCCTCTGAAGGCATCTTCAGCCACAGAACAAACTGATATACCATGTAGTAGATCACTGCACCCAGAATTACAGATGCCAGAGTAAATGCAAAAGCAAGTTTTCTCTTGCTGGCGAATTTACCGAACAGTACCTCACCGATAATAACAGCTGCCAGACCGATGACAATGGCTCCACGTCCCATATTGACATCCGACGCCCCCTGGAACTGTCCGTACAGTGCACCACACAGACCTACCAGACCGTTGGAGATCATCAGCGCCAGCACCTTGATAAAGTTAGTATTGATGCCCTGTGCTCTCGCCATATTGCTGTTACAGCCCGTAGCACGGATGGCATGTCCCTGTTCTGTTCCAAAATACCAATACATCACAGCGATCAGAGCCAGTAAAAATACGATCATTCCCAGGAAAAAGAGAAGTCTGCTCACCGAACCGTCCGTCACATAACGCAAAGATACCACCAGCGGATAATTATCTACGCTGACCGGCTGGTTTGCTTTGCCCATGATATTCAGATTAATGGAATACAGGGATATCTGCGTCAGAATACTTGCCAGAATTCCGGGGATTCCCAGTGCGGTGTTCAACAGTCCCGTTACCATGCCTGCCAATGCTCCGGCCAGGAAAGCAATGGGCAGCGTAGCTATAGGAGAAACTCCCACACGAATCAGCATAACGGATACCGCAGCACCGGTTGCAATGGAACCATCCACGGTCAGATCAGCGAAATCCAGCAGGCGGAACGTAATATACACTCCCAGTGCCATGACTCCCCAGATCATTCCCTGCGCTATTGATCCCGGCATTGCCCTGAACAGGGAAAGGGGATTCAGTGACATAAAGTAAGACATTTCTTTTTCCTCCTAAAACTTTCGATAGGGATACCGCTTATCTGGCGCTATCCCTATCGAAGTATATTTTGTTTCGTACTTAATTGACTGAATACTTACTGAATTGCTACATAATCATCGGGAACAGTGATGCCAAGTTCCTCACAGATCTTCGCATTATATTTCTTGGTAACGTTGGGAGCGTAGCGAACATCCATGGTAGTGATGTCTGCGCCCTCAGCCAGGATCTCGTATGCCATCTCACCGGTAGCATATCCCAGATCATAGTAACTGATGGATAAGGTAGCTACGCCACAACCGTTGCAGATACCCTCTTCACCTGCGATGACAGGAACTTTAGCGGGAGCTACTACGTTGTATACGGTCTCGGTTACAGATGCCAGCGTGTTGTCGGTAGGAATATACAGAACATCGCACTCTCCTGCCGCTGCAGTAGTTACAGACTGTACTTCATTGGTATCAGCGATTGCATACTCTTTATAAGCAATACCGTCCTTGTCCAGAGCAGCCTCAAACAGCTGGATCTGATACAGTGAGTTTGCTTCTGCAGAACAATATAACAGACCAACCTGCTTTACGTCCGGGAACAGTTCCTTTAACATAGCTTCCTGCTCTTCAATGGGAGCCAGATCGGAAGTACCGGAAATATTTCTGCCGGTAGCACCGGACCAGTCAGAGATCTCTAACGCGGTAGCATAGTCGGTTACGGAAGTACCTAAGATAGGGATCGAGGTCGTAGCTGCTGCTGCACTCTGTAAAGGAGACGTAGCATTTGCAAGGATCAGATCCACACCATCAGATACAAAACCATTACAGATGGTAGCTGCGGTGGTCTGCTCACCCTGTGCATTCTGCAGATCGAATTTTACATTATCACCAAGCTTATCTTTTAATGCATCCTGGAATCCCTGGGTAGCTGCATCCAGAGCCTCATGCTCTACCAGCTGGCAGATACCGATGTTATATACCTTGCCGTCTGTGGAAGCTGCTGCTTCGGTCTGTGCTGCGCTGCCTGCTGTGGTAGAAGCAGTTCCGTTATCGGTGCTGCCACAGCCTGTCAGAACAGTCGCTGCCATTACTGCGGTAAGTACTACAGATAATAATTTCTTTTTCATAACAAATGCCCTCTTTTCTGCAGATCTTTCGATCCGCTTACTGTAATGCATAGACGCTTTAACCCGTCAAAGCGTTGCACTGATAAATATCATAAACCATAAAAGGACATTCGTCAAACTGATTTCATCGATGCATTAGATAATATCAATCAAATTTTTAAATATCAGATTTTTTCACAACCTCACCGGGTCTCTTGAAGATATGTCCGGCAGGGATCACGCCTCTGACGCAAGAGGTAGGATACACATTGGAATTACGTCCGATGACAGTTCCCGGGTTCAGTACGCTGTTGCAGCCTACTTCCACATGGTCACCTAACATGGCTCCCATTTTCTTCAGTCCAGTCTCGATCTTTTCCTCGCCGTTCTTCACAACAACCAGTGTCTTATCGCTTTTTACATTGGAAGTAATAGAACCGGCTCCCATATGAGACTTAAAGCCCAGCACGCTGTCTCCCACATAATTATAATGTGGCACCTGTACTTTATTGAACAGGACCACGTTCTTCAGTTCGGTGGAATTGCCGACTACCGCACCCTTTCCCACAATGGCATTGCCACGGACAAATGCGCAGTGACGGATCTCCGCTTCCTCATCAATGATCAGCGGTCCGTTCAGGCAGGCAGTAGGAGCAACTTTTGCGTTTTTAGCCACCCAGATATCCTCGCCTCTTTTTTCATAGATTTCCTCCGGCAGTCTCTTGCCCAGTTCCAAAATAAAATCGTGGATCCGGGGAAGCACCTCCCAGGGATACTCTGCCTCGGTGAACAGTTCTGCCGCAATGGTCTCTGTCAGATCATACAAATTTTCAATCGTAATATTTTCCATAATAGTTTCTCCTCTTCTTTATTCTTTATTTTTCGCATTGGATTGCTTTTGTTTCTTCTGGTAAAACTCTTCCGTAGCCTGGAACTGTCTCCAGAGCATTCCCTGATTGTTCAGTCCCCGCACGGCAACGGTTCTCCTGCCCACGAAATCCGTAAGCTTTCCCATGTAATCATCCGGTGTGATGACACCGTCTGCCACCATGGTAAGTCCTTTTTCCCAGCTGGCTGTCAATGCCGGATTCAAAAGCGGTCTTATGGAATCCGATACCACATCGTAGATCATCTCTCCCATTTGGGTAGGCGTCAGTACCTGGGTCTTTTTATTCAGTGCCAGATACTCGATGTTCACCAGTTTCTTCAGGATCTCCGCTCTCGTAGCGCTGGTGCCGATACCACTTCCCTTGATCTGTGCCCGCAGTTCCTCATCTTCTATGAATTGTCCCGCATTTTCCATGGTCAGGATGATGCTGCCTGAGGTATATCGCTTGGGTGGAGAAGTCTCGCCTTCTTTGATCTCGTAGGTATCTACGGATAAGGTATCTCCTTTTTTCAGATGTGTCAGCAGATTGGTAAGCTCTGCATCACATTTTTCATCGGCACTTTCATTCTCGTTCTCTTTGTCCTCCTTCGGGGCCGTATTCTCCTTTTTGAAGGAGAAATCAGTCACCTTCAGATATCCTTCCTGTATCAACACCTTGAAGCTGGCAAAAAAGCTTTCTTCCTTTACTTGTAATGTAAGTGAGAACTTCTGATAGACTGCCGGCGGATAGAAAATACTTAAAAACCGACGTACAATGACCTCGTATACTTTTGCCGCAGTAGGGGCCAGCCCCGCCAGATTGTTCAGACCCTGTCCGGTAGGGATAATGGCATAGTGATCCGTGATCTGCTTATCGTTCACATACCGGGTCTTTGCTATATTTTTATAGGTGCCCTGCTCTAATACTTCTTTGGCGAAAGGTGCTGCCAGGGCATAATTACGAAGTCCTCCGATATTTTTATGGATTTCCTTTGCCACCGCCGTAGACAGAACTCTGGCATCCGTTCTGGGGTAAGTGGTCATCTTTTTTTCATATAATTCCTGAACGATCCTAAGCGTCTCGTCCGGACTGATCTTAAAGTATTTGGAACAGTCATTCTGCAGCTCCGCCAGATTATATAAAAGCGGCGCATTTTTGTTCTCTTTTTTCTTCTCGATGCCGATGACGGTCGCCGGTCCCGCAGGTTCCGCAGAAAGTTCCCCGATCAGTCGCTCGGCATCCTCTTTTTTCTTAAAACCGTTCTCCTTATACAATACAGGAGAATTATAGTATTTTGAACCCTCCACGGCTCTCCACTCTGCGGTAAATGGCTTCTCCTGCAGCTTAAAATTGCCGATCACCCGGTAAAAAGGAGTCTTGGTAAACGACCGGATCTCCCGTTCTCTGTTAACGATCATGCCCAGGACGCAGGTCATGACACGCCCCACAGAGATCACCGCACGGTCCCTCTTCAGGTAATCCTTTACAGTCTTGCCGTATTTCAAAGTCAGTGCCCTGGAGAAGTTGATTCCCATCAGGTAATCCTCCTTGGCACGCAGATAAGCAGCATTCCCCAGATTATCATACGCTGAGAGATCCTTGGCTTCCCTGATCCCACGTAAGATCTCCTCCTCCGTCTGGGAATCGATCCATACACGCTTCCGCTCTTTGCCCTGCACGCCCGCCATCTGCTCCACGAGCCGATAGATATATTCTCCCTCCCGCCCGGAGTCAGTGCAGACATAGATGGTAGAGACATCCTCTCTGTTTAGCAGGGAACTCACGATGGTATATTGTTTCCTGGCATTTTCAATGACTTCGTATTTGAATTCCGCCGGGAGAAAAGGAAGTGTCTCGAAGCTCCATCTCTTAAATTTCTCATCGTACACCTCCGGATAGCTCATGGTCACCAGATGTCCCACACACCAGGTAACAATGGCTTCTTCCGACTCCAGATATCCGTCTTTGGAACGCATATTATATTTTAAAGCGTTGGCAAATTCCCTTGCCACGCTGGGTTTCTCTGCAATAAATAAATTTTTACCCACGTATTACCGTCTTCCTGTCATAAATCACACACCCACGCTGCGAAACTGTAGCTTTCCGGACACTTTCTCCGCCAGTGCATTTTCATAACCATTCTCACAAAATATTATTATCTCATCCGTTTCCATCCGGATGCTTTTCAACGCTGTCTGCAGTGCGTCATAATCTTCCGAAGTATAACATACCGTACCGGAATAATCCACTGCGATCTTTTTTCCTGCAGTATCTTTGCATAAAAAATATGTTCTCCCCTGTGCCGCCTTCTTCAGTTCCACCGTATGGAAATCTGCCTGCAGTATCTCCTGACAGATTCTCCGGTATGCGGATCTCACAAAGCTACTGTAATCCTCACGGATATATGTTTCATAAAAAGCTCTGCCGTTATCTCTTCTCCAGGCAGTCTGGTGAGGAAACAGAAAACGGAAATAAAACCGTATAAAAGAATTGCTGATCTCATAGGTTCCGGGCAGTACTTTTTCCACCAGCTCCAGTTCCATCAGATTCTTCAGATAGACACTGATCTTCGCCCGGGAGAATCCGGTACGGGCATACATAGCATTCAGCTTGCCGTTCTTCTCATCTGCTATGGTGGCAAGGATGGTATTGTAGACAGCAGTCTCCCGCAGTTCTTCCGACAGCCATTTGATCATCAGTTCCGGAAGAAAACTGTTTTTTTCTAAAAAAAGCGTCGTCAGATTCTCCTCCACAGAAGCTGACAGTTCCAACAGTTTCCATAATCCCGGCATTCCGCCTAACACCGCATAGAGTTCTATGCTCTTCTGAAGCGTCCCACCTGGGAAAATCCGGCGCATTACTGAAAAAGGCAGCTCTTTGACCTTCAGAAAACCACTGACAGAAAATGCCAGGTTCCCTATTTTAGAGATCATACTGTTCTCCACCCATCCGGATGCATAGGTCGTAAGAATTACAAGAAGAGAAACCTCCCTGTGTTCTTTCAGATAACGGATCAATTCCTGTAAAAAAAAGGTATCCCCCTTTAGCAGATAATGAAAATTTTCTATGATCAGAACTTTTTTGCGATCACTTTTTTCTCCGGATACACACTGTAATACTTCTTCCCAGGAAGGGTTCCGTGAAATCTCTTTCCCCTGTTCTCTAAGCTCCTGTCCCCACTGATAGCACATTTCCCTGGAAGAGCAGTTGGGAGCGGTATATCGTATGGTCTGCTTTTTTTCCGCAAAAACGGTTAAGAGAGCCGTCTTACCAACGCCTCTCTGTCCATATACCACCAGTATCTGACTCCCCGGTCTCTTATAATGATTTTCCAAAAAAGCTGTTTCCTGTTCCCTTCCAGTTAACATGGCAGCCTCATTCTTTCTGTAACAACTGATCAGTATATCTTCTGTAATAGCTGTTCGATCTCCTCCTGGGACAGCGGTTTTCCGAACAGATATCCCTGAATGATATCACAGCCGATGGCACGCAGATATTTATACTGCTGTTCTTCCTCCACTCCCTCGGCAATAGATTCAAATCCTAAGGATTTCACCATACTGACAATGGATTCCGTAATGATTCTGGTAGCGGAATCCGTAAGCAGCGTATCCGTAAAGGATTTATCGATCTTCAGCGTATTGATTGGAAGCTTCTTCAAGTAAGACAGGGAGGAAAATCCCGTTCCGAAATCATCTAAGGAAATGCGGATGCCATATTCTTTTAACAGCTGCATTTTCTCAGTCACTGCCCGGAAATCATCGATCAGTATGCTCTCTGTGATCTCCAGTTCGATCTCCTCCGGAGACACATCATATTTGCGGATAATATGTAACAGCGAATCTACGAAGTCTTCCTTCTGGTACTGCAGTGCGGAGATATTGACAGACAATACAAACGGAACGCCGTACCGGTTCCTCCATTCGGAAAATGTCCGGATGCTCTGTTCCAGTACCCAGTTGCCGATAGGGATAATCGTGCCGTTTTTCTCTGCAATCGGAATGAACTTCGCTGGGCTGATCATTTTCCCGTCGCCGTCCTTCCAGCGGATCAGCGCTTCCATTCCGCGCAGTTTCTGATTCCCCGCGTAGTACTGGGGCTGATAATACAGAATAAAGTTATGATCAAATACCGCTTCTTTTAATTTGCTGTCCAGTTCCACATTTTTCAGAAAATCATTCAGGATCGGCGTATCGAAATACTGGATCCGGTTCTTGCCCATGGACTTCCCTTTAAACATAACGATCTCGGCACAGTTAATCAGTTCCAGTGCGGATGTAGCAGCTTCCGGATATTCCGCAACGCCTACGCTTACAGTAATATTCAATACCTGTCCGCCCACCAGATAAAAAGGTTCTCTGGTACGCTTCACAATCTCCTTATGAATGTGTTCCACGCTTCTGTCACCGCAGGAATCATAGATTGCCATGCAGTAGACATCACTGGTCAGATGGCAGACGATCACATCGTCACTGTTGAATTCCTTTAAGAAAGATCCGAACTGCTGTACCAGTTCGTCTCCTGCCACGATTCCAAGTCCGTCGTTGACCTTACGGAAATCGTCAATATCGATGACCAGCACACTGACCAGCCGGTTATCTTCTTTCGCGCGCCGTAGGAACTCCGTCAGGAGACGTACAAAATAGTTCCGGTTGTACAGTCCTGTAAGTCCGTCATAATACGCCATATAGAGAAGTTCTTCGTTCTGCGTCTTCAGTTTTGTGATATTCTGTACCACAATGATCTGATCCGCAGGTCTGCCGTCCTCATAGAATATCCTGCAGGAAAACTGCAGCCAGGTCTTCTTCGCCTTCTGCATGCATTCCACAGAAGAAGTTTCCTGACCTCCCTTCTCCAAAAACAGCATATCCCTAAGAGGCAGCACATATGGCTCATCTACCATCTCTAAAAGCTTAGTAAAGTCCCGTCTGTCCCGAATCTGGAAATCGAAAAAATCATCCCATTTTCCAAGCGTCGTGACAGAATTTTTCTCAAAAGAATAGTAGATATAAGCATAATCCATGGTATCGCACAAAAGGCGGTACATTTTCTCCCTGTCGCTTAATTTCTGATTCATTGCGCGCATAAGATCCAGCTGATAGTGTAACTCGTTCATAACCCCACTCACCCTTTATTTTTTGGTGATGTAACCCTGTGCTTTCAAAAGTTCTGCGCAAAGCAAAGCTCCCCCAGCCGCTCCGCGTAATGTATTGTGTGAAAGTCCTACAAACTTAAAGTCATATACGGTATCTTCTCTCAGACGGCCTACACTGATACCCATACCATTCTCAAAATCCACATCCAAAGCTACCTGAGGTCTGTTGTCCTCCTCCAGATACTGGATGAACTGCTTCGGTGCGCTGGGAAGTCCCAGTCTCTGAGGTTCTCCGCTGAAAGAAGTTAACTTCTCGATCAGCTGTTCCTTAGTGGGCTTCTTACGGAATTTTACGAATACGGCTGCAGTATGTCCGTTCAGTACCGGAACACGGATACACTGGCATGTGATCACGGGAGAAGTTGCAGGAACGATCTTGTCGCCTTCGATCTTACCCCAGATACGTAAAGGCTCCTTCTCACTCTTCTCTTCCTCACCGCCGATGTAAGGAATGATATTGCCTACCATCTCGGGCCAGTCCTTAAAAGTCTTGCCGGCACCGGAGATAGCCTGATAAGTAGTGGCTACTACTTCATAGGGCTCGAATTCTTTCCATGCGGTCAGTACCGGTGCATAGCTCTGAATGGAGCAATTGGGCTTTACAGCGATAAATCCTCTGGTGGTTCCCAATCTCTTCTTCTGTGCTTCGATGATCTGGAAATGCTCGGGATTGATCTCGGGTACTACCATAGGAACATCGGGAGTCCATCTGTGGGCACTGTTATTAGATACTACAGGGGTCTCTGTCCTGGCATAAGCTTCTTCGATTGCCTTGATCTCGTCCTTGGACATATCTACGGCACTAAATACGAAGTCTACCTGTGCGGCTACTTTTTCCACTTCGTTGACATTCATGACGATCAGCTTTTTCACAGCTTCAGGCATGGGAGTCGTCATCTTCCATCGATCACCCACTGCATCCTCATACGTCTTGCCTGCGGATCGGGGGCTGGCTGCGATAGTCGTTACCTCGAACCATGGATGGTTCTCTAACAGAGAGATAAATCTCTGTCCTACCATACCGGTTCCACCCAGGATACCTACACGTATTTTTTCACTCATTTTTCATTTCCTCCTCAGCTCTATGCATTTCCTTTTTATCTGAAAAGACATTCTTTCCTGATTTTACGAAAGTCTGTCTTCCAAAGACTGTTGATACTCTTCTATGGCATCTTTTTCAGGTATTCTTTATTTTTCTCAATGACCTGTTTCATCATTTTCTCACCCGGTGCACCGATGGTCAGGCGCTTCTCCACACAGGTCTTCAGTGAGATGGCATCATAGATATCTTCGTCGAACTTATCACTGATGGAATGCAGTTCCTCTAAGCTTAAAGCATCAATAGAAGTATCCTTCTCAATACAGTACAATACCAGCCTGCCGATAATACCGTGGGCATCCCGGAAAGGCACACCCTTACCTACCAGATAATCTGCAGCATCGGTGGCATTGGTGAATCCGTTCATAGCACTCTTCGCCATGCGGTCCTTGCGGAACTTCATGGTCTGAATCATGCCTGTGAATAAAGTGATGCAGTCTGCTGCGGTATCCATGGCATCAAATGCCATCTCCTTGTCTTCCTGCATGTCTTTATTGTAAGCCAGGGGCAGTCCCTTCATGGTAGTAAGTAACGCCATCAGAGCACCATAGACTCTTCCGGTCTTGCCTCTTACCAGCTCTGCGATATCCGGATTCTTCTTCTGGGGCATGATACTGCTTCCGGTGGAATAAGCATCATCCAGCTCTACGAACTGATATTCATTGGAATTCCAGATGATGATCTCTTCGCTGAAACGGCTTAAATGCATCATGATCGTGGAAAGTGCGGAAAGGAATTCGATCAGGTAATCTCTGTCCGCCACAGAATCAATGCTGTTTAACGTCGGACCTTCAAAGCGAAGAAGTCTCGCGGTATATTCACGATCCAAAGGATATGTGGTGCCTGCCAGTGCTCCGGCTCCCAGAGGGCAATAATTCATACGCTTATAGATATCTGTCAGACGCTGTCTGTCTCTCTTGAACATTTCAAAATAGGCACCGTAATGATGCGCCAGGGTAATGGGCTGTGCCTTCTGTAAATGGGTGAAGCCCGGCATGTAGGTATCTAAATTGTTCTCCATGGTATCAAGAATGGCTTCCAAAAGCTTTTTCAGCAATCCGTCAATCTCTGCCACTCTTGCCCTGGTATAGAGACGCATGTCCAGTGCCACCTGGTCGTTACGGCTTCTGCCGGTGTGAAGCTTTTTCCCGGCATCTCCGATCCGGTCGATCAGGGTAGCCTCCACGAAACTATGAATGTCTTCCTGGGTCTCATCAATTGCCAGTGTTCCGTCATCCACATCCTCTAAGATCCCAGTCAGTCCTTCGACAATACTCTTCCTCTCCTCTTCGGTGAGGATCCCCTGCTTTGCCAACATGGTGGCATGTACGATACTGCCGGTGACATCTTCGTGAAACAGTCTTTTATCAAATGTTATGGACGCATTGAAATCAAATACCAGCTGATCGGTCTGTTTCGTAAAACGTCCTCCCCATAACTGTGCCATGGTCATTCTCCCATCTTTTTACGTTGGTAGTCTATCAGATAAAATTTCTCACAGACATTGATTGCAATTAATCATATCACAAACGACACTTTAATGCAATACAGTGAATTTCATCACTTTCCGCTACAGAAAACACTTTTTCCACTGGAATTCATACAATAACTATAAATATTCATGTTAAGGAAGTATGCCTTTTTATGGGAGCTCTTATCGAACTTAAAAATATAGGTTACTCCTATCACACACTGTCCGGGGAGACCGGTGCCATAAAAGATATCTCCTTCTCCGTGGAGGAAGGGGAATTTGTAGCACTTGTCGGACCCAGCGGCTGCGGTAAATCCACTCTGCTGTCCATTATCGCAGGGCTCCTCGCCCCTGAGACCGGAACCATTGTCGTAAATAATCCCGACGGTTCCCTTCATTATCCCCGTATCGGCTATATGCTGCAGCATGACCATCTCTTCGAATGGCGCACCATCTATCAGAATGTTACGTTGGGTCTGGAGATCCATCACGCCCTCACTCCGGATCGCATCGCCCATGTGGAACAACTTTTGTCCGATTACGGGTTGGAAAAATTTAAGAACAAGCGCCCTTGCGAATTATCCGGCGGCATGAAGCAGCGCGCTGCTCTGATTCGAACCCTTGCCCTGGATCCCCAGCTGCTGTTACTGGATGAACCCTTCAGCGCCCTGGACTACCAGACGCGCCTTATGGTATCTTCGGATATCTGTCAGTTGATCCGCAAGGCTGGGAAGACCATGATCATCGTCACTCACGATCTGTCAGAGGCTATCAGCCTGGCGGATAAAGTTTACGTGCTGTCTGCCCGTCCCGCAACAATCAAAACGGTATTGCCCATTCAGCTCACCCTGACGGACAGTTCTCCACTCGCCGCCAGAAACGCCCCGGAATTTCCATATTATTTCAAACAACTTTGGGAGGAATTAACCGATGAAACCTAAGAATGTGCAAAATGACCACCCGTTGACGATCCAGGAACAATATCTTCGCAAGCACAAAAATCATCATAGACAGGTTGCCTTTCTGCGTATCTTTCTCCTGGGAATCTTTCTGATTCTCTGGGAAATCAGTGCAGATGCATACTGGATCGACAGTTTCTTTTTCTCCAGCCCACGCAGAGTCGTCCTATGTCTGATACAGTTGTGGACCGAGCGATCTCTTCAATGATCTCTTCCGATGCATATCGGCATTACTTTATTAGAAACCATATTAAGTTTCCTTTTAGTGTTCGTTATCAGTCTCCTGCTCGCCACCCTATTGTGGTTCTCTGACAAACTGTCGGAGATTTTAGAGCCTTACCTGGTACTACTCAACAGTCTACCGAAATCCGCCCTGGCTCCCCTGTTCATCGTCTGGCTGGGCACCGGCATCAACACCATTATCATCGCCGGGATCTCTGTGGCAGTCTTCGGATCCATTATCAGCTTTTACACTGCCTTTCACCAGGTGGATCCGGAAAAGGAGATTCTGATCCGCACTTTGGGTGGAAACCGCAGAGATATCTTTTTCAAAGTCGTCCTCCCGGGATCTGTTCCCACACTGCTCAGCACCACCAAGGTCAATATCGGTCTGTCTTTAGTCGGTGTCATCATCGGAGAATTTCTGGCAGCCAGACGAGGGCTGGGTTATCTCATCATCTACGGTTCCCAGGTGTTCCAGCTGGATATGGTGATCAGTTCTATCTTACTGTTATGTGTCATTGCCATGCTGCTCTATCTGCTGACCCAGTCTCTGGAACATTGCAGCAAAAAGCATCGCAACTGATTATAATGTTTTCTTCGGAGATCTGCAGGATGGCATCTTCGTCTTACAGTCTCCTACATAATCTACAGTTCTGCGAAACGAACTTTTAAAATAATAAATTTTACAGTTGCAAAAATTCCCAAGAACATATATAATAACCTAGTCCGCTGAAATAGCTCAGTTGGTAGAGCACTTCACTCGTAATGAAGGGGTCGTGGGTTCGAGTCCCATTTTCAGCTTATCTATGAAAAAGAGAAAGCCAAAAAGCTTTCTCTTTTTTATATTAATTATTCAAAGCCACGAAAAACCGCGTTCTGCAATGCCTGCATTCCGGCAGATTTATCTTGCTCCCTTGTCATAGATTACCCCCAAAGCTCTCGGTGCACCGTTCTGTTTGGAAAAGAATACCAGCAGTAAAAGTGTCAGTACGTACGGCAGGATCATCACCAGATCCTGATAACTGCTGGGCATCTGTAATACCTGTACCAGTCGGTAGCCGCCGGATCTGGCAAATCCGAATAACAGGCATGCTCCCAGGGTCGGAAGGATTCGCCAGTTACCGAAGATCAGCGCTGCGATGGCCAGATATCCGTAACCTACATAGATACTGGAAGAAAAGTTCGCGGAAATAGAATATGCAAAGCAGATACCGCCAAGTCCCGACAACGCACCGCAGATCATGATAGCTGCCAGGCGGATCTGTCCCACCTGTCTTCCGGCTGCATCCACCGCATGGGGATTGTCACCGCAGGCGCGCAGATGCATGCCGAAGCGGGTCTTGTACATTACAAACCATGCAATGAATGCTACGGCAACGATCACCAGTTCAAAAGGATACAGATTGGTAAATACAGCTCCCAGTACCGGAATCTTAGAAATTCCCGGGATGGTAATTCTGGAAGATACGGTCAGAACAAACTTGTCAGAGGTGGCACCGAATACAACTCTGTTGAGTAGTTTGGTCAAATATGCTGTCAATGCCATAGCCAGAATATTGACTACGACACCACTGATCACCTGATTGGCTTTAAACTTCAGGCACAGCAGCGCATGGATCAGGGCAAAAATACTTCCTCCTACTGCCGCCATGATCATGGCAATGTAGAAAGGTACCGGAGAATCTCCGGAGAAATTCCCTGCAATGGCAACTGCCACAAATGCTCCGATAAAGGCACCGAAGCCCTGCAATCCTTCCACAGCTAACATAGTCACACCGGACTTCTCGCAATAAATACCGCCAATTGCCATAATAAATAAAGGTAATGCAAAGGATAACCCGTCAATGATCACAATATCCATTTATTTGTCCTCCTTTGTCTTGTTCGTTTTCTCTCTTCTGCCTCGTTGCATCTTCCATTTGATATAAGCATTACATGCACTGAACAACAAAATAATTCCGGTAATAACCGATGCGATCTCCGCATCGACACCGGCAGCAGATTTCATGTAAGTACTGCCTTTACTGATCAAGGTGATCAGCATGGTGGAAAATACGATTCCGAAGGGATTGTTATTGCCAAGCAGTGACACTGCGATAGCATCAAATCCCGTGCTGATCAGTACCTTGGGCTGAATAGAACCCACATAACCCAGATAATAGGTCACACCGGCAAGTCCTGCCAGAGCACCGGAGATCATCATGGACAGCACCATGCTTCTGCCGACTTTAATACCCGCATATTTTGCAGCACTGCGGGAATAGCCCACAGCCTTCAGTTCGTATCCTAATTTCGTCTTCTCTAATAGGAACCACACTGCCACTACAGTCAGCAGAGCCAGAATAATTCCCAGCGGAATATCCATTTTCAGATTGCCCACCATGGTATCCATCAGCGTCAGTCTGGAAGACGCAGAGATCTCCTTTGACTGTCTGGAGACCGGATCCACGAAAAAGGTATTGATAAAGAAACTGATCACGTATTGGAACGTGTAGTTTAACATAATGGACGAAACAACTTCATTAATATTAAAACGATACTTCAAAAAGCCGATCAGTGCACCCACCAGTCCTCCGACGATCAGACCGATGATCACTACCAGTGGCTTTGCCAGTACAGCATTTAAACTGCTGTAGCCCACAATAATACTTGCAGTGAACCCGGCTGCCAGCATCTGTCCGGAGACACCGATATTGAACAAACCCGCACGCAGGGCTACCGCTACTGCCAATGCTGCGAAGATCATAGGGGTAAAATAGTTCACATAACTCATAAAGTCTGTCAGCATGCTCTTATAGCTTGCATAAGAAGACTTGGGTGACAGTCCGCTGCCCTGCAGCAAAGCGTAGTAAGCCTTGAAAGGATTTGAACCGGTCACGGCGATGATCACACCACCCACTACCAGGCTGCAAAGGATTGCAAGAAGAGGGATCTTTACTGCATTCCAGAATTTTGTCATCTTTTTCATGGTCTTATGCCTCCTTCTCCTTGTTCTTAACGCCCATCATGAACTCACCCACTTCATTGGTGGTCAGCTCACTGGCTTTGGCGATCTTCTGTATGCTTCCGTTATAAATAACGGCGATGGTATCCGCACAGTTCATGATCTCATCCAGTTCCAAAGAGATTAAAAGGATTGCCTTACCCTTGTCTCTCTCCGCAATGATCTGTTTGTGAATGTTCTCTATGGCACCGATATCCAGTCCACGGGTGGGCTGAACGAAGATCATCAGAGAGGAATCCTGCTCCACTTCTCTGGCGATGATGGCTTTCTGTTGATTACCGCCGCTCATGGAGCGTACCACCGTCTTGCTACCCTGTCCGCTTCGGATATCGTATTTTTCTATCAGTTTTTCACTGTTATCTTCAAAAATCTTCTGGTCCAGCACTCCCTTATGACAGAAAGGCTCTTTGTAGTAGTTACGCAGTGCCAGATTCTCCGAAAGGGTAAAATCCATGACCAGTCCATAATTCTGTCTGTCCTCGGGAATATAGGAAATTCCTTCTGTGGTACGTTCCCTGATGGACAGATCCGTAATATCTCTGCCGTTTAACAGAATCTTACCGGAACGTGCCGGGATCAATCCTGCAATAGCATCGGCAATCTCTACCTGACCGTTGCCGGCTACGCCTGCAATGGCTACGATCTCACCGGAATGCACCTCAAGGGATACATCCTTTACCACCTGAAAATCCTGCTTGTTATAGACGTTCAGATGCTGTATATCGAGGATCGTCTTACCCGGTTTCGCGGGTTCTTTTTCTGTCTCAAAATTCACTTCACGGCCTACCATTTTGTTTGCCATGACTTTGGTGGATGTGGTTGCCACGTCCATAACATCCATCAGACGTCCGCGGTTCAGGATCGCGCATCTGTCTGCAATACGTTTGATCTCTTCCAGTTTATGTGTGATTAAGATGATGGTCTTGCCGTCATCCCGCAGAGATTTGATAATGTCTAATAAAAAGTCGATCTCCTGAGGAGTCAGAACCGCTGTGGGTTCATCGAAAATAAGGATCTCTGCTTCTCTGTAAAGCATTTTTAAGATCTCTACTCTCTGCTGTGTAGAGACATTAATATCACTGATCACGTCGGTAGGATTCACTGCCAGTCCGTATTTCTCCGAAAGTTCGCGGATATCCTGATTGGCTTTCTTCATATCCACTACCGGAATACATCCCAATACCTTCCTCACCGGTTCCATACCCATCACAATATTCTCTGCAATGGTATAGTTGGATACCAGTTTAAAATGCTGGTGTACCATACCGATGTTTAATTTGGTGGCATGGTTGGGAGATTCCAGTTTCACCTTTTCTCCCCGGATATAGATCTCTCCTTCATCCGGCTCGTACATTCCAAACAGCATACTCATCAAGGTGGATTTTCCGGCACCATTCTCTCCCAACAGGGCAAAGATCTCACCCTTTTTGATCTGGATCGTCACATCGTCGTTGGCTACGATCCCGGGAAAGCGTTTGGTGATGTGTTTCATCTCAACAATATATTCCGACATGTTCATCCTCATTTCTACTCATGTAAATAAATAAGAAGGTGACAGTTCCTCACCATCACCTTCTTGTGAATTCATTCTTCCTACCAGGTAAAGGTCTCCGGAGTTACACCGTTAAAGTTTGCCGCAGGAACGATCTTGCCTTCCTTTAACAGAGCCTGTGCTGCATTGATCTTCTCAATAGCCTCTGCGGTGAGCTGACATCTGCCTTCCTCACTTACAAAACCGGTAGCATCATCTGCTGCGGTCAGAGTCACATTAGCGCCCTTGAAGGAACCATCTTTTACTTCGTTCAGTACGTTGTAAACAGTATCATGCATTACCTTCAGACCACTGGTCAGAACGATATTGCTGTCACCGTTTGCACCGTCATCATACTGGTCAACATCACAACCGATAACCTTAACGCCGTCAGCTTCCTTGGCAGCGGTAAATACGCCGTTACCGGAACCTCCTGCTGCTACGAACAGGATATCTACGCCTTCAGCGATCAGAGCATTGCCCAGTACTTTACCGGTAGCTTCATCAGAGAAGTTACCAACATAGTTACCACCTACATTAGCGCCGGTAACATCGGTACCTGCGTAAGAAGGAAGCTCTACTACTTCTACATTCATGCCTTCGGTACCGTTCACATACTTAACACCGCACTCGAAACCATACTGATAGTTAACGTTGGAAGGATATGCGATACCGTTTACTACTGCTACCTTACCTGTAGTGGTAGACAGAGCTGCAGCCATACCTGCATAGAAACCACTCTCCTGCTCAGCATAGTAAGCAGCGTATACATTGTCGATCACCTGATCAGCAGTTACTTCGGTACCGTCAATGGTAGGCCAGGAATCGATCAGGATGAACTTGGTATCCGGATTCTCCTGTGCCAGATTACCGATGCCGGCGAACTGGAAACCACAGCATACAATAACATCATAATCAGCTACAACATCAGCTACTGCCTGAACAGCTGCTGCACTGTCACCGGTCTCCTCACGAATGGGGGTTACGGTTGCATTCGGATTCTCCTCGATGAACTTCAGAACACCGTTGTAGTTGTCCTGGTTGAAGGAACCGTCATCCACGCCGGAGGGGCTGGATACGATAGCGATCTTCAGACCGGGTTCTTCACTGCCGCTCTCTGTAGCTGCTGCAGTGGTGGTAGCTGCCGCACTGGATTCTGCATTGGTGTCAGCATTGGTGCTGCCGCATGCTACCAGAGAAACAGCCATGACAGATGCAAGTGCAAGTGCCAGAAACTTTTTCATAATTTTTTCCTCCTAAAAATGTAAATATTAAAACAATGAATCACAACGGTAATATTATCATTATAGTCTGTAAAATTCAATATCTATTTTTAATTAACGCATATGCACATCCATCTGAGGGAACGGTATTTCAATTTCTGCTTTATCAAGTGCATACTTACACTGTTCGGTAATACGCCATTTTCCCTGCCAGAAATCCTCATTTTTGAACCAGCAGCGTACGCATAGATTGATTCCGGAGTCTGCCAGTTCATCTACAAATACAAAATGCTCTCTTTCCTTTATAGTATCGGGATCTTCAGAGAGAACCTTTGTCAGAACTTCCTTTGCCTTCTTAATATCTGCGCTGTAAGCAACAGACACCTTCACATCGCATCGCCTGGATTCGGCAGCAGTGACATTTACAATGGTGTTATTTGCCAGATTGCCGTTTGGAAGAATAATCGTCTGATTATCATAGGTTAACAGCTTTGTATAGAAGATCTGGATCTCTTTTACTGTACCTTCCTTACCGGAGGAGCCTTCCACAATGTAATCTCCTACCTTAAACGGCTTCAATAATAAAATCAGCACACCGCCCGCCAGATTAGACAGACTTCCCTGCACTGCCAGTCCCACTGCCACTCCGGCTGAGCCAAGAAGTGCCACGATACTGGCAGCATCAACGCCGAAGGAGGATGCCAGGGTCAGGATCAGTATGATATATAAAGAAGCTTTCACAAAAGAATCCACAAACTGGATCACTCCCGTTTCCGCTCCCGCCCTGTTCATGGACTTGCGGATGATCTTGCGGATCAGCTTGATCAGTTGTACCCCAATGAAGAAAAATATCAGTGCCAGTCCGATACGGATGCCTAAGTTCAATGCTTTCTCCGGAAGAGTATCCAGAAAAGAAGCGATCAGTCCTTCCTTTTGCTGTACCTCTTGAATTACGTTATCTGTCAGATCCATGTTGTCTTATTTCTCCTGTTTCTTTTTTGCAGTCTTGTTTGTTGTCTTACGAATGGGCGTATTTTTACGGATACGCTTCTCGATCACCTTTTCCAGTTCCGCCTCTGTGTAAGGGAAAAATTGCAGAATACTTAAGGACAACGGTGCAAGTTTCACGGTGACGGACGTACTTTTATCATCCCATTCCAAATCCTCTGCCCGTTTCATGCGGTCATTGACCACACCTGTACCACCGTAGCAGACAGCATCCGTGTTCAGGATCTCCTTGTATTTTCCCTCGTAAGGAACTCCTGTAGTGATCTCTCTAGGCACACCGGAGAAGTTTGCTACGACCAAAAGCATCTCCTCCGCAGCTTCGCCTTTACGCACAAAGCTTACATAACATTCATTGGCAGAGATCTCGTTCATCCACTGGAATCCCTTCGCCTGATCGTCACATTCGTACAACGCCTTATTCTCTCTGTATAATGCATTCAGATCCTTCACCAGCCTCTGAACTCCTGCATTTTCCTTCTGCTCTTGCAGTGCCCATTCCACCTGACGCATTTCATTCCATTCTTTTTCTTCCGCCAGATCCTGTCCCATGAAGAGGAGCTTTTTCCCGGGGTGAGTCATCATATAGCCGTAGGTCAGACGTAAGTTGGCAAGTTTCTGTGCTCTGTCTCCGGGCATCTTGCCAAGTAAGGTTCCCTTCCCATGTACCACTTCATCATGCGAAAATACAAGCATGAATTTCTCGCTGTAGGCATAGATCATGCTGAAGGTAAGTTCTCCGTGATGGTGGCTTCTAAAGTACGGATCGTATTTGATATAATCCAGATAATCGTTCATGAAGCCCATATTCCATTTGAGATCAAAACCAAGTCCCCCCTCTTCCAGAGAACCGGTTATCAGGGGAAATGCCGTACTCTCCTCTGCGATGGATAATACCCCGGGATCTCTCTTTTTCAGGATAGAATTTAAGTGTTTGATCAGTTCAATGGCTTCCAGATTCTCGTTGCCACCGTACATATTGGGAATCCATTCTCCGTCCTGTCTGCCGTAATCCAGATAAAGCATGCTGGCTACTGCATCCATACGGATACCATCCGCATGATATTTCTCCACCCAGAACAGTGCGTTAGCGATCAGATAATTCGATACCTGGGGACGACCGTAATTGTAGATCAGGGTTCCCCAGTGAGGATGACTGCCCTGTCTGGGATCCTGATGCTCATAAAGACAGGTGCCGTCAAATGCAGCTAATCCATAAGAATCTCTCGGAAAATGTGCAGGCACCCAGTCAAGAATCACACCGATTCCCGCCTTATGCAGTGCATTCACGAAGAACATAAAGTCCTCCGGTGTACCGTATCTGGCAGTCGGTGCATAATAACCGATGACCTGATATCCCCAGGACGCATCTAAGGGATGCTCCATCACCGGCAGCAGTTCCACATGGGTGTATCCCATTTTCTTTACATATTCTATGACCTTTGGAGCAATTTCCCGGTAATTGACATAATCCTGTCCTTCCCCCGGTGTCACAAAGCTTCCCAGATACATTTCATAGACACTCACCGGAGCATTACCACACTGATATTTTTCACGACTTTTCAGGAATTCACCGTCCTCCCATTGATAATTACGGATATCCGCAATTACAGAAGCCGTCTCCGGTCTCTTCTGCGCTGCATTGCCGTAGGGGTCCGCCTTCAGATAAGTAAGTCCGCCCTTGATCTTCAGCTCGTATTTGTAACAGTCTCCGACTTCCGCTCCGGGAATAAACAATTCAAAGATACCGGAATCCCCCAACCGTCTCATCTGATGGATCCGCCCGTCCCATTCATTAAAATCACCGACTACACTGACACGCATGGCATTCGGCGCCCAGACAGCAAAATAGGTTCCCTCGTCCCCATCCAGTTCCATGGGATGTGCTCCCAGCTTTTCATAGATTGTATAATGAATGCCTGCGGCAAAACGATCCATGTCTTCCTTCGTGATCTGCGGAACATGGCGGTATGCATCTCCACAGATTTTTCTGTAGGCTGCATGTTCTTTCGTCTTACCGTATTCCACCACATATTCATAAGGTGACATTTTCCCTGCATTTACCAATGCGGCAAAATATCCCTCTTCATCTGCCAGTTCCATGGGAACATCCGTAAGAAATGCTTCTCCCACCTGGCCGGTCTTCTTCCAGTGGATCGTTACTTTCTCCGCTCCCGGGAAGTACGCCTGAACCAGCATTTTGCTTCCCTGCTTATGGGGGCCCAACAGCTTATGGGGATTATCACATTCGGAATATGTGATTTCTTCTATTTGGGGCCAGTTCATCAATTTATAAAGTTTGTTTGTCATATTCCCTCTTTTCTGCGGCGCGATTGCTGCATTCTATTCTGTCATTTTTGCCTTTAAAAACCCTGAGGATTACCTCTCTATCTCATGCAGGAACAGCCCGCTTCGCAGCTTTGGCTCGAACCATGTGGACTTTGGAGGCATCAGTCTCCCCGCATCCGCCACCGCAAAAAGCTCTGCAATGGATGTGGGATACATCGAGAACGCCACTTTCATGTCCGTATGTACTCTCCGCTCCAGTTCTCCCAGTCCCCGGATGCCTCCGACAAAATCAATTCTCTTATCTGTCTTCGGATCCATAATCCCCAAAATGGGATCTAACAGATCATTTTGCAAAAGCGATACATCCAGTCCCTCTACGGCATCCTCACTTTTTATTTCCTCTTTTGCAGAAAGACTGTACCATTCATTTTCCAGATACATTCCAAACGTGCCTTTTTCCGTGGGTCTGTAAGGACTCTGTCCCTTTTTCTCCACTGCGAAATACTCTTCAATACGGGTCAGGAAAGTTGCTGCATCCATTCCGTTCAGATCCTTCACTACACGATTATAATCCAGGATCCGTAACTCTTCATCCGGGAAAATCACGGAAAGAAAATAATTAAATTCCTCTTCTCCTGTATAATCCGGGTACTGCTCTCTCCGTTTCAACCCAACCTTCACTGCGGAAGCACATCGATGATGCCCATCCGCGATATAGATTGCCGGAATCTTCCCAAAAGCCTCCTCGATCATCGCCACATCCGAATCGTTATCGATCACCCACACACGATGCCCGATTCCATCCTCACTGACAAAATCATAGACCGGTGTCTGTTTTTTCAGCTCTCCGATTTTCTCCTTCAGATCCTCCTGCGCCCGATACGCCAGGAAAATCGGTCCCGTCTGCATACTGCATGTATCCACATGACGGATACGGTCTTCCTCCTTGTCTGCCCTGGTATTCTCATGCTTTTTGATCACATTGTTCCGATAATCATCAATCGATGCACAGCCTACCACCCCGGTCTGACTGTGTCCATCCATCGTCAGTTCATACAGATAGAAACATGGCGTCGGATCCTGTACAAATTTTCCTTCCAGAATTTTCTCACGAAGCATCTGATCCGCTTTCTCATACACACAGTCCGCATATGTGTCTACTTCCTCGCCAAACTGCGTCTCTGCCCGGTCAACCGCCAGAAAAGATTCCGGATTCTTCTTCACCACTTCACACGCTTCCGCCCTGTTATATACATCATAAGGAAGCGCCGCAATCCTCTCCTCCATCCCCTTGCAGGGCCGATATGCCTTAAATGGTCTGATCTGTGCCATACTCCTACCTCCCAATTTCTATATAATCTTATTTTACCAAATCCCATCTCATATCACAAGGTTATTTCCATAAACAAGTAGCCCGCAGTTGGGGTAAGAACAAGCAGACTCTAAGCAGCCGTCGGCACTTAGCGAGGGTACTTTCCTCGCTTATGTACCGCTACGGTCTGCGTCCGAAGTGAAAACGGGTCTGCGGTTCTTAGCCCCAATGCGGGCTACGGGAATTATTCTTACCCCAGCCGAGGCTGCGGGAAATATTCTTAGCCCCAATACGGGCTACGGGGATTATTCTTACCCCAGCCGAGGCTGTGGGGGGTATTTCTAATAATACTTACCCCAACTTATGGAACACAATACAGTTGGGCATATTGACCTTCATCGCCGGTCCATTCATGATCATCGTTCCATGCTCCAGATCAATATGGAAGAAAGTCATCGTATTACTTTCATGATTCAAAGACACCAGAAACTTATTATCCGGGAAGAACTCCGCATCCTTCGGATACTCACCGCTGACCGGCAGCAGGAAATTCTTCTTAAGCAATCCTGTCTTCTTATCCACATCAAATACAATGACTGAATTATCTCCCGCGATGGAGCTGAGCAGATAATTATAATCCAGGGAAAAACTGAATGCACTGGCACTGTTCGTATTGCCTCTGGTCAGCTTGATCAGCTCTACCGTCTGAATCTTCTCGAAAGTAGGATCATTATCATGGTCCGCATACTCATAGACATCAATGTAACACTTCAGCTCATGCAGAATATAAATATATCTGCCATCCTCTGAAATCTTGATATGACGGGGTGCGGATTCCATCTCACTGCGGATGATATCCTCCAACTTCACCTTACCCTTCTCTACATCAAAACGATACACATTGACATGATCCATTCCCTGGTCCGCTACCAGCAGATATTTGTTGTCATGCGTCATACGAGCACAGTTGATGTGGGGGCGGAAATTGCGCTCTGCCATACTGCCCAGTCCTTTATGGTAGATTTCGTCGGTGATCTCTCCGATGGAACCATCCTCCTTCAGACGGAGTACGGTCAGCTTACCGTCATGATAACCTGCCACAAACAGATACTGATCTGTGTAATCCGTAGATACATAACATCCTCTCATACCGTTGATCGGTGCGAAGTTGATCAGTTCCAGATCTCCGTCCGGCATGATCGTATATGCCTCTACACCAAAATCCGTTATAGAATAAAGAAACTTTCCGTTATGAGAAATGGTCAGGTAAGAAGAGTTGGTGATCTCTACTTTATCTTTTTCCTTAAAACGACCGTTTTTCATATCCACATCATATATTCTGATACCGTGACTGTCCCCCTGTGTATAACTGGAAACATAGGCAACATATTTTCCCTTGCTCATGACCGGATCCTCCTTAGCATTCTATATCTTTTTATGTTTATAAATATAGCACAATTCTGAAAATTGTGAAACATTTTTCTGTAAAAATCCCGAAAAATACTCCTGTTTTTTCCCTGAGGTAAAGTTTATGTAAATCAGCCCGGAAAATGCAAAACTTCACATTGACTTTCCATGTATTTACGTATAATATTAATTCGACTTGCAAAAAATTTTCATTTAGGTTTTTCGATAATTTTTTGCAGGATTTTTTACATCAGGAAGGAAAAAATTGATGAAAAATGCTTTAGTCAATTTAGTGAACATTTCAAAATCATTTGACAATCAGATGGTTCTGGATGATCTCAATCTGTACATCCGCGAAAATGAGTTCCTGACACTGTTGGGACCCAGTGGCTGCGGAAAGACTACAACCCTCCGTATTCTGGGCGGTTTCGAGACTCCCGACAAAGGTCAGGTCATTTTCGAAGGCCGGGATATCACTAACCTTCCACCCAATAAGCGCAATCTGAATACTGTATTCCAAAAGTATGCCCTGTTCCCGCATATGACCATTGCAGAAAACATCGCGTTTGGATTAAAGATCAGTGGTAAAAGCAAATCTTATATTAATGATAAAATTAAATACGCTCTGAAGTTAGTCAATCTGGATGGCTTTGAGAACCGTATGCCGGATTCCTTAAGCGGCGGTCAGCAGCAACGTATCGCCATCGCCCGTGCGATCGTGAACGAACCCAAGCTCCTGCTCTTAGACGAGCCTTTAGGCGCCCTGGATCTGAAGCTTCGCCAGGACATGCAGTATGAGCTGATCCGATTGAAGAACGAGCTTGGCATTACCTTTATCTATGTCACCCATGACCAGGAAGAGGCTCTGACCATGTCCGATACCATCGTAGTCATGAACCAGGGGTATATCCAGCAGATCGGTACTCCCGAGAGCATCTATAATGAACCGGAAAATGCTTTCGTTGCCGATTTTATCGGTGACAGTAATATCATCGGTGCCACCATGATCAGAGATCGTCTGGTAGAAATCCTGGGTGCCCGTTTTGATTGTGTAGATACCGGTTTCGGTGAGAATAAGCCCGTAGATGTAGTCATCCGACCCGAGGACGTGGAACTGGTATCTCCGGAGGAAGGTATCCTCCAGGGTACCCTGATCCACTCTATCTTCAAGGGTGTTCATTATGAGATGGAAGTTATGGCAAATGGCTTTGAATGGCTGGTACAGTCCACGAAGATGGTTCCCGTTGGGACCAAAGTCGGCATCAAGGTTGATCCTTTTAACATCCAGATCATGAAGAAGCCGGAATCTGAGGACGAGGAGGCCATTGGAGTCAATGAATAGAAAGTTATTATCGCTCCCTTTTATCTTCTGGTCAGCCATGTTTGTCATCGTGCCTCTGTGCATGGTCTTCTACTATGGTCTGACCGATAAGAGCGGTGCATTTACATTTGATAATATTCTGGCGATTGCTACTGCCGAGCATTCCAAGGCTCTGTGGGAGGCATTAAAGTTATCTGTGATCAGCACTGTGATCTGCCTGCTTTTAGCATATCCTCTTGCCATGATCCTGTGTAACATGAATGTGAATCAGAATTCATTCCTGGTACTGATTTTCATTTTGCCCATGTGGATGAATTTTCTACTTCGTACCCTGGCATGGCAGACTCTGCTTGAGAAGACCGGTGTGATCAACAGCATCCTCTCCGTCCTGCATCTGCCGTCGTTAAATATTATCAATACCCCCTATGCTATTGTACTGGGTATGGTATATAACTTTTTACCTTTTATGGTACTGCCTCTGTATAACGTGCTGGTCAAAATCGACAAGAATGTGATCAACGCCGCCTATGACCTGGGTGCCAACGGCATACAGACTTTCTTACGGATCATTTTTCCTTTAAGTCTGCCCGGCATGTTCAGCGGTATCACCATGGTGTTTGTCCCCGCCCTGACTACTTTCGTTATCAGCAAGATTCTGGGTGGCAGCAAGATCCTGCTCATCGGTAATGTCATCGAGCAGGAATTCACCCAGACCGGCAACTGGAATCTGGGAAGCGGTCTCTCCATCGTATTGATGCTGTTCATCATCTTCAATATGGTGATCTCTGTGATCACGGATAAAGAAGGGGAGGCGAACACATTATGATCAAAACAACTGCGCAAAAAATATATCTGGGACTGATTTTTATCTTTTTATACGCCCCCATTATTACCTTGATCGTACTCTCCTTCAATGCCAGTAAGACCCGTGCAAAATGGGGCGGTTTTACGACCAAGTGGTATGCGGCTTTGTTCCGGAACGAGCAGATCATGCAGGCTTTGTGGAATACACTGGCGCTGGCAATCTTATCTGCGCTGATTGCCACCCTCATAGGTACGATCGCCTGCATCGCCATGCAATCCATGAAACGTACCAGCCGTGCTGTCCTCATGGGAATCACGAATATTCCAATGCTGAATGCGGAAATCGTTACCGGTATCTCCCTGATGCTTCTGTTCCTCAGCTTTGGTATAAAGTTTGGCTTCGGGACCATTCTGCTTGCACACATTACCTTTAATATTCCATATGTGATATTAAGCGTAATGCCCCGTATGAAGCAGCTGAACCCCAGCACCTATGAAGCAGCCCTCGACCTGGGCGCATCTCATACGTATGCCTTTTTCAAAGTGGTATTCCCGGATATCCTGCCGGGTATTTTGTCCGGTTTTCTGATGGCATTTACCATGTCACTGGATGACTTTATCATTACCCACTTTACCAAGGGTCCCGGTGTCGACACCCTGTCCACCAAGATCTATACGGAAGTAAAAAAAGGTATCAAACCGGAAATGTACGCACTATCCACCATTATATTCGTAACTGTATTGATTTTACTTTTGTTAGTAAACTACACACCCAAAGGAAAGAAAAAGAAATAACTTTTTCTACATATATTTTAGGAGGAAAATAAATGAAAAAATTTATTGCACTGTTTCTGTGCGGCATCCTTACCGCAACTGCTCTGACCGGCTGTGGATCCTCTTCCGCTGCCGGTGAAAACGGTGAAGTCATCGTCTACAACTGGGGAGAATATATCGATCCGGAGACTCTCACTATGTTTGAAGAAGAGACCGGTATCAAGGTGGTCTATGACGAATTTGAGACCAACGAGATCATGTATCCAAAGGTGGAAGCCGGTTCATCCGCTTATGATGTGGTATGTCCTTCCGATTACATGGTACAGAAAATGATCGAAAATGATCTGATTCAGGAACTGGATTACGATAAGATTCCCAATGCCAAAGAAAACATCGGTGCCCAGTACTACGAGCAGGCTGCTGCTTACGATCCCGGTAACAAATATTGTGTTCCTTATTGCTGGGGAACTGTTGGAATCATCTACAATAAAACCATGGTAGATACTCCTCCCACCAAATGGGCAGACCTGTGGGATGAAAAATATGCTGATAATATTCTGATGATGGATTCTATTAAAGACAGCTTTATGGTTGCTCTGAAGAAAAACGGCTTCTCTTCTAACAGTCTGGACGAATCCGAGCTCCAGATAGCTACCAATGATCTCATCGCCCAGAAGCCTCTGGTACAGGCATATGTTGTAGATCAGGTACGTGACAAAATGATCGGCGGCGAGGCTGCGATCGGTGTAATGTTCTCCGGTGATGCCATTTATGTGATCGGGGAAAATCCGGATCTCGATTATGTCATTCCTGAGGAAGGTACAAATGTATGGATTGACGGCTGGGTCATTCCCAAGAATGCTCCTAACAAGGAAAATGCAGAGAAATTCATTGATTTCATGTGCCGTCCGGATGTAGCTCTGAAGAATTTCGAGTACATTACCTACGGTACCCCCAATACCGCTGCAAGAGAGCTGATCGAGGATGAGGACCTGAAGAACTCTCCCATCGCTTTCCCGGATCTGACACAGTATAACAATCTGGAGACCTTCCTGTACCTCGGTGAGGATGGCGAAGAGCTTTTCAACAAATACTGGAAAGAAGTTATGTCCAATTAATTCTATATAAAGCAAAGCAAAAGCCCTCAAGCTGTCAAAACAGCCTGGGGGCTTTTGATCTTCCCATATTTCAGGAATTCTGTTCACATCCGCAGGTCTCACATTTCCCATCATTTCTTCTGGAAAATGCCGGATCATCCACCGGTGTAAAATTCGGGAAATCCGGTCTTACCGGTCTGCAGTCTCTGTCTTCACAGCACCCCGCATCTTCCAGGCGACGGGCGCCGCAGGCATTCGAACTGCCACAGGAATTGTTGTTGCCACAGGAATTTCCACCACAAAATAGTAATAATAACAGAATGATACAGTTCATAGGATCCTCTACTTACCACTGTTTATTTATTATTCTATTCCGCTTTTCCTAGCTGGTGCCAGTCCATACATCGTTTATGCTGTACCAGTTCCTCTTTGATAAATTGAAAGGTTTTCTCTTCGCCCTGTTCTGCCAGCATTTCCAGCACATACAGAAGCTTTGCCTTTGTCTTAGGATGGATAGGTGCCTTATCTGTGCCCCGATAATAGTAATCTAACGGTGATCTGTCCGTATATTTGTCTCCCATGTAAACCTTACTGGCGGCGATCCGGTCCATAATCATCTCCGCAATATAACGATCCGGCATGGGTACCGGTGCCATTCCGCCCGGCAATGCCTGCATACTGTAATCAATCCAGTATTCGTAATGATGCTTGTTCCTGCCCTTGTGGTGCAGCCAGGCACTGGAATAACCGATATCCTCTCTCTCCGCGTTGTTGGGGCTGCGGTCACCCTGGTAATACTTTGCTCCTACCCAGAACTCTGTGGGGCTGTATTTCGACATATCGTGTAACAGTCCCTGTTTATACAGACCTACCTTAAAGCAGCCCTTTGCCACCAGAACCTTATGGTGTGTGATCGTTTTAAAATGTTTCCAGATATTCATTTCGTTCTATCATCTTTCTTCAGAAGCTTCCGATTTCTTTTTCCGGCTCTTACCGGTACTTTTTCCCTTATCCTGTGATATTCCCATCACGCCTTCGTAGACGGCAATGCTCCTGGGGGCTACGGTCCTCGTCTGATCAGCCATCTGTTCTTCTCTCTCCTGCACTGTCAGGATATTCCCTGCTTCTTCCGTCGCTAAAACCAATTTCCATTCCATACCCTTCGGAAGCTTGGGAAATGCCAGTTTCTGAGGTTCCCAATGCATATTCATGGCAACATAGAGAAAAGAATCATCTGCACCTGCCTTGGTCCTTGCATATTTTCCGCAATACATCATTCCCACGTGCCTGTTATAACTCTCTGTCTGAGGTCTCCATGCATTTTGTCCGTGGTAGGACAGATCCGGATAACCACAGGATAACGTATCCAGGATCCGAAGCTCGTCCTCTGGATGCAGGATCGGATGTGCCTTACGGAAAGCGATCATCTGTTTCCAGAAAGCCAGCAGTCCGGCATTTTTCTCCTTATCCTGCCAGTTCAGCCAGGTGATTTTATTATCCTGACAGTAGGGATTGTTATTTCCCTGTTGGGAATTACCGAATTCGTCTCCCATGAAGATCAGCGGCGTGGACTGGGTCAATAACAGCATACAAAATGCATTCTGTAACTGTTTTTGCCGGAGAGCCAGCACTTTTTTGCGTCGGGAGGTACCTTCCTCACCACAGTTCCAGCTGCAATTATAATCGTTACCGTCCCGGTTGCCCTCGCCGTTGGCTTCGTTATGCTTATGGTCATAAGACACCATATCCATCAGGGTAAATCCGTAATAATTAGACAGATAATGGATCCGTCCCATATTGGCGGGAATATGACGCATCTCGTACAATACTCCCGAAAGCATGTTATCATCGCCTTTTAAAAATCTACGCATGGTGTACAGATAATCGTCCCGGTATTCCGCAAGATTCCGATACTCCGGCTTCTGTGCCGGATCGTAGAGCTTCGCTGCATCAAAATCGTAATACCAAAGCTTGGTGTCTGTCAGTGCAGGGTCTCCTGCCAGCGCCTGTGCCGGCACATCTCCCATCAGATGAAACCCATCCACATGATACGTTAATACCCAGAAGCGTAAAATATTCCCAATCTCTGTCACATCCATACCTTTGGGGAAATAAAACTGTAAGATCACTTCCATCCTGCGCTTATGGAATTCCTTCACCAGTTGTCTGAATTCCAACGCTGCATCTTCTTCTGCCGCATAGGCAGCTTTTGGTGCATAATAAAAGCCCTCCCGGTAGCCCCAGTAGTTTAATACCCGGTAACCGGGGAGTTCTCCACCATTTTCCCCTGCTGTGGCTGCAATGTCTGCGGATGTCTTCGTGTTCACCTCTTCCGGAGTCTCATCAAATTCATAAACAGGCTGCAATTCCACCGTCGTGATGCCGATTTCCTGCAGATAATCCAGTTTCTCCGCAATTCCCGCAAAGGTGCCTCTGTGTGTCACCTTGGAGGAAGCATGCATGGTAAAGCCACGGACATGCATGCAATAACATACGCTCTCACGATAGGAAAGCATCGGATGTTCATCCTGCTCCCAGTCGAAATCCTCTCCGGGAAATACCGCAATGCGATTGACATTTTTTCGCGTTTTTCCGTAAACAGGCTTACTTAAGAAGCCCCGCGCATGCAGATCCGGCACGATCCGTTCCTCTTCATAGAACTGATATCCGATCTGCTGTGGATCCAGTTCCAGGTATTTGCAGTAGACATTTCCCATCCGCTCTTCCCGGCGGAACGGGATTTTGTGTAATTTTTTACCGCTCTCTCTGTCATATAGGATAATGCCGCAATCCTTTTTCCCGGACGCGTAGGCGAAACGTATCGCTCCGTCCTCCACATGAGCTCCTAACGGATAAGGCTTTATTGCATGCTTTTTTTCTGTCATTGCTACACTCCATCTTCTGGCTGATTTGTCTTTTTTCACTATTTTATTATAGTCGGTAACCTTAAGAAAAACAAGCATTGCAAGAATATCCGTAAACGGTTATAATAAGGGAACAAAATACTGTTACACCCAATAACATTTCACAGGAGGATTCCCATGGGTAAAAATGAAAGCTATGAAGATGAAGAAATGACCGTTGAGCTGGAGTTGGAAGATGGCACTGTCGTAAACTGTGCGGTCATCACCATTCTCACCGTAGAGGCTAAGGATTATATCGTGCTTCTGCCTCTGGATGAAGACGGCGAAAACGAAGACGGAGAAGTATGGTTCTACGGATATGCCGAGAATCCGGATGACCCGAATGAAGAGCCTGTTCTCGAATACATTGAAGATGATGATGTCTACGAAAAAGTTGCCGATGCTTTTGACGAGTATCTGGACAGTTGTGAATTCGATGAGATCATCGACGATAACGATTCAGAGGAATAAGGAATCTGGATGGGAACCTGGGACGCTCTGCTGTGCCTGTAAGGCAGAGAAGTTCCAGGTCTTTTTTTGCCCTTGTCATAGCCACATAGAAGATACGGCGTTCCTCTTCAATGTGCTCAGGGTCCAGTCCGTTCCCATGGGGAAAATTCTTTTCATTGCAGTCTGGAATCCATACACTGTCAAACTCCAGTCCTTTCGAAGCATGTACCGTAAGCAGTCTTACCGCTCCGTCTGCCGCCTGCGCATTGTCTCCGGATTCCCGTGCCACGCCTTTCCGCAGTTGTTCTCCGAAGGCCTCCTGTGCTTCCTGCCACTCTTTTGCTGTTTTAAAATGACCGGCTTCTTCCACAATATAGTTCAAAATTTCTTCCCATTCCTGTGTTTTCTCATTATTTTCAACATTTGCTCTCTGACGCAGATACCTTTCATATCCGCAAGCTTTGCATACAAAGGTCACTGCAAGCTTTGGTTCTGCATTTTTTACAAATTCCATCTGACGTTTCCACAATCTGATCGCCTCACACGCTTTACGATTACAGCCTGCAGAATAATCATTGTTTTTCATGGAGTAATAATCTTCCAGTGCTTGCAATGAAACATGCTTTCCAAAAGCTTCCCTGGATATATTACGAAACGGTTTGTTGATCACTCTCAGAAAATCTATTCTCTCTGCAGTTCCTGCTGCAATACGCAGATATGACATAATATCCTGTACAATGAAGTGTTCATATATATTTCGTGTTTTTTCCTTCATAACATAGGGAATTCCTTCTCTGCCAAGTCTTGCCGCCACGCTCTGCATAGCCAGGTTTGTTCGGAACAATATTGCACAGGTCTCCTGTGTGGAACGTCCCTTCAGGCAATGTAATAAATATTGCATCTGCTCCGGTGCATCCCTGAACTCTTTTATTCTTACCCTGCAGGCGGTTCCTCTGTATGTTTCTTCCTTCCGTTGATTTGGCTCGCTGGCTTCCAATATTTTAGGGAAGCGATCCAGGTTCTCATTGATCACGAGAAGGGAAGCCTCCACAATGTCCTGATGACTACGGTAGTTGGTGCGAAGCAGTATCTGTGTTGCCGCAAATTCCCGTACAAACATCTGCATACAGGCCGGTCTGGCTCCACGAAAACTGTAAATTGCCTGGTCATCATCTCCCACTGCGAATACATTTTTATGTCTTTCCGCCAGCAACCGTACAATACAATACTGCCTATAGTTAATATCCTGAAATTCATCGATCAAAATATGTGAAAAACGTTTCTGCCAGTATTCCCTCTGTGGAGTATTATTTTGCAACAGTTCCTCACACTCTTTCAGCATATCATCAAAATCAACACCTCGGACTTTGGTCCTTGCAGACTCATATTCCCGATATATCTGTGGAAAGCAATTTTTCCATTCCTCCGGGATTTTTTCCAGTGTTTTTTCCTTTTCTCCGGTATTTTTGTAATACGCGATCGCATCCAGGAAGCTTTTGGCAATTTCCGCACTGCATTCTTTGTTCTTTTTTAAAATGGGATAAATCAGATTTAATTTTTGTCTTTCATTTAAGAGATTGCCCGGTTGTACTCTGCCCGACCGGAGCAGGATTTGATAAAAAATCGAATGAAATGTTCCGAAATTAACGGAACCGGCAAACGAAGAAGTCTGTGCAAAGCGCTGTTGCATAGAAAGTGCCGCTTCTCTGGTAAACGTAATCACCAGAATCTGTTCGGGAGCGACTTCTTTCTCATGAATCAGCCAGAGGATTCTCTTCGTAATAGTAAACGTCTTGCCGGAGCCGGGACCCGCCAATAATAAAAGCGGGCCCTCTCCGAAAGTTACAGCCTCCCTTTGGGAGGGATTGCAATCCGTAAGATTAAACATTCGCCTTCAGTAATTCAATACCTTTACGAATTCTGTTCAGGGATTCCTCTTTGCCCAGGACTTCCATGATCTCCGTAGCACCCGCAGGTGTCATCTGCTTGCCGGATACAGCGGTACGGATCGGCCACATCACATAACCGTTCTTGCAGCCTTTTTCCTCCACATATTTTACAAGAGCCTGATACAGCCCGTCATTGCTGTAATCCTCCTGCGCCTCCAGGATCGGAAGCAGGTCTTTTAACACCTCCAGAGAACTCTCTGCGGTAGTCTTCATCTTCTTGTGTGTGTACATTGCCACATCGTACTCCGGAAGTTCTTCGAAGAAATCTACCAGTCCAGCGATATCCGGGAATACTTCAATCCGGGTCTTTACCATGGCTGCGATTTTCTTAAGATCTAAGGGCTTACGGATCGCATTCTTCAGATAAGGTTCTGCCATCTCGTAGAATTTATCGAAGTCCATAGCCTTCAGGTACTCGCCGTTCATCCAACGCAGCTTTACAATATCGAAGACTGCGGGAGACTTGCTGATACGATGATAGTCAAACTCCTTGATCAGTTCGTCCAAAGAAAAGATCTCACGATTATCTTCCGGGCTCCATCCCAGCAGTGCCACATAGTTGACAATTGCCTCGGTAATGAATCCCTGGTCGATCAGATCCTCGAAGGAAGCATGTCCACTTCTCTTAGACAGCTTCTTGTGGTTCTCATCGGTGATCAGAGGCAGATGAATGTATACCGGTACCTGCCAGCCGAAAGCATCATACAGACGCACATACTTCGGGGAGGAGGACAGATATTCGTTGCCTCGTACTACATGAGTGATATTCATGGTATGATCATCTACTACGTTAGCAAAATTGTAAGTTGGATAGCCGTCGGATTTGATCAGGATCATATCATCCAGCTGGGAATTATCTACGGTAATGTCTCCGTATAACTCATCATGGAATGTTGTAGTTCCTTCCTTTGGATTATTCTGACGGATGACAAAAGGCTTGCCTGCAGCAAGATTTGCCTCGATTTCTTCCTTGGACAGAGACAGGCAGTGCTTGTCGTATACGGTGATCTCCTTACCGTCCACCACCTCGGTCTTCAGGGATGCCAGTCTCTCCTTATCGCAGAAGCAATAATATGCCTCGCCCTTATCGATCAGCTCCTTTGCATATTTCATATAGATACCGGTCTTCATACGCTCACTCTGTACGTAAGGACCGTAGCCGCCGTCCTTATCGGGTCCCTCATCATGTACCAGTCCGGTCTTCTCCAGGGTACGGTAGATGATCTCGGTAGCGCCTTCCACATAGCGCTCCTGGTCAGTATCCTCGATACGGAGCATAAAATCTCCGCCGGCATGCTTTGCAATCAAAAATTCATATAATGCGGACCGCAGATTACCTACATGCATTTTACCGGTAGGGCTGGGTGCGTATCTTGTTCTGATCTTTGTCATTTTCTCCTCATTTCCGCAGGGAATCCATCCGTATCCGGGCTTCTGTCTTCCGGCATACGCTTTCCTGCTTATATATTCCTGTCCACCATCTCCAGGGCAGACTACTTTCTTATTCTACCGCCTTTTTTCAAAAACTGCAACAGTTAAGACAAGGATTTCGGATGGGGAAGGTTCCATCTGTAATGCGCTGCCAGGAAACGGATTGCCATGACAATAAATGCTCCGATGAATACCGCCGGCAGTCTTCCCCACTCTCTGAATATCCACACACAGCCCAGTGCTCCCACGAGGGATGCACAGGCATAAATATGCTTTACGAAGATGTAGGGTTCCTCCCCTGCCATCATGTCACGCATCAGACCGCCGCCTACACCGGTAAGCATTCCTATAAACACCAGCAGGAAGGAATTATCAGGATATCCATTATCAATTCCCGACATCACACCCAGGGATGTAAAGATTCCCAGGCCTACGGAATCCATGATCAGCATGGCCTTGTCATAAAAAGTTCCCAGTCTGCCACTTAAAAGATCATGTTTGATATACAGCAGTATAAAAATCGCCAGTGACGTCATCACTGATACCACAACATACACCGGCTTTTCCAGTGCCGAAGGCAATTTCCCCAGGATCACATCCCTGGTCATACCTCCTCCCACTGCCGTCACCACACCCAACACGCAGATACCGAAAATATCCATTCGTTTTCGGATCCCCACCATGGCGCCTGACGCGGCGAAAGCGATGGTTCCTAAAATTTCCATGAAAAAAATAATACCGTCCTGAATGTTCATAATCTATTTCTCCTAAGAGTTCTCCACGATATTTTATAGTATCTTTCTTAAAATAACAATAGCTAATTTACCGACAGTAAAAAGGAACCATCACACTTTTTGTGATGATTCCCTTTCCCGACAAAATTTCTATCCTGTGTTTATTCTTTTTCCAGTTCCACCATTTCCTGATCCACACTTTCATCAGGTACTTTCTTCTCTGCTTCGTTCTTGAACCTGTCCACGGCTCTGGCTGCTATGGGAATAGCAATGTTGGTGCCGGCTCCGGCGATGCATCCTCCGGGACAGGCCATACCCTCGATCAGGCACCCATTCATCTTACCTGCCTTGGCAAGGAGCAGGGCTTTCTTACATTCTGCCAGACTTTCCGCATGCTGAATGTTCACCGGTGTTCCCGGATAATACTTTTCGATACACTCCTTGATAGCATTGGCAACGCCACCTGCCACGCCGTAACCTCTTCCGGCAGCGGTAGCATCCTTCATCTCATCCATGGCCTTGATCTCATCCAGCAGAATGCCCTTAGCCTCGAACATGCCGGTCAGTTCCTCAAAGGTAATAACAAAATCCACATCGGAACGTACCGTACGTCTGCTGGCTTCCAGCTTCTTGGAAGCGCAGGGGCCAATGAATACTACGGAAGCATCCGGATGCTCCTGCTTGATCAGACGGGCTGTTGCAACCATAGGGGTCAATTCATTACTGATCTTATCAATGGTCTCAGGGAACAGATTCTTCGCCATCACAGACCAGGAAGGGCAACAGGAAGTCAGCGCAAACTGCTGCTTTCCGGTAGCAACCTCCTTCACGTAATGTTCCGCTTCCGCCATACATCCCATGTCAGCGCCCAACGCTGTCTCATAGACATCCGCAAACCCCAATTCCTTCAACGCTGTCTTGAACATCTCAGGTGTCACCTTCGGACCGAACTGTCCGACAAATGCCGGTGCTACCTGGGCTATGATCTTCCGGCCGGACTGCATGGCACGGATCAGCTGGAAGATCTGAGACTTGTCAGCAATCGCTCCAAAAGGACAGCTTACCATACACTGACCGCAGGATACACATTTCTCATTGTCGATCACGGCTCTTCCCAGATGGTCAGATGTAATAGCTCCAATACCGCAGGCAGCCTTACAGGGACGCTCTTTGTGACAAATCGCATCATAAGGGCAGATTTCACGACACTTTCCGCACTTGATGCATTTTTCCTGATCAATAACAGACTTGCCGTTTTTCATAGAGATCGCACCCTTGGGACAAACACTCTGGCAGGGATGTGCCAGGCACCCCATGCAGGAGCTGGTCACCTCATAACGGTTCTCCGGGCAGGCATTACAAGCCGACGGAATGACCTGCATCAGAGGGGGCTCATAATATTTTTCATCAATATTACTCTCTTCCAGTCCCTGTGTCAGATGGCCGGGATGCTCGCGGTTCTCCGGGCGTAAGCTCATACCCATGGCCAGACGGATGCGCTCACGGATGATTGCTCTGTCACGATAAACGCTCTCCCAGAACTCCGACTCTTCATAGTCTACGATCTTATAAGGCAGCGCCTCCATATCATCCTTCAGATTCGTGGAATTATACGCCAGATTAGCCACTTCCTTAAATACCCTTCTTCTCCGCTGTCTTACCGGAGTATCGATCCCTCTCATGCTGCTCATATCACATTACCGCCTTTTGATATTTTTTTAACATACTAACCATATTAAACCATACCGGCTCCGTAAAAGCAAGAAAAATATCAATAAAAAACAGGATCTCCTGTATTTTTCAGAAGACCCTGCCTATGCGATCCTATATTTATTTGCTCATAACGACTCTCTTGAAGTTCTTCTTACCTCTGCGGACTACCAGACCCTCTCCGTCAAACTGCTCGGGATCGTAAGCGGTCTTCACATCTGTAACCTTTTCATCCGCTACGACAACACCGCCCTGTTCTACGGCACGTCTTGCCTCACTGCGGGATGCGGACAGTCCGGATTTCACCAGAACACCGAGAATATCAATTTTACCATCGGTAAAGTCTGCCTCTGTCAGCTCACTGGTAGGCATTTCTGCGGCGTTGCCGCCGGTAAACAGTGCTCTCGCACTCTCCTGTGCCTTCTTAGCCTCTTCCTCGCCGTGTACCAGATTGGTCAGCTCGTATGCCAAAATCTCCTTCGCCTGATTTAACTGGCTGCCTTCCCATTTGTCCATCTCATCGATCTGTTCCAGAGGCAGGAAGGTCAACATACGCAGGCACTTTAGGACATCAGCGTCTGATACGTTTCTCCAGTACTGGTAGAACTCGAAAGGAGTGGTCTTATTGGGATCCAGCCATACGGCACCCTTCTGGGTCTTACCCATCTTCTTACCCTCGGAATTTAACAGCAGGGTGATGGTCATGGCATATGCATCCTTGCCCAGCTTTCTGCGGATCAGCTCGGTGCCTCCTAACATGTTGCTCCACTGATCATCACCACCAAACTGCATGTTACAGCCGTATTTCTGGTATAAGGTCAGGAAGTCAAAGCTCTGCATGATCATGTAGTTGAATTCTAAGAAGCTTAACCCCTTCTCCATTCTCTGCTTGTAGCACTCTGCGGTCAGCATACGGTTAACACTGAAGTGTGCTCCCACATCTCTTAACAGTTCCACATAGTTCAGGTTCAGCAGCCAGTCCGCATTATTGACCATCAGTGCCTTACCATCGCTGAAATCAATAAAACGGCTCATCTGCTTCTTGAAGCAGTCTACATTATGCTGAATGGTCTCCTTGGTCATCATGGTACGCATGTCACTTCTGCCGGAAGGATCACCGATCATTGCGGTACCACCGCCGATCAGAGCGATCGGCTTGTTACCTGCCATCTGCATTCTCTTCATCAGGCACAGTGCCATGAAATGTCCTACATGAAGGCTGTCTGCGGTAGGATCAAAACCGATGTAGAAGGTAGCCTTTCCATTATTGATCAGTTCCTTGATCTCCTCTTCATCTGTCAGCTGTGCCAATAGTCCTCTTGCTTTTAATTCATCAAATACTGTCATTTTCTCTTCTCCTTTTTGTGCTCTTTTTACCCTGTATGCCTTTTTTACATTTTAGGGGATTCGGCTCAAAAGGCACTAAAAAAGCCCGCCCCTTTTTTCAAAAGGACGAGCTTGATCACTCGTGTTACCACCTAATGTTCCCGCCAGACTCACATCTGACAGCTCAGTAAGTATCTATCAATACTTCGGCCGATATCGGTGCCTGCCGTCCTGATCTACTCGTTCGGGATCCTCTGATAAAAATCATCTGATCCTTCTCTTTCCACCGGCTGCTCCGGGATGTATTCCTGCTCTGCTTCTGTGCGCCTCTCACCTGCCGGCTGCTCTCTGTCAGAAGTGGAGGAACAGTACTTCTTCCCTTCATCGCATTCTTCTTATCCTATGTTTGCGCTAAACATGAGCTTATTATAGCCAGTTTGCGTTTTTCTGTCAACACCAAAAATACGATTTATTCTTCCGGCCAGGGCAGATGGGATACTTCCAGCTTCTTGTCACGAAGCATCAGTTCTTTTACTGCCTGATCCGCGGGCTTACCGTCAAAGAGCACTTCATTTACCTGCTCGATAATAGGCAGCTGAACGTCATATTTTTTTGACAGTTCCATGGCAGCTTTCGCAGAATACACGCCCTCTACCACCATCTGTACTTCCTTCATTGCTTCCTCGTAGGTCTTGCCCTGCCCGATCAGGATACCGGCACGACGGTTACGGGAATGCATGCTGGCGCAGGTCACGATCAGATCTCCGATACCGGTCAGACCACAGAAGGTCTCGAAATTACCACCCATGGCAGTACCAAGCCTGGCGATCTCGGTAATGCCTCTGGTGATCAGAGCTGCCTTCGTATTATCTCCGTAGCCCAGTCCGTCGGCAATACCGGCAGCCAGCGCTACTACGTTTTTCAGGGCACCGCCCAGTTCAATGCCCAATACATCCGGGCTGGTATAGACACGGAACACCTCGTTCATGAACAGATTCTGCACATATTCCGCACAGCTTTTACTCTTAGAACCCGCTACGATCGTCGTGGGGATACCACGGCTGACTTCCTCCGCATGTGTCGGTCCGGACAGTACCGCTACCTGTGCCTGGGGGATCTCATCTTCGATGATCTGTGCCTGGGTCATCAGGGTATGCTCTTCGATTCCCTTGGAGACACTGACGATTCTCTGTCCCTTCGCCACCAGCGGGCTGATGCGGTGTGCCGTGCTTCTGGTGTAGGAGCTTGCGACTGCCATAACTAACAGATCCTTACCCTCGATCGCAGATTTATCATCCGTAGTAAAGATCATATCCTCAGGGAGCTTTACTCCCGGCAGCATCTTGTGCTCATGCTTCTCCTGAAGCATCTGAATCTCTGCGGGAACTGCAGACCATACCGTCACTTCATGTCCGTTCTTATGTAATACCACTGACAGGCCGATGCCCCAGCTTCCGCCACCCAATATACATACTTTTGCCATAGCTTATTTATCCTCCCCGGATATTTCCGTCTGCTCTTCTGCAGCCTTTTTCTTGAACAGATAGGTCTTCCTCTCGTTCCCGTGGATCAGGCGGACAATATTCTGTCTGTGCTTCCAATATGCCATAACCGTAAGAAATGCAGTAATTGCATACATTTCATACAGCTGTGACTGTGGCATGGCGCCGAACAGTCCCATCTGTCCGCAGACTACCATCTGGATCATAAATCCGGCATATACCAGCAGTGATCCCAGCGACACATAATGTGTGGTCAGAAATGCGCCGAAAAACAGTACCACCCCCATCACGATAAAATAGGGGTGGAAAGACAGGATCAGTCCTGCAGTGGCAGCAATACCCTTTCCGCCCTTAAATCCCATATAAAACGGAAAGTTGTGTCCGATGATGGCTCCTGCGCCGGTATACAGGCACAGCAGATAAATATTCTCCGGATGTCCGGTACTGAATAAGGCTCTGGTGATGCATACGGCGATAATACATTTTAAACAGTCTCCCGCAAACACGATCAGTCCCGCCTTCGTTCCCAGTACTCTTAAGGCATTGGTAGTACCGGCATTGCCGCTTCCATACTTCCGGATATCGATTCCCTTTGTCTTGCCATAAAAATATGCAGTCTGAAACAGTCCAAACACATAGCCAATGAGTAAACAGATAACACGTTCCATTATTGATCTTTTTCCTTTCGTTCTCTGATGATAAACCTGAGGGGCGTCCCCTTGAAACCAAAGGTCTCCCGGATCTGATTCTCAATATATCTGGTATAGGAGAAATGCATCAGCTCCTTATCATTTACGAAAATAACAAAAGTAGGGGGTTTTACCGCTACCTGGGTAATGTAGTACAGACGAAGTCTCTTACCCTTATCGGAAGGGGGCTGCTGCATGGCTACAGCCTCTGCCATAATCTCATTCAGTACGCCGGTTGCCACACGCATGGCATGGTTCTCGCTGACGATATCGATGGTCTCGAACAGCTTGGGCAGTCTCTGACCCGTCTTCGCAGAGACGAACAGAAGTTCCGCATACGGCATGAAGGACAAAGTATTGCGCACCTTTTCCGTAAATTTGTAAATAGTCTTGTCGTCTTTTTCGATAGCATCCCACTTATTCACAACGATGATCGTAGCCTTGCCTCTCTCATGGGCAATTCCCGCGATCTTCGCATCCTGCTCCGTAACGCCTTCTTCCGCATCGATCATCAGTACCACGACCTCCGCACGCTCCACGGCACTGACAGTACGGACGATCATGTAACGCTCCAGTTCTTCCTTGATCTTATTCTTACGTCGGAGTCCCGCAGTATCAATGAAGACATATTCCTTGCCGTTATAAGTGATCTCGGTATCCACCGCGTCTCTGGTAGTACCTGCGATATCGGATACGATCAGTCGATTCTCACCCAGCAGCTTATTGATCAGGGAAGACTTCCCTACGTTAGGTTTTCCAACGATAGCCACACGGGTGCGGTCATCCTCTTCTTCCTCCGCCTGCTCCTTATCAAAATATTCCGTGACAGCTTCTAACATGTCACCGATTCCCAAGCGGTTCACCGCAGAGATCGGATGGGGATCGCCGATACCCAGATTGTAGAATTCGTAAACATCCGCCATATACTTCTGGAAACTGTCTACTTTGTTGACTACCAGTACCACCGGTTTGTGGGAGCGGCGCAACATGTCCGCCACCTTAGAATCAGCGTCCACCAGTCCCTGCTTTACATCCACCAGGAAAATGATTACATCTGCCGTCTCCATGGCGATCTCTGCCTGTTCACGCATCTGGGATAGGATCACATCCTTGCTGTCCGGTTCGATACCTCCGGTGTCGATCAGGGTAAATGTCATATCCAGCCAATGGATATCCGCATAAATACGGTCTCTGGTAATACCGGGCGTATCTTTTACGATAGATATATTTTCGCCAGCCAATGCATTGAACAGGGTGGATTTACCTACATTCGGGCGTCCCACCACCGCAACGATGGGCTTGGATTTTCTCTTTGCCATAATTTCCTCCATTTCTGCTCCTGCTTCTTATTCCTGCCCGGAATCACTGATTCCAAGCAACGCATCCACAAGATCATATCCGCTTGATTTTACAATATTCACGGGCACTTGTAAAGACTTTTCCAGTTCAGGCACCGTTACATCATCCAGGAACAGATCCGCTCCGCTGCGCAGTACATTTCTGGGCAGATATAAGGTATCTCCCAGTTTTTTTCCCTTTAACTGTTTTTCAATATCCCCGCCGGTCAGAAGTCCGGACACAGTGATCATCTCTCCGAAAAATTCATTTACGATCTCATATACATGAATCTGCAGTCCCGGATATTCCTGCATCACCTCTTCTGACATTCTCTTTAAATAAGGAAAAGCAAGCTTTCCCGTCGCCAGAGAGATTTCTCTGATGCCTTCCCATGGAAGACCTGCACCTGCCTGTTTTTCTGCAATTCGCCTCTCAAGTCCGTCATGGAATTCATCTAACAGCAGGCGTATCATACCTACACCGTTTTCCAGCTGGAGATAACCATCATAGCGTTCCTCTTCAGGCACTTCTCTTCCCGCCAGAATATACCACTCATCACTGGCCTGGATAAAATGTGTTCCATACTTTTCCATACAGATCTTCTGATATTTCTCGATCAGATCTATGACTTCTCCTGCATCCTGCGCGTTAAAAGGTTCTAACGGATACAGCCCGTCACGGTATTTAGACAGCCCTACCGGCACCACAGAGACACTTTCCACATTCGGAAGGTACTCCATCAGCTTCTGAATACTGAATTCCAGCTCTTTCCCATCATTTACCCCTTTGCAGAGTACGATCTGTCCGTTCATCCGGATTCCGGCTTCATTCAGGATATCCACCTTTTTCAGTGCCTCCCCGGCGAAACGGTTATTCAGCATCTTACAGCGCAGATCCGGGTTCATGGTCTGGAAGGAAATATTGATGGGCGACAGATGATATCTGCAGATTCTGTCGATATCATGGTCTGACATATTTGTCAGTGTCACATAATTTCCTTGCAAAAAAGACAGACGGGAATCGTCATCCTTAAAATACAGGGTATCCCGCATGCCCTTCGGCATCTGATCGATAAAGCAGAAAATACATTTATTATGACAATGTCGGTATTCGTCCATCAGACCGTTTTCAAATTCAATGCCCAGATCCTCGTCGAATTCCTTGTCGATCTCTAAGAGCCACTGCTCTCCGTCCGCTTTTTCCACCAGCATTTCAATATACGTATCCTGGGTGAGAAACTGATAATCAAAAATATCCTCGATTTCCGTGTTATCTATGGCAAGTACTTTATCTCCGGGAGTGATCTCCAGTTCCTCTGCAATACTGCCCGATTTTATTGTTTTTACAATATGTTCTTTTTTCTTCATTTCATTCACCTGACTAACTTTCTTCTATCCCATTGTACAAGAAATTCCTTGACGTGTCACTAGCATAATGATATAAAATAATTGTCGCTTTGACATATTTCTACAATATTATAATAACTATGATGCCAGGGGCAAAAGGTCTAAGCCCACATGAGCTTGCTCATGAGTGGGTGAAAGACCTTATGACCCGCCCCGATATGAGCATAAAAGTGGGATGATAATCCCACGATATGCGAATAGCGGGTAGGATTGTGAGAGTGCGTAGCACGAAACAATCCGTAGGCATCAAAGTCGGGGGCTTTTGCCCCCGACATCATAACTATCTCGTCCAGGAGGGACATCATGCCTAATTTACACGAACTGGAAAATGCCATGCCTGTGGCTCCTTTGAAGATCATCGCCCTGCCGTCCGCAGAGAAAATGGGGCGCCGCATCAACGACTACATGGTAGAATTCCGCAAAAGTATCCACAATGACAAAGTGAAAAACGATCCTGCCTTTCACGGCTATATCGAGAGCAATTATCTGGTAGACGTGGATGTACCACGCTTCGGCAGCGGTGAAGCAAAGGCGCAGATCGGTGAGACTATCCGTGGCAGGGATCTGTTTATTTTAACGGATGTATGCAATCATAGTATTACTTACAACATGAACGGCTATACCAACCATATGTCTCCCGATGATCATTACCAGGATCTGAAGCGTGTCATTGCCGCATGCAACGGAAAAGCAAGACGTATCAATGTGATCATGCCTTTCCTCTACGAGGGCAGACAACATCGCCGCAGCGGCCGGGAATCCCTGGACTGTGCCTATGCACTGGAAGAATTAAGAGATATGGGAATCGATAACTTTATTACCTTTGATGCCCATGATCCCAGGGTTCAGAATTCCACACCTCTGAACGGCTTTGATAACTTTACTACCCCTTATCAGTTCATTAAATCACTGTTAAATTCCGAGGATGATCTGATCGTGGACAAAGACCATCTGTTAGTCATCAGCCCGGACGAGGGGGCTTTGGACCGTGCCATCTATTTTGCCAGCGTCCTCGGTGTAGATACGGGTATGTTCTATAAGAGACGTGACTACTCCACCATTGTCAATGGCAAAAATCCTATTGTGGCTCATGAATTCTTAGGTGACAACATTGACGGCAAAGATATCATTATCATCGACGATATGATTTCTTCGGGAGGAAGCATGCTGGATACCGCCAGACAGTTAAAAGCCATGAATGCACGAAGAGTTTATATCTGTTGTACTTTCGGTCTGTTCACCGATGGGCTGAAGAACTTCGATGCTGCTTATGAGCATGGGGACTTCGATAAGGTCATTACTACCAATCTCACTTATCTGCCCCCCGAAATCTACACCAGACCTTATTTTGTAGAAGCCGATATGAGCAAATTCATTGCTTCCCTGATTGACTTTATGAACCATGACGCTTCTTTGTCTAACGTCATGGCCACTACCGACAAGATTCATGGTATTGTAGAGGCATACAACAGCCGAAAAGATATGAATGAATTTCATTTTTAACCAGCAAACATAAAAACGCAGAAGCCTGTAATGGCTCCTGCGTTTTTATTATGCTTCTTCTATAGTTTCAACCGGAACCGCTGTCTCCTCCTGCGACGGTCTCTCGTACTCAGGGAAATCCAGAATGATTTTAAACAGATCTCCGTCCAGCTGAATCTGAAATTCACCATGCTGGGCCTGGGTAAGATTTTTTGCAATGTACAGTCCCAGTCCGCTTCCTTCCGTTGTTCTGGAGGCATCTCCGCGGATAAAACGTTCCGAAAGCTCTTCTCCCTTCAGGTTCATCGGTCTGTCGGAAATATTTTTAAGGGAAGCGGTTACTCTCCCACCTTCAACCTTCATCTCCAGATAAACTCTGGTTCCTTCCAATGCGTATTTGCAGATATTTTGGAATAAATTTTCTATAATTCTCCACATTCTGCGGCTGTCAGCATATATCATCCCCGCTACATCACTTCCGTCAAATATGATCTGCAGCTTTTTCTCTTCCAGCCGATCCGAGAATTCTCCTACTGCCTGATTCAGCAATTCTGTAAGATTCAACGGTTCCAGGTTCAGTACGATATTGCCGGAAGATATTTTAGAAGCCTCCACCAGATCATCTGTAAGCTGCTTCAGTCTCTGAGACTTACTGTCAAGCACCGCAATATAACTCTTGGCCGGTTCTTCTGTAATTTTTAGTCTCTTCAACAGATCCACATAGTTGATAATGGAAGTCAGAGGTGTCTTGATGTCATGGGAGACATTGGTGATCAGATCCGATTTCATCTGTTCATCCTTCATGCTGGTACTTACCGCCTTGCGGATACCTTCGCCGATATTATTTACGGCATCCGCCATCTCGCGGTTATCTCCGTGAAGCGCCTCCACATCCAGTTTGTAATCCACTTCTCCGTCACGGATCCTGCGGATTCCCTCCACAATATCAATCTGTTCCGCCTTCTGCTTGAATTTGAGCACTCCCACAATGCCATCCAGAATAACGGCCGCAAATGCGGGAAGAAGCCACCATACTCCCTTGCCGCGAAGCAGATACGTAGCTAATATTCCAGCAAGATTTGCCAGTAAAAACAGATTATACGGAATCAGGGAACTGACCGCAGAGTTCCTGTGGGATGACACAAAATGTACCGCCTTGCCAAAGCTGCTGACCAGCCAGTGCAGAAAACTGTCACTCCACATATTATGAGATTTGATTCTGCGGATCAGACTATACCAGAATACGTTGATTCCGGCACTAACCGAGAACCCGTACACTGCGAACACACCATAGGCCGCCAGACGGGTAATTTCCCGGCCCTGTATTTCCGAATGACTCAGATATACCTTATTGGCCGTATCCATCAGATAACCGTATCCCACTTTTCCGGCATAAACACATGCCAGCAAAGCCAGCGCCATGCATTCGATCCAGACATGATCTATTCCGTTCAGATACAATACCGGTTCGTCTTCCTCGTCAAAAGCCACTCCTGCTGTCACCGTCAGATAAATACCGATCAACAGCCATAACACCACCAGCAGAATGCCCCCGCCGATCAGATACCAGATATTCGGAACAATTCTCTGGAACACTACATTGGCATTGTAAAATGCATCTCCCTGTACCGGATAGTTCGTATCCACTGCGATCCATATATGTGTCATATCCGGATGCGCATAATCATAATCCTTGAGATACTGGTAGATCTGTCTCTCCGTCATTCCGGTATTGCCGGTAAATTCCAGACTGTCCGGATAGTAAATAAGATACCTTCTGTATTCGGAGAAATAATCCGTCATCTCGTTATCGGAACTGTCCGCAATCTCCGAGACATTTGTATAAGTCCTCGTAATGCCATCCTTTGACATCAGGCGCACCGCATACTTCAGGTTGCCCGCATTCTCCTGATACAGATCATTACAGTTCTGATACTGTTCGTAATTTGCGGACAATGTATGGATTGCCAGTGCCAGATTATTTTGTAAAGCAGTGTACTCCACCCAGTTATTGGCACAGGCGGTCAGTTGTTTTTCCCCATCCACCGTGGCATATCTGCATACGAGCATAGGAAAATAGACCGTCAATGTTCCGTCATCTTCCCTGGACACTCTGATATCCGTGACACTCTCTTTGACGATATACGTAAATGCCAGATCTTCCAGCCGTTCTGTCCGCTGGCTCTCCGGAATTGCTTCGATTGCCTGTGTTACCGCCTGCTGCTGTTCTTCTGTCTGTGTGCCTTCCACAGAGAATACCAGCTGCCCGTCTGCGTCCAGTCTGAAATTAGAATTCTGATTCACCGATCCAAAGTAATTCACAAAATCCGACATGCTCATAATACGATCCGTATATTCCACGCCGTATTTTCCCCATTTGATCAGATCCTCCAATTCGTACACCGCAGTCACCGGGCAGTCTGCACTGCCGGTTTTACCGGAGACAAATTCCGTAATGTCAATATGTTTGTGGGGATCAAACGAACCATTTGTTTCCATCTGTCCCTTAATCACCATAAGCTGTATAATGTCCGATACTGAGCTTTGAAACAGATCATGAAAAATCACAGAGTCCTCAAATTCAGTCTCCGCATCCAATGGTGATAATTCATATACTTTGGTTCCGTCTGCCGTATCCACTGCCAGGTAAGAATTAAACAGGATCGCAGCAATGGCAACCATCAGCAGCAATGCGGCCGTCTGCTGTACCAATCCCAGTGCCAGTCGCTTTAACGTTGGTTTTCTCATGCCTGCTCCTTATCAATCTTGTAACCGACTCCCCATACTACTTTTAAGTATCTTGGTTCCTTGGGGTTGATTTCTATTTTCTCGCGAATGTGTCGGATATGCACCGCAACGGTATTGTCTGCCCCTATGGCATCCTCGTTCCATATGCTCTCATAGATCTGATTAATGGAAAATACGCGTCCCTGATTCTTCATCAGAAGCAGTAAAATATTGTACTCGATGGGTGTCATCTTGACCGGTTCGTCATCCACCGTTACCTGTTTGGTGTCGTCATTCAACACCAGTCCTCCCACCTGATAGATTGCCTTATTCTCTCCGGTGAGACTTCCCAGGGAAGTATATCTGCGCAGGTTCGATTTCACCCTAGCCACGAGTTCTAACGGATTAAACGGCTTGCAGATATAATCATCCGCCCCGATGTTCAGGCCCAGAATCTTATCTGTATCTTCGGATTTCGCCGACAGAATGATAATGGGAATACTGCTGTACTCACGAATCTTCAGTGTTGCACGTATGCCATCCAGCTTCGGCATCATAATATCCATGATCAGCAGATGAATTTCTTCCTTATCCAAAATCTGTATCGCCTGCTCTCCATCATATGCTTTATATATTTTGTAACCATCCTGACTCAGATAGATTTCAATCGCATCCACGATCTCTTTGTCATCATCACACACTAAAATGTTTGCCATACTTCCCTCATTTCTGCGTCTGCACGCTACTCCCACCTAAAATGTTATTAACTATTATTTTTCAGCATTAAAAAAGCTGCAAGATTCCCTCTTTGTCCGTGACTTGCACGGTGTGAAAAAAGGTACTCCGGGTTATGGCAGGTACATACATCCGTTACAGCAATATGTTCCGGAAGCACCCCTGCATTTAATAAAATGCTCAGATTGGCCTGCCACAGATCCAATTGATATTTTCCGGGTGTCTTTCCCTTTTGCAGAACTTTTTCCGGAAAATGGCCCCGAAATTGTTCCGCTACGTCTTCACCGATCTCATAACAGTCAGCACAGATGGATGGACCGATTGCCGTCACCAGCTCCTCCGGTCTGCTATGAAAATGCTCCTGCATATACAGTACCATACAGGCAGCCATTCCCGCAACCGTTCCTCTCCATCCGGAATGTGCCAGACCTATTGCTCTATGTACCGGATCTACAAAATACAGAGGGACACAATCCGCATAATAAGTCACCAGTGCAATCCCCGGAACATCCGTTACCAGTCCGTCAATATCCTCATAAGAGGAAGCTCTGCCGATTCCATTGCCGCAATCCTTCTCCGTTACCGCGTGTATATTGGTAGTATGGGTCTGTCTGGATGCCACCATATGCTCCGGGTCCGTTTCGAGTACTTCCCCGATCCGTCTGTAATTCTCCATAACATTCAAAGGATCATCCCCTCTGGAAAAGCTGAGATTCATGGTCGCATAAATTCCGCTACTTACACCACCGGTTCTGGTGGTAAACAAATGTTTCACCACTCCGGTCTCTTCCAGCTTCGGGAACACCAGATACTCCAGTTCTCCTGCCTGTCTCTGTTGTATGCTGTTTTTATCGCCGTGCTTACTTCTGATCAGTTGATACATATCTCTAACCTCTTGTGCGATAATAATGTGGAAAAGCATTAGGGATCCACTGAATCTTCTCTCCCTGAATTGCCACCACATCATAGCGCACCCATGTATTATCGTTATAGTTATGCAGACAACGGTAATAATCCGCTACACTGCATATTTTTCGCTGTTTTGATATTGTCACAGCTTCTGCCGCATTTCCTTTGGCGGTTCCGGATCGATATTTCACTTCGACAAATACAAGATATTTTCCGTCTCTGCCTACAATATCAATTTCTCCGTTTCTCCCCCTGCGGAAATTTCTATCCAGGATGATCATTCCTTTTTTTTGCAGATATTCTGCTGCCATCTGCTCATAAGCATTCCCCGTCTGCCTGTTATTCAATTCTTATGTTTTCCCCCATCTGCTACATTCTCTTTTACCATACGATGATCTACCGCATCTACAAATACCAGAATTTCCGCTACCACTTCATAGAGTTCCGGTGGGATCATCTCTCCGATATCCAGCCTGGACAAAGTATCTGCCAGCTTGTCATCCCGATGGATCGGCACGCTGCTCTCCCGGGCCTTTTCGATAATCTTATCTGCCAGAATTCCTTTTCCGCTGGCTACCACCCGCGGCGCCTCATCGGAAGGATCGTATTCCAGGGCGATCGCCTGTTTTACTTTCTTTTTCTCGTCATCCATTCATCCTGTTCCCTCTCCGGTTTTGCTTACCCTATCCATTCACTGCGCTACGTCCTTACGTCAAATGCATATTGTGCCACGGGAACACTGCCTCCCGCCTTAAGAATGGGGGCCATTGCCTGTGCTGTCTGCTGAAGTTCTGTTCGCAGAGTAGTCTCACAATTGCAAACATATCCCCGCTGTTTCAGTCTCTGTGTCAGTACCTCCATATTGGCTTCCAGGTAATCCAGAATCGTATCATTCTGAACATAGAATTTCGTGCTGACTTTGGTATCCTGTAACGCCACATAAACATCCAACGGGCCCAAATGCTCCATATCCAGATGAAGCAGTGCGCTGACCCGTCCGTCTTTCCCTGCGAGGTTTTTCTTATTTGTATATACAAACAGTTCTCCTGTCTTATGTTCCCCCTGCCGCAAATGAAGAGGGAGCTGGATATAGGCATACGTCTGGTTGATCTGCTGTAAAAAATCCACATTCCGGCTTAAATTTGTCACCGCCTGAAAAGCGTTGGAACTGCTTTGTCCGTTTTCTTCCAGAAGACCCGCCAGACTCTTTAACTGTTTTCCGAGTTTCTGATAAAGTTCTTCCACCTTCTCCGAAGATTCCACATCCTCCGGTCGGATACTCCATGCATCCTGCAACAATTCGCCCGGCAATCCCGCTATTTTGGAATTCTGTAAAACACTGCGCAGTAAAGCAGTGTCCTTGGTCGCCAATCCCTGTTTTAACAGCTTCAACACCACTTCTGCGGCATCTTCCGGTTTCGTTCCTTCCACGATCATTTTCTGTGTAGGAAGCATATTTTTTGATGCTTCCGGCGTTCCATTCGTAACAGCAGTATCCGTATGCGCTATTGCCTCCTTTGTCTGTGACATGGGCTTCTCCGGCTGCAATACCGTCTCTGTCTGCTCCGAATCGGGGAATTGTACGGTTGCCCGCTGTGCTTCCGGATTCTCTTCTCCGGGAATCAACAACTCCAGAATATGACCGTAGATCGTAGCTGCCTGTTCTATCTCACCGTTTGTTGTCAGTCCCTGCAATGTACTATTCAGGCTCTCCGCCACAGCTGTGATTCCCTCCGTCAGCTGATATGTCAGATTACGATAAGATGCCATCTGCGTTAGATTTTCCTCCGTAACCGGAAGTTCCAGCCGGTGCAGGTTCACGATATCTTCGATTGCCGCTTCCGGAAACACATTGCTCTCATGCCAGATCTGCTGCAAAGTATTTTTATCAATAGGGAAACCTGCATCCATCAACTGTTTCGTCATGGCTACTGTACTCTCATTGGTCGGCAGCGATGCCATTTCCAATGCTTTCAGCACGGTTCCCTCCGTTGCCATATTTGTAAATAGCGGACTTAAGCTCAGTACCTGTCCGTTATTTTTGACCTGAAATGTAATATTCTGTCCTAAATCCAGACGAATATCCGCATCCACCCTGGCATCGATCAGAACATCCTGAAGCAGACGGATCTGCGCATTATTCCCTTCTCTGGAGACTACCTCCCCTCGAATCGTCTGTCCCGGGACCAGTGTCCGGATCTGCCGACTCACCTGTTCCGCATTTTGGGTATCCATCGTCTGCACTTTGCTGTTATCCGTGATTTTGTCCTGCGAAAACCATCCTGTCAGTTTCATCGTATGTTCTGCTCTCCCCTGAGATTTTCTTCTAAAATCCGAAGTTTTTGATAAAACTGTGTCTGTGAATCGGTGTGGGGCCATATTGCTTCAAAGCGGCAATATGCGCTGCACTGCCATACCCCTTATTGGAAGCAAAGTCGTACTCCGGGAACACATCCGCATACTGTTCCATCAGCCGGTCTCTGGTCACCTTTGCCACAATACTGGCCGCCCCGATGGAAATACTTTTGGCATCTCCCTTAATGATCGGTACCTGCCGGATATTCACTCCGGGAATTGTAACCGCATCATTTAAAAGCAGATCCGGTGCCGGTGACAATTTACCGATAGCTTCCCTCATTGCCTCATAAGTAGCTTGTAAAATATTGATCTCATCGATTCTCTCCGGAGATGCGTACCCTACCGCCCAGGCTACTGCTTCCTTTGTGATTACATCATACAGTTCTTCTCTCTTTTTTTCGGATAATTGCTTGGAATCATTAATATAGAGAATATTGCAGTCCTTAGGTAAAATGACAGCACCCGCTACCACAGGTCCCGCAAGCGGTCCTCTGCCCACTTCGTCAATACCGCAGATATAAGTGTATCCTGCATATTCCTTCTCATATTTTTTCAGATTCTCTATTCTCTGTTTTTCCTTTTCCAATGCGTCCAGTTTTTTCTGTGCTGATGCAACCAGTTTCTGTACGCCGTTCCTGGGATCCTCTTGATATGCTGCTATAAAATCAGGCAGCTTCTCTAACTCCGCTGCCTGTAATATTTCTTTGATCTTCGCTGCACTTTCCATCTTTTTCTCCGATCATCTGTTAAATTCACTGATGCTTTAACACTCCGAAATCAGAAAGCGGCCAGATTCTCAGCCATGCTTTTCCGATAATATCTTCCCGCTTGATATTCCCTACGATATCCGTCCGGCTGTCACTGGAATTATTCCTGTTATCTCCCATGACAAAATACTCGTCCTCTCCAAGTACGATCGGTTCCGCGGCCCGCCCGATCGTCTCCGGCTGAATCACTTCTCTTCCGTAGGACTCCTCCATTTTCTCGCCGTTGATGTAAATGCTGCCATCCTCCATGATCTGTACCGTCTCTCCGGGTAATCCGATGATACGTTTAATATAATATGTATTTGCCTGATACTGAAACGGAAATACAATAATATCAAAACGCTCCGGATCACGAAAACGATAACTCAGCTTATCCACAATCAGGTTATCCCCATTGTGAAGGGTATTCTCCATAGAGGCTCCCTCCACTTCGGTACGCTGTCCCACGAAGGTGATCACAAGCCACACCGCTCCCAGAACGCAGAGCAGGTAAATGGCAGTGTTCAAAAATTCTTTCATTACTTTATTCATTGTCTGAATCTATCCTCTCCAGTGTCATTCTTCCCAGCTTGCCGCTGCGGAAATCATCGATCACAAGTCCGGATGCCTTTACCAGGTCCAGCTGTTCTCCCTTTGAATAACATTTGCGGCTCTCTGCCACCGCTTCCAGTATTTCTATGGGTTTACCCACAGGATCTGCTGCGTAGCGTTCCTGCAGTGCTTTCGGATACAGCTCTTTGATGGCTCCGATAAGATCACATGCCAACTCATCAGGGATCAGGATCTCATCATTCATGGATCCGATAAACGCCAGCCGCATTCCCACCTGCTGGTCCTCAAACTTCGGCCACAGGATACCGGGAGTATCCAAAAGTTCCAGTCCCTTGTTCAGCCGGATCCACTGTTTTCCTTTTGTCACGCCTGGCTTATTACCGGTCTTTGCACAGGCTTTGCCTGCAAAAGAATTAATAAAAGTGGATTTTCCTACATTGGGAATTCCTACGACCATTGCACGGACCGGACGATTTACAATTCCACGCTTCCTGTCACGCTCGATTTTTTCCTTACAGACTTCCTGTACCAGTCCCTGAATGGATTTGATTCCCATTCCGGTACGGGAATTGATCTCCAACACTCCCATTCCCTTTGCGGCAAAATATTCCACCCATTTTTTATTCCAGACAGGATCCGCAAGGTCGGATTTGTTCAATAAAATGATCCTGGACTTTCCCTTTCCCAGTTCATCAATGTCTGGATTTCTGCTGCTGATGGGAATTCTGGCATCTACCAGTTCAATGACCAGATCGATAAGTTTTATATTTTCCTGCATCATACGACGTGCTTTGGTCATATGGCCGGGATACCATTGATAATTCATTCGTTTCCTCTTTCCTTTATTCCTGCATTCCTTTATTTGATAAATCCCATACCTTCTGTAGAAGATTTTAGGTGGAACCATGCCTTGCCCACAATATCATCCTCATCCACCGGACCGATATTGGCTGATCTGCTGTCTTCACTGTTATTCGGATTATCTCCGATGCAGAAATATTCTCTGCTTCCAAGAATCAGCTCATTCTCAGCAATACCGGCATCCAGTACCCTCTCTGTAACCCAGATACTCTGCTGACCGTTCACATACAGTGTTCCGTCTGCGATCCGTACTTTATCCCCCGGTCCTGCCACGACTCTCTTAATATAATAATGGGAATTCTCATTGCCATTGGGCAGAAATGCCACAACATCTCCTGCCTTGGGGGACGACAGGATATAGGTAAAACGGTCAATGTAGATCTGCTGTCCGTTCTCCAATGTCGGTTCCATGGACATACCCACCACTCTTGCCGACCTGCCGAGGAAGATCACTATAACTCCGGCGAGAAACACAGACAACGCAATGCTGAAGATCCAGCTGAATATCTCCCGCAAAAGTGCCTGACTGATCTTTTTCTTTTTTTTGTAAAAACTTAGTCCTTTATTTCTCAATGTTATGCCCTATCTTACTATCCAAGTTTACAAGTCACAGTGTACCATATCCGGGGTGTTTTTTCAAATATAAAAGGCAGCTGTTCTAAAACAGCTGCCCTCACCGGTCAATACAATTATTTTACTAATTCCTTAACCTTTGCCTTCTTACCAACACGATCTCTTAAGTAATTCAGCTTAGCGCGTCTTACTTTACCCTTTCTTACAACTTCGATCTTCTCTACATTGGGAGAGTGTAAAGGCCAGGTCTTCTCTACGCCGATTCCGTTAGAAGTCTTTCTAACAGTGAAAGTCTCTCTGTTGCTGCCGCCCTGTCTCTTCAGTACAACGCCCTCAAACACCTGGATTCTCTCACGGTTACCCTCTTTGATCTTGCCGTATACCTTAACGGTATCGCCAACTTCAAACTGGTCAACGGTCTCTTTTAACTGTTCTGCTTCGATCTCTTTGATAATGTTACTCATAATGAGCCTCCTTCATAAAATGGATGTTCTTAATACGCTTATTGGTAACAGAGGACCATCTCGTTTTCACAACATTCAGATTTTATCATAAGCCTGCATAAAAAGCAAGCTTTTTTTATCTGTACAGCCACCAGATCACAGTTTCCGACAGATTCAGCCCCAACCGTTCCTGCAGTTGTACGGACGCTTCATTTCCATTCACAATATGGGCATAGGGTATCATCCCCTGTTCTCTCTGTTTGTTGATCAGATAACCTTCCAGGGATGCTGCAAGTCCTTGTCTGCGGTATGCATCCTCCACATACAGCATTCCCATGCTGCCGTCATTGTGACATCCTATAAAACCACAGAGTTTTCCTTCGATATAAATACCGAAGACATCTCCGGCTGCAATCCTCTCCCGAACATAAATCTCATCTCCCAGATGATAATGCTCCGCCACATAAGGGACCTCTTCCACTGTCAGCTGCCGAATGTCCTTATGCTTCACCGGAAGTGGTTCTCCTCTGGTATAGCACGCCTGGGAACATAGCATACTGCCATGATACCCTAAAATCTCACTGACACGTTCATTCCACCGGTCTGTCACGGTCACAATACTATGCTCCGACACGGCTTTCGGAATCAGTGGCAGCATTTTCTCCAAATGCTCCTCATCCTCCGCATTCAGCATAGCATTGCCGATCTCCGGCAGATAGATCAGTACATTTTTCCCCTCTGCATAGAGAACTTCCCCCAGTCCTCTGGACAGTGTCTCCATCATATGAATAAAAATACGTTTCTTCGCGGAAAGTTTTTTGATGACCCGCTGTTTTTCCTGATATTTTGCATAGAGATCCGGACGGCGTTCTTCGGTGCGTCGCTCGGACTGTTCCCGGCGCCAGGCGCTTATTTTCTTATGATTTCCGGATAAAAGGACCTCCGGTACCTTCTTTCCATGCCAGTTCTCCGGGCGGGAATACTGGGGATATTCCAACAGATCGTTATGAAAGCTCTCTGTCTCGGCAGATTCGTCGTTATTGAGCACTTCGGGCACCAGTCGCGCCACAGCGTCCACCACGACCATGGCAGCCAGCTCTCCGCCAGTGAGAACATAATCTCCGATGGAGATATAATCGGTTACCACTTCCTCCAATACTCGCTCATCAATTCCTTCGTAATGCCCACAAAGTAATACCAATTCCTCTTCCCTGGACAATTCCTTTGCCTTTTTCTGTGTAAAAGGCTCTCCCTGGGGAGTCAGATAGACGCAGCGGATCTTTTTTTCTCCAGCTACCGACCGGTAAGCATCATAGACCGGCTGTGCCTGCATCAGCATTCCGGCGCCGCCGCCATAAGTGTAATCATCTACTTTTCCATGCTTGTCCTGTGTGTAATCCCGGATATTCACCGCATCGATGGAGATCAGGTTCTTCTCCGCCGCTCTTCCTAAAATACTGGTCGCCAGTCCATGTTGCACCATCTCAGGAAACAGGGTCAAAATGTGAAACTTCATCATAAGTCAAGCAATCCTTCCAATACATGTACCTGCATCATGCCGTTCTCCACGTCCACGTTCAGTATACACTGTTTGATAGCGGGCAAAAGCAGACTTCTGCCGTCCGCCATCTCCACTTCGTAAACATCATTGGCACCGGTCTCGATGACATCCTTTACCGTACCTAATTCTGTGCCATCCTCATCCTGCACCTTAAGTCCGATCAGGTCTGCAATGAAATACTCGTCTCTTTGCAGACGCACCGCATTTTTACGGGTCACATACAGGCTTTTCTGACGGTATTTTTCTATATCGTTAATGTTGTCCAGTCCTTTGAATTTCAGGATCACAAACTGTTTAAAGAACTTGACGCCTTCGATTTCCAGATTTAATTTTTCCCTGCCGGTATCCAGAACAACTTCCTTTAATCTGCGGAATCTTCTGGGATCATCCGTGGTAGGATATACCTTCACTTCTCCTCTTACCCCATGGGTGGAAGTGATAATGCCGACCTGTAACAGATCTTCCATATAGTCTTACTCCATTCCGGCTGATAGCCAAAAAACGGAGAAACACACATCTGTATGTTTCTCCGCTCAACGTCTGTGATCTTCTAACTTGAATTAAACGATCTCAACGTCCACTCTTGTGTTGTCTTTGGATGATGCTGCCTTCACAACGGAGCGGATTGCTTTTGCAATACGTCCCTGCTTACCGATCACCTTACCCATATCGGACGCAGCTACATGAAGTTCAAGGACGATATTTTTTCCTTCTGTCTTCTCAGTTACAACTACTTCATCCGGATTATCAACGAGTGCCTTTGCAACTACTTCTACTAGTTCCTTCATAATCCACCTCCGATGAATAGATATTTAGAACTTATTTCTCGATTCCTGCAACCTTGAAAAGCTTAGCAACCTGCTCGGTAGGCTGAGCACCGTTCTGTAACCACTTTTTAGCCAGGTCTTCGTTGATCTTGAAAGTGGAAGGATCGGTGGAAGGATCGTAAGTACCGATCTCCTCGATGAATCTACCGTCTCTGGGAGAACGAGAATCTGCTACAATGATTCTGTAAAAAGGAGCCTTCTTCTGTCCCATTCTTCTTAATCTGATCTTTACTGCCATTTCTTTTTCCTCCATTAATAAAAAAATAAATTTATATGATAAGAACTGATTGTTCATATCGGACTTAAGTTAAATAAGTAAAAGTGCTTAGAAAAATCTGCCGCCCATGCCGGGAAATTTTCCGCCGCCAAACATACCGCCCATGCCGCCGCGGCCCTTTTTGCCGCCGCCAAACTGCTTCATCATCTTCTGAGTCTGCTCAAACTGTTTGATAAACCGGTTCACCGTTGCGATATCCACGCCGGCACCTTTTGCAATGCGGTGTTTTCTCTGAGGGGTCAGGATCTTGGGATTCCTGCGCTCTTCCTTCGTCATGGATAATACGATGGCTTCCGTGCGTTTCATCTGGGTCTCATCAATGGCACCCTCTAAATCCGAGGTCTTGATACCCATTCCGGGAAGCATCCCTAAGATACTGGACAGACCGCCCATGTTGCGCATCTGCTTCATGCTCTCCAGGTAATCTTCAAAATCGAACTTACCTTTCTTCATGCGGCCGGCCATATCACGGCTCTTCTCCTCATCAATGTCAATGCTTGCCTGCGCCTTATCAATGAGGGATAATACGTCGCCCATGCCTAAGATCCGGCTTGCCATACGGTCGGGGTAGAACTGCTCTAAGTCAGACAGCTTCTCTCCCATACTTACAAAAAGGATCGGCTTACCTGTGACTGCTTTGATGGAAAGTGCCGCACCGCCTCTGGTATCGCCGTCCATTTTGGACAGGATCACACCGTCGACGCCCACCTTTTCATCGAATTCCTTTGCCACATTTACAGCATCCTGACCGGTCATTGCATCGACTACCAACAGTGTCTGATGCACTGTCACGGTTTCTTTGATCTCCTGAAGTTCAGCCATCATGTCTTCATCCACATGAAGTCGTCCGGCAGTATCGAGGATTACTACATTATGACCGTTCTTCTCCGCATATGCGATCGCATTCTGTGCAATCTGTGCAGGCTTGTGATCCGTTCCCATGGAGAACACATCGACTTCCTGCTTCTTACCGTTGATCTGTAACTGTTCAATGGCTGCGGGACGGTAAATATCGCAGGCTACCAATAACGGCTTTTTGCCCTTGAGCTTCAGCTTACCGGCAATTTTCGCAGTTGCTGTGGTCTTACCTGCACCCTGAAGACCTGCCATCATGATGACGGTAATGGCCTTACCCGGCTGCATGGCGATCTCTGTGGTCTCACTGCCCATGAGGTTGATCATCTCTTCATTTACGATCTTGATCACCATTTGTCCGGGATTCAGACCGTTCATGACATCCTGGCCAATGGCACGTTCTTCCACTGCCTTCACGAACTGCTTGACTACCTTGAAGTTAACATCTGCCTCCAGGAGCGCCATCTTGACTTCCTTCAGTGCGGACTTGACATCCTCTTCCGTCAGACGGCCTTTGCTTCTTAAGTTTTTAAAAACATTTTGGAGTTTGTCTGTTAAACTTTCAAATGCCATTTGCTGCTCCTTACCATTCCTTTAAAAGGGATCTGGACAATTCTCGGATGCGTCTCATCCGTTCTTCGGGATCCGTGGTATCCTCCGCTGTCAACTGTTCGATCTCACCGATCTTCTCCTTGGCTGCCATGAAGCGTTCCACCAGATGAAGCTTGCTTTCATAATCCTGCAGGATCTTATCGCAACGCTTGATCAGATCATGGACGCCCTGCCTGCTGATGCCCTGTTCTCCAGCGATCTCACTGAGAGACATATCATTATATACTGCATCCTCATACACTCTCTGCTGATGCTCGGTGAGAAGCTCACCGTAGAAATCATACAACAGATTCTGTTCCAAAATCCTGTCCATCTTATCCAGTGCCTTTCTATAGGTCATGCGATATGCACCTTGGCTATCATACTATAGAAAGTCATAGGTGTCAAGTATTTTTTCTTGTCACACATATGTTCGAGTGTTTCCGTCTTACTCCGTCACTTGATTTTTCAATATATTATCGTTTTCGGTTCTTTTTGTGTGTCTCCGTCATACACCGACACATTGAGGGCGTTTGTCACAGAATTGTCACAAAACTGTCACGAAATCCGCACCGCTTTTATAACTGCTTCCTGCTCCTTTTTCTTGGCTTCGCTGAGATCTGCATATACGTTCATTGTGGTTGATATTGAATGATGGCCGAGCATATGGCTAACGGCTTTCATATCAGCACCGACAGAGTAAGCAAGGCTTGTGTAACTGTGGCGGCTCTGGTGTGGCTTCCATACTTCTATTTTTTCCTTTCCCATCTTCTCCGCCTCTTTGTTGTACTGCTTTATTATGCGTCCTATAAGCTCCCTAAATGGTGGCTCACTCCAGACGTGACCGGCACTATTGAGAAATACAAATCCTGTTGTCTCTCCTATTTTATTCCCCGAATCATCCACACGCGGAAGTGTTGGCGTTGTCCTTGCGCTTTGCATCTTCAAACGCATCAAAGCAAGTTTAACAGTATCATTCATTACAATAGTACGGATCGAGGTTTTACTTTTCGGGCTTCCTACTGCCAAAGTAAAGCCGTAGTCCTTTTCTCTGTATCGGTTTAATGATTTGTTTATATGAATCTCTCCGGCTTTGGTGTCTACATCCTCCCATGTTAAGGCGGCAAGTTCTCCGATCCTCATACCGGTATTGAATAATACCAGAAACGCCGGGTAACTATATGAAAATCTGTCACTATTGCGCACATATTCCAAAAATATTTTTATGTGTTCCTCCGGCACCGGCTCCCTTTTCTCGCTTTCTGTCTGTGGTAGCTGTATATTTTTAGCCGGGTTTTTTACAATAATATCATCATCAACAGCACATTCACAAACAATATTCAAGCAGCTTTTGAGGTTGGCAAGTGTAGAATGCTTTTTTCCATCCCTAACCATATCATTTATGATTTTTTGTATATCTGCCTTTGAAACCTTTGCGATTGCCTTTTTCCCGATAGTCTCCCGGATATAGGTATTATAATAGCTTTTGTAATTGGTGCAGGTGGTGGCTTTTCTTCCGCTTTTAGCGTATAACTCTAACCAGTTGTCAAAATATTCGTTTAGGGTGGTTTTTGCGCTTTTACTGCTGATCCTGCGCCCTCTGTCTATCTGGTGTAGCAATTCATTTTCTTTTTTTCTGAGTTCTACTAAATCATCATCAATGATTGTCACTCTCTCGCCATCTACCATCTTACGGAACATATACCGCCGCCCCTTTGGGTCCCAATATTCCCCGGTCTTTAATATACGCCCTTTGTGGTCTTTCCTCTTCTCACTCATACCCTCGCCCCCTCTCTGTCTAATATTTCACCGCTGAGTGCGTCTATAACGTCTCCTGTGCCGTTTATAGTGATTGTTATACTCTCGCCCACACTATCCGTTATTTTCACGCTATCGGCTTTCTGTGGCTCTATAAATACATTTATAAAATGCTTGTCTATCCATCGCATTATTTTATATTGTGCTATGGTCTGGGCTCCTTTTATCATAATAGACCGCCTTTCTGCAGAAAAAGGGCAACACGCCGGAAGACGTGCCGCCCCTCTCTTTAACTGTGAGGCTTTTTGTCCGCCTCTTCTTTGCCTTTTTGGTAAGCACTAGCCACAATGGCAGTCATGACTTGATAACTTACCGGTTGATCTTTTTTATAGCCGCAACTCCTGGCAATTCTATAAGCTTCATGCATCCCTATTTGTTGGCTCATTGGTAGTCTTTGCCTCCTTGGGAAATTCATAATTAAAAAAATGTCTTTGTGGTTCTGGCTTAATAAAAAAGTTTCTAAATCTCTTTTTTCTTGGTTTGATTGTTAATACTATCATGGTGTTATCCTCCCAGTTATTGTATTTTCTTGGTGTTCAGACGAGCATACATCGAATCTTTCCGGGTGGGGTTATCCATGTGGTTAATATTCTCTAACCTGTTTTATTACCTTTCCAAATATCTTCAGCGTTTCCAGTTCTTCCACCGGTACGAACTCCGCCCGGTGCACCGGATTAGAAAAAATTAACCATTTACCGCAAGCGGTTGTTGTAAGTCTGCAAAATTTTTGATTTCCTTTGTATTCAATTACATATATACCATTTTCTCCGGTTCTCTCACCGGGATCAATACATATAGTATCACCCGGCATAATTTCCGGCTGCATTCCTGCGCAGTTTTCCGGATCTGTTACAATAGTAATCATTTTACACGCCTCCTTTTTCTGTTTCTTGACAAGGAAGCTCACACAACATAAAATAAAAATGTCGGTGAGTTTCATCATCAGCTTTCGGAGCGGCTCCCCTTGGCTTGGTAGGTTGTGGGGTGCCGTTCTTTTTGTTTTTTACTCAAACAATTCTTTTAAATACTCCTTGTATTCTTTCACAAGTTCATTTCTTTGGGCCTTACAGAATACGTTTACAGCTCCGGGGTATTTCTCGCCGTAGCTTTTTTCATACTCTTTTTTGTAGTCCTTGCAAAATTCCGCAATAAACTTTTGATAGTCTTTCACTGCTGAATTTTTCAGTAAAGTAATGTCGGACTTCTTAGCGTTGGCAGAATTGCATATTGTACGATATTCTTCTAACAATTCCGGCTCGGTCTGTTCGATATGCTCTTTTTTTGCATTGTCAAATGTGCTTGCAAGTGTTGAATCATTGATGTGCATTGTTCTATCTCCTTTCTGAAAACTAGGTTATATAACCTTGTATGTATATATTATCATATCTTGTATATAATTTCAATATGTAAAGTTATATAACTTGAAATATTTTTATTATGATTGTATAATATCTGTATCATGTACAATGGAGGTGTAAAAATGGCTATTGGAAAAGATAAAACGCAAGTTCTTTTGACCTTAACCAAAGAGGACAAGGCAGAATTGCAGCGAATCGCCGACAATGAAAACCGCTCTTTTACAAACCTGATAAATACAATCATAAAAAATTATCTTAAATCATACAGAGAGGACTAGCACCCGGCAAAGTAACAACCGGGTGTTTTTCTTTGTCCTCTGTAACGCTCTAATTTCGATTTTAAGGCTCTCTTTGTGCTTTATCGTGTATTTTTTTACCGTCAAAAGCATTAAAGTCGAAAATAGAACCGTTTCACGCGCTCACACGCATATATTAAAACGGTGTCGAACTGTATGCCGTTTTTCCTGCGGCTCCGTATTTAATTTGTGCGTTGATCTGCGCATCTTCCCACATTTCTTTTAATTCCTCATCAACAACCGGTTTCCAACACGTTCTGACAAGCATATTCTTCACAGCTCCGCCCTTTCTGGTGGCTTCTTTTACAAGTTGCTTGCTCTTGGTGTCGTTCACATCTAACACAATGCCGGATTCTCTGAGCGTTCTGCGTTCAAAAGACCGCAGCGCCGGGGCTGAAAAATCATCATCCGTTAAATAATCCGGGTTAATCTCTAACCGGTCGTGAAAATCACTGAAATGTGTACCAGAAATAAGCGTTTCGCCGTTCACATCGGCATTTACAAAGTCAACGCTTGCCGCTCCGTCATTTTTGAAAGACTGAATAAATGACAGTAAATAATTTTCCTCTGTAGCGAAACAGTTAAGATAATACTGAGGATCCGGCATCTTAAAGCGTTCTTTAAGAATTGCGGCGGCGTTGGTGTGGTCCGCTGTCAGTCTTGCCAAAAGCTTCATAGCGAAATAATGACCGGCACACTTTTCAAGCAATACATTTATTTCATACTCCGTAAAATCGCCGCCGGTTGCTTCCGCTGCGTTCTTGATTTCTTCAAAAACAGCATCATGCGCACCCTCTGCAACAGAATTTTCAACCGCTGCACGTCCGTTCTCAAACATTGACATAATCGCATTACGCGCCGAATCTCTAAATGTCTGCATAACTTCCGCCGTTACTGTCCTGATCTTGGTTTCCTGGGCGTTCTTATAATCTTCTGTGTAAATGGTCTGCGCTCTAACATCGGCGATCTGCTCCGCCTGTTCCTTTGCTGCCTGATTCATTACAGCAATAAAATCTTTCATGGTTTTTTCTAATGATCTGCTTAACATAAATTTTTCCTCTCTTTTTAAATGTTAACACCTGCGCCGGGGCTGGTTCTTTTCACATCCCCCAAAATATCATCATCGTCTGATTCTGTGTCACTTTCCACAAAATCCGGTAAAGATTTTATAATTTTTTCTTTATCTGGTAAGTCGTCCGTGCCCTTACTACCTGGTATAATTTCCATAACTTCCCTATATCCGTAGTTATTTTTTTGGTTCCATATGATATAGGGATATGGCGCAGCACCTGCGAACCCTATCTCTGTTATAATTGCATTTATTGCCGCCTTTGCACGTGCGACAATTCTCCCCGCTTCGCTGTGTTCGTCCTGTTCCCATTGCCATAGAGTAGTGCGAGACACACCAACGAATACGCTCAATAGTTCCACCGTTGGGCGGCGGTCATTCTCTTCGCAATATTTAAACATCAATCTGATACGCTCTTTTATTCCCTCTGGGGCACACTTCTTACATGGTGGCAACTCCATAAGCTCATCGAACCGTTTTATATATTCCCCTATCTTTGGAACCTGTGACAGTTTCGCCGCCGGATAATTACTGTTCGGGTTTCCTTTCGCCATCCTTTCCGCCTCCTCTCTCCATCGTAGATTTTTATTTTATTCGGGAACTATAGCACCTCTGCCAATGGCTCCCGATTAAAACTGCTTTACTATGTCCATTTTTCGCCCTGAATAGCAAATTTCGTTGTTCCGTCTGCCTTTGCTGCAAACCTGGCTACCTCAAAAGAAGAGGCTCCCTTTACACGCAAACTAAACCAATCAACATTATTGATATGTCGGAACAGTATTTCTGTATAGTTCTTATGAGTTTCAACAGTAAATACAATACAATTTGCAAGCACCTCTTCCAGAAAGAGCGGATCAACAGGCATATAGTGCAAATTATCCTCCGGCGGTTCACCGTGTTCTCTGATATAGTTCATGATTTCATCAATTTCCATTGTTGCACCTCCTACCACTCATCTACATTGCCAACTCTCTTCATTAGCAATTCTGTTTTTGTTGGTGGCTTAGGGATTAACTTGTCCCATATAATGCCTTTCCATCCATTCGCCATACATTCATCAATTAAATCACACACTTTTTCGTCTCCATACTGGTCCGCTTGCTTGCGTACTTGTGAAATAAGTGATTTGATACCGGTTTCCTTGTATGATTCTTTTCGCTCAGCTTTGTATTTAAGCCATTCATACAATTTTTCAGACAACATATCAGAAAGCGGATAGTTTGGGCGTAGCCTTTCAAAAATCTGCATGGTGTTTTCTTCTTTTTTCTTCTTTTTTTCTGTTTTTATCTTCTCTGTATCTTTCTCTATATCTTCTCTACTGACATTGTCTTGACATTCATTGGACACGTTTGGACATTCTTGGACATTGTCCAATTCCTGCGATACTTTCTTTTCTCGCTCCCTCCTTTTAGCTTGCGCCCAGTAAGTTTCTGAGGCTACAAGATCTATTATCTGGGGCATATAAAAAGTATTGTCTCGCCTTTCTATTAGTCCATATTGTTCAAAAAGCGAAATACCACTTTTTACCGTTTCTAAATCCGTATCAGTTGCCAATGATATTATTTCATCTGTGTACGGCTTCCCATTAAAAACTAATGCGCCATCAGTTTCCAAGGATTTACACAATAGTTTCAAGTAGAGAAGCACAAGTTCTTTCCCATGAGGTGCTTTTTCTATCAACCGTATTTCTGTTCTGTCAAAAAAATCTCCCATGAGCTTCAACCAGAAGTAACGCTTTGTTCCCATTGCTGCTCCTTTCTGTTAATATGCTCTAACCATTACATTTTGTAATAATGTGTAACATCGTGTAATGTAATCGTTACAGCTCACTAACATTTTCAATGTATGCTTCTATTTTCTTTCGCTTATATAAGCATCTCCGGCCGACCCTTATTTCCGCCTCTGCTTCCTTGGCGATTTTTAGCGCCGTTCCTCTTCCGCATTGCAAAGCATCCTGCAAACCCTGAATATCAAGTAATATTGCATCTCCTGCATTACTCCGGTTAAATTGTGTTACGTTTGCCATGTGTTTTCCTCCTTTTTCTTTTGGCTTTTGACAAATCAGAATACACCGTGTAAAAAAATTCCTATTGTGTACTTTCTTGTGTGTGGTGTATATGTGTATCTGTCAACTACACACGGAGAATAACACATAAAAAATGCAAAAGATATTGATTAAATAAACAATGATTTTCCCAATAAAATCAACAATGTAAAGTCCGCTAAACAAAAGAACGAACTCCAGTGTATAGCGGACTAAACAATGTTTTTTCTGTAATCGGCGCAGATACTAAAAACACGTGTTCGTTTTTTATTTTTAAAATTTGCTTGTGCAATATTACTAATGCCACAACAAAAAATTTTATGTTGGTTGAAAAGAAAAACCGTTCCTGCTCTTCTGTTCGCGTACTGCGTCCGTTATGGTCTTTCCTCCAATCTCCACAATAGTTTGCTCGTTTTTGTCTGCCTGTCGCTTTGCCTGAACTTCAACGCCCTGAATAGCCGGAACAATAACCGCCTCCGCTATTTCTTTAAATGCTGCCGTAATTGGATTATCCGCCGTGATTGCAGCTTGCACAGATCCGCTCATGATGTTATGTGTATATCGCTGTACACTTATATCGCGGCTGAAATCTTCCCCATAATTTGCCCGGCAAGCTCTCAAATCTGTATCATTGATAGAGAGTCTCGTATTCACAGCAACATTATCAAGCGGCGCAAGCCATCCAGAGACAGCCTTTTTCGTTGTCTTTCCGGCGTTGTTAATGCCCTTATTGAATCCCTGCACCGTATACAATCCGAATTGTTCAAACACCTTTGACGGGCTGTTTATATCAAGTTTTTCTTTGAACCAGTCTGTGACTTTAGAGGCCCACGACTTAACGGCATCCTCACAGTCTCTATAAAAACTGTTGATTCCATCACGAAAACCATGAATCACGTTTTTAGCGAATCCCTGGAACGATGAGACGCTTGCCGTATCAGAAAACCATGATTTTACTTTATTCGCCCATGTTGTAATACTGGTTTGACAATCGCTGTATGACGTTGTGATTTTTCCCTTAAATCCGCTTATAATATTACCGGCAAAGGTCGAAAACTTTGTACTGTTAATAGATCCGTGCGAACTGCTTGTAAAATAATCGCGTATATCTGAGGCCCATGTGGATATTTTGTCCCTAACTGTTGTGTATGTGCTTCCTATCTTCTCCCGGAACCCAGAAACAACCTTGTCTGCATAATTACTAAAAGTGGTTAAGTTTATCGCACCTTTGCCGGATCCTGTGAAATAATCCTTTATGTCTGAGGCCCATGTGGAAATATTGGAACGTACCGTTGTATAAACATTTCCGATTTTGTCCCTAAATCCAGAAACAACCTTGTTTGCATAGTCCGCCCATGTTGTGGAGTTTATAGAGCCGTGAGAACTTCCGGAAAAATAATCTTTCACATCAGAAGCCCACGCAGATATTTTGTCTCTTGTCGAAGTATAAGCGTTTCCGATTTTATCTCTAAAACCGCCTATAATGTTCTGCCCGTAATTCTCCCATGTTGATTTACATATTTTCCCGAATGATGTACCAGAAAACCAATCTTTTATTTTACCGGCCCACTCTAAAACTTTGTCGCGGCATTCTGAAAACTTGCCAGAGATACCAGACAGGAAACCATCTACAACATAGCCGCCCATTATCTTCATTTCTTTTGATGGGCTGTGTATTCCGAATGCATCTTTGAACCCATCTATAAAAGGCTGAAACAGGTTGTTTTTTATCCATGTGCCGCAGTTTTTCAATGCGTCGGTGATTCCGTTCCATAATCCGGCGATAATGTCCCCGCCTGCGTCCTCAATGTAATCGTTGAAATAATCTGACAAGTTGCCCCAGGCTTTTTTGAGCATATCCCAGATACTGCCGACTAAATCAATCGCACCCTTTACCGCAGAACCGAGAAGTTTTCCCAAACTCTTAGACACACCGGACCAGTCGAAACTTGTGAAAAAGTCTTTTATTGCATCAACAATGTACTGCGGAACTGCCGCCCAGTCTGTACCGGAAACAACCCCATAAAGGAAATCAGCTAAAGCCTTTATTGCATTTGATAAAGCTGTACCGATTGAAGACCATGAAAGATTTTTGAAAAATCCGCCGATAGCTGAGACAATCCCTTTTCCTAATGCTGCGAAATCTGTTTTTTTAATAAATCCGTTGAATGTGTCAAATAATCCTGTTACAGATTTTCCAATAGCTGCGCCGCCCTTGCTCCACTTGATGCCCTTTATCGCTGTTGTTATGGCGGTTCCCATACTCTCCCCGAATTTTGTAAAGTCAAAAGTTGACACAAAATCATATAGTAAATCAATAACCGCATTGAATCCGTTACATACTAAGGATCCCACCGCCTGCCAGTCAATCACATTCACAGCAGAATTTAACCCGATTGCAAGTGACCGCCCTATCTGCCCGAAATCTATTGTTGTTAAAAGCGTATTTGCAAACACTAAAGCCGTATTGATACCCTCGCCGATGGTAGTACCAACCAGAGACCAATCTAACGCCCCAACAAAGCCGTTTATAAATGTTCCTATGCTCTGTGCTATCCTCTTTGATGTTTCTTTGATTTTCGCCCAGTCTATGCCCTCTAGTGCGGCGTTGATCTTCTCCGCAACCATTGCACCGATTTCTGAAAAATCCGCTTTTTCCCATGCATCTTTGATCATCTGGGCAAGATTAGCGAACTTATCCCCTACTTTTTCAGTCTCGAAAGAGTCCGCCGGATTAGATGCCCCAGAGTCTCCGCCGCTGTTGTTATTGTCCTGCAATATATTCAGTTCATCAATTCCGGCTGTTGCTGTTGCAAGTTTCTTTGTGCTTGCCGTTGCTTTATCCAGACTTGCGGCATAATTTCCAACAACCTTTTTTGCATGGGTAAAGGTTGACCTACCTGTTAATGCAGCAAAAAATTGACCGATGGCATTTGTTGCCTCTGTCAGCTTTGATATAAAAGCATTGATGATAGGCGTTACAGCATTTATAAGCGGCTCAAATGCTGCTACAATGCTATTTCCTAACTGCTTTAGTCCGGATTGCATAGACGAAATGTTTTTATTAAACTCTGTCCCCTTTGCCGCTGAATACTGCGCCAAGGTGTCAAATCCCTGTTTCATAGTGTTCAGCAATGCAGTAATTGCCCGACGCAACACCATAAACGTAAATAACCGCGTTACGCTGCCTATTTTCTTCCCCAATCCGCTAAAGGCAGTCCCAAGTTTTGGAATCTGAGACTTCAACCCTCTTAATGCTCCGACGGCTTTCTTACACGCTGAAACAATCCCGGATCCAATAGTTGCCACTTTTGAAAAAGCACCCTTTACAGTTCCACCAATGCCAGAAAGTACAGTTTTGAGGTGGCTTGTCTGCTCCGTTGCACCGGTCAAAGAACTTTTATATTTCTGCATCTGTGCCGATGCTTCCGCCAGATCCTGCGCTGCTCTTTCGTATGCGGTAGAGTCAAACGCCTTTGCGCCGCTCTCCATCTGTTTCATGGTGTACTTTGCCTGATTCATGCCGTCAATCAGATCTTGCATATCAGCGTTGAACTTTTCCGCACCAGAACCAAGCGACATTTTTTCACGAATCCCGGAAAAAGCCGTTTTTAACTGTTCCGCTATGCCTTTTAAGCCTTGCATTTTTCCGCCGAGATTTTTGACTTTCTGCGCTGCCTCTTCCTCTGTCTGTGCAACTTCTGAAAAGGATTGTTTTATATTATTTGCTGCATATGTTGCAACGCTTTCAACTTTTTCAATATCCTCAGATGTTCCCAGACTGGATTTTATAACGCTCTCGTCTGTTGTTCCGTATTTTTGCAGATTCTCCGACCAGTTCGGTTTTTCCCAAAAATTAAGAGGTTTTTGAGCGTTTGCCTTATCCATTGCAGCGTATAACTGGTCTAAGGAGTTGCACACCGCTGCAATATCATATTGTAAATTCCTATACTGTTTTGAGTTCTCGTTAATCCCTGATACGGTTTTGAGTTTATTCTCTTTGTTTAATAATGTGTCAAACCGAGCCTCTGCCTGTGCAATTTGCTTTCTTAGTTCTTCCATGTTTCCTGATATTTTGATACCAGAAAACACCGTCTGCAGTTTCTTCTGGAAATCCTCGAAGCTTTCCATTTCCTGTTTTAATTTCTTTGTATTTATGCCATTCAGAGCCGTTTTTAAGGTTCTCAGGCTCTCTATTGTCTTATCTATCCCCTTATCTGCTTTTTCTGTTGTTGCCTCGATTTCAAGGGTAATAGCATCTACTTTTTCAGCCACGACTAACACCGTCCTTTCATTTTCCGGCATTAAAAAAGAGCCGGGATTTTCTCTCGGCTCTGCGCGGCTCTAATTGATTAGATGCTTATTTTCTAGATCCTACGATAACGGCAACACATAAAAAAGCCGTAACGCATACGATTGTTGTACAAATAACAGCGATCATTTTTCTTTGCTCCTTTCCTCATAACCTGTTTTATATGCTTTTCTTATTGAATCAACAAGCCAGTCTTGAAACTCTCCCGGCGTGTTGTATCCATCCACAACAATTTTTTCAAGTTCTGCCAGTCTGTTATTTTTTGTCTCTGCATCAGAATAACCGGCATTATAAGCAACGGTTATAATTTCCGTAACTACTCCGGCATCCTCCAATTTTTTCGCAGTTGGCAAGGTGCAACCGTACATTTTCCCATATACGGCGATTTTATGCCTTACTTTTCCCATCCCTACACCTCCACAATCTCGCTAGGGCTGCAATTAAGGCACACAGCTATTTTATTTATGGTTTTTATTGTCGGTTCCCTCTGTCCTCTTAAAATAGCCGTTATTGTGCAATTACGAACGCCGCACCCTTTGGCAAGCTGTTCTTGTGTCAAATCTTTCGCGCACATCAGATCAATGATCTTTGCTTTGTTTGCTTTCATCGTGATACCTCCATAAACAGAAAAAAAGCCGGATGATTTACACCCGGCTCATGGCTCTACTTGTCTTTATTTGATTATATTTTATAGGATTTTTATAGATTTATCAATATTTTATCGGTCACGCCGATTTTTTACCTTGAAAAAATGTGCTAACCTGTGGTATATTGATGATAGAAAAAGGGAAAGCCAGAGAAGCGGCTACCCTCAACAGTGATTTACCTAATTACTTAGGCCGTCAACTATTCGCAGTAGTTGGCGGCTATTTTCGTTTATCCTTGAAAATCTTATAGCAAAGACCAACAAGGGCAACAATGAATATACAAAACTGAATCAAATCAGAATATGTAACCATTGGCAACGCCCTCCTTTCTTTCGTCTGGAGGGTTAGCCCCTCCGAAAAAGAGGGTAAGCCGCCCGGCTCTCTGGTTTCCCATGTATTTATATTATCATCTTACTGTAAGGCTTTCAATCAAATTCTGACCGGATTGCCTTTTTATTTTTGGAAAATTTACGGGGGTGAGTTGGCGGCGGCTCGCCCGGAAATACACCCCCCACCCAGGGTCTCCGCTCCGTTCGCCCGGTTCTTTCTGTGCGGCTGCCATCTACAGCCGGGACGCACACCAGAATCACACAAAATCATGCTTTATTTTATATTTTGTCACAAGATTGTCACAAAAAGCATATAAAAAAGCCTTGGAGTGCTGATTTTACTAGCATTCCAAGACTTTACATATCAAGTATTTTTTCTTTACACCTTTGCTATATAAATTGAGATTTAGTGAAATAATCCCGTAGCCCTTGGCAGGGTATAAGAAACGCGGCC